>Ga0181607_10003716_pt1 | contig 13199 bp, 11 predicted proteins | sample 041ome_9_FD_132420 | JGI IMG/M metagenome (GOLD analysis project Ga0181607, IMG submission 132420) | Coastal salt marsh microbial communities from the Groves Creek Marsh, Skidaway Island, Georgia - 041413US metaG (megahit assembly) | ecosystem: Environmental > Aquatic > Marine > Intertidal zone...
GAATAGTACTGTGGCTAGCAAGAGCGAGGATATCCGTAAGCTCCTAGAAACCGTGCAATCTGCTCGGACTTCTACTGGGCTTACTGCGCCTACTGCTGGAGTTTCCTCTATTGCTCCGATTCCTGGAGAAGCCCGCTATCAAACCACTGCAGTCCCTACCGGTATAGGCGACCCTGCTATCGGTGCCGTCAATATTTTTGGCGGGTTCATGCGTGGCCTGACAAGCCTAGGCAGAGGAATCGTTAACTATGCGGGTAACGTCCTCCCGTACGCCAATCAGATTTATGACAACCTAGAAGACGGCATTCAGCCAGATGACTTGCCCAAGGTATTTGGTGCAGCCGCAAATGCCACCTGGAGTGGGCTAGGGGGCTTCGCTAAGGGCTTTGCTTACTCATTCATGCCCCCCACTCAGGAGAGCCGCAACCAGCTAAACAGCATCTTTGGCGGCGACACCTACGAGGGTGCTTACGAGCTTTTCAAGTCCGAGGACTTTCAGGATGCTTCAAAGAACCTACCGTTCCTAGCAGAGGCCACTAAAGAAGAGGGCGTAGGCTGGGGCATCCCCGACGAATGGATTGGCTTTGATGTGCCGTTCCTTGGTATCGAAAAGGGCAAAGGCCTGGAGTTTACAAAAGCTGGCCTGTACTCATTTGGCTTCGATGTACTGACAGACCCAATTAGCTTCCTGCCTATTGGACTGGGTGGTGCGGCTAAAGGGCTGAAGTCAGGTGTGCAGCTTGCTGCTGCTGCCAAAAAAGCAAAACCAGGAGTTCCAAAGGAGGCTTTTGCCCCTAAGCCTTTGTACCCAGAGCTAGACCCAGCAAGACAGGTTCCATCTGCAGATTTAGCAAAAGCAAGCCCTGATGCCGCAGTTGCTTACAATGCTCTAGACACTAGCCCACTTACCTTTATCGGTAAGGAAATGGCACGCGGCTACAAGTCATCGTTCCAGGCCGTGCGGGCAAGAAGCGTAAACCGCCGAGTAGCTAGGGTAAACAGACAGAGTGGTACAAACATACTCAGGGCATCGCTATTTAAGCTAACCGAAAACGGCATCGACCCTGCCAATGTAACCGCAAAAATGCTTTATGACGAAGCCGAGTCAATTCTTAGGGAAAGTCGGCGCTCGCTAGCACAAAGGGCTAAAGACCGTAAGGTCGCTAAGCAAACAGATGCTGAGATAGAGCAGCTACTTGAGGCAAAATTTGCTGGCATTAGAGAAGCAGAACTAACCCCTGAAGCTATCGCAAAAATGCAGGCTGAGGCCAAGAGGTACGCTGACGAGCTAGCTGCAGTTCCGCAAGCTGAAAAGCCAGCCAGACTTCGTGCCTTGGTGGCTAGGGATACGGCTAGGACAATTAGGAATCAGGTTCCAGTTGTTTCAAAGCAGCCAGGAAGAACTATTAGAACAGAGGCTGTAAACGACCTTGGCGACAGGCTTGTAGAAGCTCAGGATGTCGAGGGCTCAGTCGCTAGCTTCTGGGATGGCTTTAGAGCAACAGACGAAAAGGCTATTTCTAAGACGACTAAAACAGCTGCACTTAAGGAAATGTTCTCTCCTCTGCCAACTGGCAAGGATGGTGGGCTAACCACGCAGCAGGTCAGGGAGCTGTCTGGCCTTGTTAAGGGCGAGCTTACCCGTCGCGCTCCTAAGGCTACAAAAGGCAAGGGTGTCAAGGGAGAAGAGGCAGCTAGGCCAACTGAGCTAGCTGATGTAATCGACGAAGCTAGGGGCAGGCTAGAAGAAGCGGTCGGCAAGCCGCTGGCCAAGATGACTGCAGATGATGTCGATGGTAAAAAACTAGAAGACGCGCTGCAGGGTCAGTTTAGGGTTGCTGGCGAGCGTCTGCGAATCCTAGCTGTCAGGGAAACCCAAAGAGTCAACAGGGACTATGGCAACCTCGAAATAGCTGGTAGGGAGGGCTACAACCCGATAACTATTGAGCCAGAGCCAGCTCTGTTCAGCAACTACCCTACGACACAGGCAGGTTCCGGTGGGCGTACTGACATTGTTAGAAGACTGACAAATGCTGGTGAGGACGCTTACCCAACAGAGATTGTCGCAATACTCAAAGAGGCTGGCGTAAAAGACATCCACAGCCTTACCTATAGGGAGCTGCAGGCAAAGGCTACAGAGGCGCTAGAAACGCTGACCTTTATGTCTGCAAGGCTTTCTTCAAAGGCTGTTACAGCCAAAGCCTTCAACGCTAGGCTAGGCCAGCTAAATCTCGCAGACTATATCCAAATCCCAACCAACAAAGTCGCTGCTGACCTTAAGAGGATTGAAGACACTGCCGCCCAGCTTTACCCTGGATTTGGCCAGATGTCAAAAAAGAGAATTGACCAGCTAGCTAAGGAGCTAGACGGAGCATTAACCGCGCACGTAAGCGCATACAGAGACTTGCCTGCTGAGGTCAAGAACTCTGGTCTAGAGGCTGTCGGCTCTAGCGCTGGCAAGATTCGAGGCATCCGTGATACCCTCACGAGCACAGGCCCAGAAGGTCTAGAAGTAGACAACACAGCTGAATTTATCGCTGAGGCCTACAGGGTTAGCAGGCTAAAGGGCTCTATTGATGGTGGCCGCTTTGCTGACTATGTAGACGAAGTTGTTTTGCAGGGCGCAGAAATGCCCAAGATTCCTGGAGAGATTGAAACACTGCTGCTAGACAGAGCCAGCACTTGGGACGGGGAGGGGCTTACTGTTGGTCTCCTGACCGACGTAGCCCGCAACATTAGCAAGGGTGGCGAGAAGGCCCTAGGCACAAAGAACCGCGGCTTCAACACCCTGAGCGCTGCTTTGATTGAGCAGGAACGCGATAGGGCGCTTACTGTCATTCAAGACAGAATTGACTTCAAGCTTGCCGATGACATTATTGATGACACAGCAGCCGTCTTGGTAAAAGACGATGCAGAATGGAAAGCAGTTGTAGCAGGGCTATACAAACTAGAACTTCCACTTCTTCGCAGAATGAGCGTTGTGCCAAAGATTAGCCCAAATCTAAAAGGTAACGAGCTTACCCTCGCTAACCAGAACGCTAGAAAGCGAGTTGAGGCCCTGCTTAAGGCCCCAGCTAGCGAGCGCCGATTTAAGTACGCTTGGGCACAAGAGCTAAAGAATGCTGGCGTTCCTCTTGGTGGTGCGCTAAAGAAGTACACAGAGGGCGTATCTAGGCAAGCTCAAGTGCTTGGTAAGAAGGGCGCTACAAGGCAGAGAGCCGAAGAGTTCCTAGATGCCATTTGGCCAGCAAGGCTGACAAAGGAAGGTGCTGCAGAGGTTGCCACCCGTACTTCGCCAGAAAAAGCTCGTTCTGCCATGTTCGCAGAAGCCATCATGGCTAGGTTTACAGTCGGTAGGGACATTGAGTCCCGACTGCTAAAAGAAGCTCAGCTGCAGACCACTAGGTTTAAGACTGCCGACGGTCTTCAGAAAGAGAAGCAGGCATTTGAAGCAACCCTTAAGAAGGTTGATGCTTCGCTAGCCAAGAAGGGCTTTAAGCGTCCAAAGAAAGGCGTAGAGAACCTTGAAGTTGCCGATGTAATTGTCAGCGAAAACCCCAGAGACTTGCTGCGCAAGATTGCGACAATGCGAGTCGTTGCCGACGAAGAAATTGGCGACTGGGGACTGCTGGTCAATGAGCTGCTGAAGCGCAGAATAGAAGGCGGTAAGACTCCTTTCAAGAGGGGCGTTGATGTTATCGAGGCTTTCAAGCAGCGTTCTTCTGAAGTAACCGCAGAGCAAGTTAGAAACGTGCTTGCCAATTACAATTACGGGCCAGCTGTGGCAGCTGCCAAAGCAGGCACAATTCCAAATGACAGGAACCTGCGGAACTGGGTTCGTAAGACTGAAGAACTAATCACTCAAGCTGAGAAGCAGCTTATGGAGCAGGATAATGCAATCGCTCGTGCTGGCTTCCATCCAACAGATGCAGACGAAACAATCCAAGCTCTTGCTCAGCTTACTAGGGAAGACCGCCTTGAGTTCCTCAATAACTTTAAGGCTCAGTACGAAGACCTAATCTCTCTCGCACACGCTCGTGGCTACGGCTGGCTTGTAGACGAGGCTTTGGTATCACTTGGCCCTGGCTTCAGGAACTTCTTTGTTGAGCGGCAGAATGCGGTCAAGGTTTACCACGATGACCTGTACGGAACAACCACAAAGATTATTGAGCAGGGCGACAAGAAGATTGGAATCAAGGAAAGCTACGAAATCCTTAGCCAGTACACAGGCTTTGGTCAGCTAATCACAAGAGTCAAAGACTACGTAGAAAAGTCAAATATCCCTAATAAGGATGCTGCAATCCAAGACCTAACTTTGCACGCTATGAGGATTCAAGAGACCTACATGCTGCTTCGTGGGGTAGTCCCATCTGCGACTCCAATGAAGCGTGTTGGTGGGCAGGAAGTTTACGCTGCACTAGGCAACAAGCAGATAGCAGAGCAGCTAGCTGAGATGAACTACATCCCTGCGTTCATCTTCCAGGGCGACATTCTAGAAATGCTTCCTAGGGCGCTTGCTAAGGACATTTGGTTCTCAGGTAGGGGTGAATCGCTGCCACCTAGCGCAATTGGTGAGGGTGCTAGAGTGCTGGTCTCTCACATGAGCAACCTGAAGCCAGGTGAATGGTTTACCCCAGAGCAGTTCCAGACTGTGTACTACCACATGACTGCAAACATGGTTGCACAGGCAAGAAACACAAACCCATTCCCAAACAAAGACCTCAACTGGTTGCAGCTTAATGGCGAAGCGGGCATTAACAAGATTGACCGCTACGTTCGCTACCTGCTCTCGGATGACACTGCTGGTGGCCTAGAAGCACCTTCGTTTAAACTTTATGAAAAGCACCGCGAGAATATGGCTTATGCCAGCATGGTGCTAAGACAGACTGCTCCAAATGGCAAAATCATTGGCGAACTCCGTGAAAAGATGGAGCGCCTTATGGCTAACGGGCTGGTTACAAAAGAAGCCAAGTTCGCTGCAATTAGAGAAGCTGCAGACGACCTAAACCAGTACCTACAGATTGATGAGCTGGGCACTGACTTTGCAGACTTCCTAGCTGCCCATGATGCAATGGTCAACATCTCGACACAGCTTACTCGTGACGACCTTATCGACCTTTCCCAGTCTGCTGCGCTAACTTCGCAAAAGCAGCAAATAGCTGACCTCAAGAAGCGCAAAGCAAAGCCAGCAGATATTAAAGCTGCTCGTAAGGCATTTAGCGACGAAAAGAAGCGCCAGTACATGGAGACTCAGAACGCTCGCGCTGACCTTCTCTTAGACATCTACATGCAAAAAGCAAATGGCATGGCTAATGCTCAGCGTGAGTTTGGGCAGTCCGCAGCTTACGATGTCTTCAATGACACTGCTACGGAAGCTGGCAACGTTGCTTGGTGGTTGCGTTTCTCAGATAACGTGGGCAAGAAGCTTTCGTTCAACTGGGGTATGGAAACTCTTCGCTCTGCCGTCGGTGGCGCTCAAAGATTTGCCCTGCGCATGGAAAACATGTTCACAAAAGGTTCCGCTAGGGTCGCCGTCAAGTGGCAAAAACAGCAGCAGATTGATGGCGTAGAGTACCTAACCAGCTCCTTTGAAGCGCTAAAGCTTGTGCCAGATGAGTCAATCCGCCCACTGCTTGACGACCTTGACATCTTGGCAAAGGGAATGGGGCCAGGCGCTAAGCAGAACGGAATCTCAGAGAAGCTAGGTGGCGAAGTCTCTGAGGCGCTGGAGCGAATTAGGAACATCACGGACGAGTCCGGCGCTCGCATTTTTGAGAACTTTGATGACCTAAAGATGAACGCTTTGATGGACGTGGCTCGCCCACTGTTCAGGGTCTTTGACGAGCTAGCGGAAGTCATGCCTGAGCCCCAGCTTATGGACTTCTACCTAAAGCAAGCAGGAGAACTAACCCCAGCCGAGAGGCAAGCAGAGATTCCAGTTGGCGACACAGCAGATGAGATTGCGGCAATTAGGGACAGAAGAGAGCAGGCAGTTGAGCCGATAGAGGCAAGAGGCGTAGCTTTCCCTCCTAACCTTCAGCCAGAGAACTATGCCCAGGCATGGCGCGACATGGACTGGGACAAGAACCTGCAGAGCTTAAACTCAATCCACTTTGCACTTCGTAAGTCAGAAGAGTGGTACATGATTGCTGGCGAGGCAACTCGCCTCTCTGGAGCCAAGAAGCTTACAGAGTTTGCTTCGCCCCAAGCTGCTGCTGATGCTGGCTATGTAATGCTCAAAGGCATCGACGAACTAAAGCTTGGAAACGAGCTGACTGGCCGCGAGCTGCTCTACTTCATGGACACCAAGAATTATGCCTACCCAGCATGGATGGTAAACGAAGTAAAGAACCTTGCTGACTTCCTCGGCGCTCCGTACCGCAAGGGCATAGGCGCACTTACTCAGGGCAAGTTCTTCCGTCGAGTCAATACAGTTCAGAACTTTGCAAAACAGATGATGACCAACCTGCGCCCAGGAAACCACTTGATGAACTTCATGGGCGGTGTGCTCATCAATGACGTTGCCGGACTGCGCAACCCCGCAAACTACCTCTACTCGCTCAGGCTGCTCAAAGCTGCTGGTATCTCAGAAGCAGAGCTAGGGGTCTCAAGGCAAGCTGCTGAATACTGGATGGAGCGTCACTTCGTTGACATCAAGAGAACCAGTAACCTGCAGATTAAAGAGGTCTCAGACCCAGCTCTCCGCAAGGATGCCGTTGGCATGACGCTAGGCGGCAGCCTCCGCTACGTTAGCTACGAAGACCTAGCTTCAATGGTCATGAAGGAGGGTGGCTTTGTTCCCTGGCAACAGAGCGCAAACCTAGACCTTTTGAACGCTGCAGCTGCTGGCCCTAACCTGCAGGCTTTCAAGAAGCAGGGGTTGACTAAGAAGGCATGGAACGAAACTAGCGAGGTTGTAGGTTCGTGGGCATCGCACCGTGATGACTTTGTTCGTATGGCTCTGCTAATTGACACCCTAAAGAAGGGTAACTGGGCAAATCTTGAGGATGGGGTGAAGAGGGCGCTAGACACGGTAAACAGATACCACCCTCAGCCACAGGAGGTCAGCAAGTTCAACAGGGACGTAACTCGACACCTCATCCTCTTCTTCACCTGGAGGGCAAAGACGCTAGGAACTATCGTTGGCGACCTGCTGGAACGACCTGGCCGTTTGCTTACTTGGGAAAGGGCTTACTACAACTACCAAGCTGGTCAGGGATATCAGCCAGAGTACTTCGGTAGCCACGACCCGAAAGACGAACCAGTTCGCAGCTGGCAGCAGAGCACGCTAGGTATCTTGACTGGTGGCAACGAGTACAGCATGTCCATTGCTCACCCAATGTGGGACTTGATGGGTAGCGATGGCTGGCTCTCACAGATTAAATGGGACAGCAACCAGAGTGCTGGAGCTAACGTTGCAGGTGCGTTCCTAGGAACAAGCCAGCAGGTGTTTTATGCATCCGCTCCGCTAATCGAAAACTTGTTCGTCAACTGGCTCAATGGTCGCACGGCCAATGGACAGGACTTGATGCGCGGTGGCATCACAGACGAAGAAATGCCAACCTTCCTGCAAGAAGTTGCAAATGGATTTGGTCTAAACGTTGCTCACGCTACGCTTGCTTACTTCTACCCAGAGCAGATTACAAAAGCTAACTGGGACAGGCTTTCACCAGATGAGAGAACACAAGAGCTACTGCGTTCTTGGTTTAACTGGGCAACTGGTGCTAGAGCACAGAAGTACCTGACTCCAGACAATATAAAGAAAGCCAATGCTGAGCTAAAGACTAGCCTTAGGCAGTTGGCACAGCGAGGTGGGCCTACCCTGCAGCCAGGTGGCGAAGATGCTATTGCCCAGTTGCTAGATTATCTACAGAAGTCTGGGCAGGGAAGTTTAAACGACTAAGACTTCTTCTTAGCCCTCATGGCTAGAGCCTTCTTCTTGGCGTCAGCCTTTGAAGAAGCCCCCCAAGCTTGAAGCGACAAGAGCAAGCGAGTTGGCTTTCCGTTCTTGTACTCAGGGCCTGGCATGTTACCCATGCGTGCTAGGAAGGATGCCCTGCGTGGATTCTTTCCACTTTTTACAGGGGGCTTCAAATCTGAGCCAGGATTCTGGCGCTCGTAGGATTTGCGGCCAGCCTCATTGAGACCGCCCTTAGGGTTCTTTCCAGCCTTGCGCTGCCAAGCTGCACTAGCCATTTTTCTTCTTTCGCTTTTCTGCAATCAGAATTGCAAGTGCCTGTTTCTTAGGGATGGGCTTAGCCCCAGGCTTACCGATGCGATAAGCCTTATTCCCAACAAACTTATATGGCATTACTTCTTCTTCAGATATCCCATCATGGCACCCTTGCGAGCGTCCATCATTTTCTTACCAGATGTCTTTGAGGCCATCTTAGCCTGCTTCATACCCTTGTCTGTGTAAGGGTACTTCTTCCCGCCTACCATTGGCATTATTTTCCTCCCAGTTCAGGGTCTTCGTCGACAGCCGAAAAGCCACCGAAGATTTCATCCATCTCTGCCTCGGTGACATCCCCGTCCTGAACATAGGCACGGGAGATTTCCTCAGCAACCTCCATGAAGCCTACAAAGGCTGCAACTGCAGCTGCTTGCCAGACTTCAACTCCAACAACAAAACCGCCACCCAAGGTACCGGATACCTTGAGGACAATATAAGCAACAGTTCGCTTACTTACCGACTTCCAATTCACTTTTTGAGTTCCTTCCCACAGTGAGGGCATGCATGTACTATTTTAGCTGTCTCTTTCAAATTTTGAGGCTCTGTGCGCCCCGTAGACGGCTTTTCAGCGTTTTCCTGTAGGTATTTATACAAATCAAGCACCGTGCCGCTGAAGACCCCTTTGACGGTCGGAGAGAGCGTGGCATGCAAATGAGGCCCACTTGAAAAGCCCTCGGTGTCCACTTTTCCGATAGTTTGGCCCATTTTGAGCTTGTCGCCCACTTTGTAGGCTGGCTTCTCCTTCATGTGGCAATATCCGACATATTTTGTCTTCTTGTCTTTGCCATAAACCGACTGCACCAAAACCCAACCCAAAACTTTTGAGTACTGCACCAACTTGACAGTTCCTGCTGAAACAGCCGGAATTGGAGTGCCCTTTGGCATCGCCCAGTCAGTTCCGCGGTGCGGGTTAGTCTTCTTGCCCTTAATCGTGCGAATCTTTCCAAAGTGCCCAGTAATCTTGCTGTCCGGGAACGGAAACATAAACTTTGCCATTAGTCGTCCTTCTTAATCCCTTTGGCACCAAAGTAGCCACCGAGAATACCGATGACGCCACCAAGTGCGGTCTGCACCAAAGTCATAACCTCTGCAGATACATCTACTGGTTCTCCTGTGGTAGCGGTTTCAATTCCTGCAACTACGTAGTCGCCGATGATGGCGATAAGGATGGCAACGATAACTCCAGCTGCCAACACAAACATTGTTTTTTCTTTCATTAGCTAACCAAAATTCCAAATAATGCCGTCGCCAGCCCAGCGATGCCAGCAGTGAGCGCTGCCAACACAACCTTGGGAACCCATGCGCCCTCTGCTTGAACGTTCTCGACTCTGCGCAGCCTGTCTGGCACATCTGCAAGCCCGTCGAGCCTCTCCAAAGTCCTTACCAACAAACGCTCGTTGTCGAGCTGTTTGTCGTAAATCGTCTGGAGCGTGACCCGCACGTGCGGTTCCTTTTCTTCGCTCATTATGGGGTTCCACCGTCAATAGTCGTTTCAAGTGCTGTGACGCGAGTATTGAGGTTATACCCCTCCAAAGTATCTAGTCTTCCATCAAGAACAACGTCTTCGGCCTCAAGTGCGGTAATTCTTGTGCCGTATCCTGTGTCGACACCCTCCAGGGTGGTGACTCTGCTGTCGAGGTTGTAGCCGTCGTATGTGTCTAAACGACCGTCAAGAGTAACAATGTCACCCTCTGCGGTGGTCATGCGGGATGTTAAACCAGCAATGTCTGTGTCGTTGCTGGTGATGTTGCCTTCTGCGGTGGTAAGGCGTGTGCTGAGGTTGTATGTGTCGTAGGTGTCTAGCCTGCTGTCCAAAGTAGCAATGTCACTGTCGTTGCTAGTGATATTGCTCTCTGCGCTCGTCAGGCGAGTAGAAATGTTGAGAGCTTCAAGGGTGTCCAGCCTGCCGTCTAGGACGATGTCCTCGGCCTCTAGGCTGTCCAGTCTGGTGTCGTATGCGGTGTCAACGCCCTCAAGAGCCGTAAGGCGAGACTCTTGCGATGCATTTAGGGTCTCAATTGCAACAATGTCAGCCTCTGCGGTGGTGAGGCGAGTGTCAAGGGTCTGGCCCTCGAGAGTGTCAAGGCGGGCGTCAAGAGCCACGTCCTCGGCTTCGAGCGCCGTAAGGCGCGAGTTTTGCGTTGTATTTAGGGTCTCAATAGCAGTGACACGGGTGTCGTTGCCATCGGCATAGGTGTTAATCGTGTCGTAGTTGGTGTTAATAACTGCGAGGCTGACTAGCTCGCCAGACTCTGGCTTAAGAATATTTAGTGGAGCATCACCTGTAATTGGCATCTTTTACCTCTTCTTGCGGTTTTTCAGCTTCTTATCCGACCCTTCGGATAGCTCCTTATTAAATCTAGCTTTGCCAGTGCGCTCAATGCGCTTCATCTGGTCTTTTAGGGCTTGCTTCTTGCGAGCATCAAACTTTTTGCGAGATTCGCCAGGCTTTGGGCTCATGAGCAATGGGCCGGGGATGGGCTCAAGACGGTCTTTATTTTTTGAGTAGACTTGCTTAAGCAGAGCCTTCTGGTCGTCTGATGACATCGCCATGTCTAATCCTCAACAATCTCAGCCTCCACCGCTAGAGGCACGTTCCAACGAGTCGCTGCTTCTGACACTGCTGCCGAGATTTTCTTTAGGGCCTCAGGGTCTTCAACATGCTTCTCTACAGCATCAATCATAGCAGAGATAACCCGCTCATACTCTGCGGTTTGGCCCCTTGCGCTCGGGTCGTAGTAGCCAGTTATGGCCAAAAGATACTTGATGGCGTCATTGTTACCAGCCTGCGCACGATTAGCGAGCGCCGTCAATGCCGCCGGAACGCTGGATTTAAGCAGGTCTTCGCTAGTTTTGCCGTAGATTTTGGCAAACATTGGCTGCTTTAGCCAGCCCTGCCAAGTGGCCCAGGAAATGCCTAATTTTTTTAATCTTTGGAACGGGTCGAGTGTCATCGACTGGTCAGTCATGACCGTCAGGGCATAGGCCTGCTCAGCGGTTATTCCAACGGCTGTTCCGGTAGGAATCCCTCTTGCCTCAAGAGCTGCTCGAAACTTCGGGGTTGTGAGAAGGTCAGTGAGAACTGGCACAGATAGAGACCTGTCCTGCTCATAGACCGTCTGGGGCTCAATCGGAAAACCTCGCTGATGAGCCAGCCATGCAGCATTAATTGCGCGTTCAAATAAGAGTTGCTCTGGAGCCTTTCGGCCCTTTTTCGCATTCGTCTTCCCATAGATGGCAACTCCCGATGGGACTATTGTATCTAGCTCGTCGTCTTTAGACATGGTGGGAGTCCCTCTAGTGCGTTTAGGTAGTCTTCGGTAATCCCTAGGCGGGCGACAAGGGCATGCGCCAGCGTGTCGGGCATACCGCCCACAAACTGGTCACGCTCGTATTTTGACACGGTAAGACGGTTTATACGCAGTACAGAGGCGAAATGGGTCGGATTTTCGCTCAATTCCATGCGCCAGTCCTGAAATGACGGATAAAACTTAGCCAAGTCCTCGGCAGGCAGATTTAGCAGCGCTTTCCACCTTTGTGGCAAAACTTCTTCGGTTTTGGTCTCTCGCCAATCATCTACGCGCTTGTAAAGCTCCTCAGGTGTTGCACCTACCATTCGGGACAGCACCTGGACAACTTTCTTGTTCGGCTTCTTTGTTCGGCCTTCTTCTATCTGTGAAATCGTAGCTCTGGATACCCCAGCTAGGCGGGCAAGCTCTACCATCTCCAAGCCATGAAGACGGCGGATTTGCCTCAGGGGGTGGGTCGTGTAATTAGGCATGTCAGAAGTATAGCGGAAATGATACGCATAGACATCGACATTCGAAAAAATTTTCGACAGGGTCAGGGAGATGATACGCATTGAAAAAGTGTGCTGGAGCTAGCGATGGCATCGTTATACAGAAAAAATTGCCAGTCGGGGGTTCAACATCAAAAGAGGGCCCTAAACACGGGGGGTCTGGAGGAGGTAAATTTTTTTTTGCGCTTTTCACCGACATAGGACTAGCTTAGAGTTAGCTTCAGGGCACCGACCCAGGGGCTAGTGCGCTTAGGCGCACGCCACGCCTACGCCCGTAGGCGTGTCATGTCAATTAGTAGAAAAGGACAAGTCTCATGACTTACCAAGTACCAGACGGCCTAGCCGTTACTACCACCAAGGCCAAGACTGCCAAAGGTGAACTATCCCAAATTGCCAAAGGTGACAGCAAGGCAATTCTTCACACCTGTCAGGACGGCGACCTGTCCTGCCCCGTGTGTGCCACCAAAAGCACCGCTGGCCGTGAGCGTGAGCTAATGGCTATACCCCGTGATGAGAATGGCTGGCGTAATTCGCTAGTGATTCACCACGCTGGCCTAGCCATGATTGCACGCCGTGAGAACAGCGTTCAGCGCATTGACCACCACAACTTGGGCCTAGTCCCTGCTGATGGTGATGATGTGGCTCAAGAGGCCGTGACACAGGCCATGGCCATGCGTGCCGTAGCTCAGTTGCGTGGCCTCGACCTCGAGGACACTGAGCAACGCCTCGAGGCTAGGGCTATCGCCGTGGCCACGCTTGATGCCACCCCAACAGCTGAGCTTGAGGCTGAGCTGGCCGAGTTGCAAGCACCACGCTACGAGTTCACCTCTAGCGAGGCGTTCCGCAAGACAAGCTACAAGCGGGCAACGGCCGACCTCGAGGCGTTCATCGAGGCACGGCTCAAGGGTGATGAGCTTGCTCAGTTCCGCAAGCTATTCGCCACCCAACAGCCAACAGCTGGCGAGGCGTTGCGTGAGCGTCGCCACATACACAACAGGCTCAACGCCAAGGCCATGAAAATGGTTCGAGGCATGAACCAATTCGGGCGCTGGGTTGATGCTGAGGTTGCCGACTATGGCGATGCTCAATCACTCTTTGACACGACCACAGTCGAGGAGTCACCCGAGGAGGCACGCCGTGCCAAGCTAGCCATTGCCCTAGGCAACA
>Ga0181607_10003723_pt1 | contig 13176 bp, 11 predicted proteins | sample 041ome_9_FD_132420 | JGI IMG/M metagenome (GOLD analysis project Ga0181607, IMG submission 132420) | Coastal salt marsh microbial communities from the Groves Creek Marsh, Skidaway Island, Georgia - 041413US metaG (megahit assembly) | ecosystem: Environmental > Aquatic > Marine > Intertidal zone...
AGTGTTGTATTTTTACAACATAAACAAATGGTCTAATTTTAGAACTTTAAAATACATAATTAAATGCTATTTATTTCATTAAACCACTTAATATTGTATTAAAATCAATTAAAAATTTAAATGAAAATTTTAAAAAAAAACCTATTTTTTAAATTGTTTTACTACCTTTTAATATTTGCATTTCTTAAATCTTGTGGAATTTATAGAAAAACTGATGCAAAAGAATTTCCGCCAGAACCTCAAAAACGAGTTCAAAAAAATCTTGAAGAAGGAAGAGGCTTCAGGTTGTTTGATAGTAACAAAAAATCTGGGGGAACTTTTGATTTTGCGACCTCAAACGAAATGTGGAGAGCAAGTTTGGATATCATAAGCTTTATGCCACTATTATCAGCAGATTACGGCGGAGGTTTAATTATTACAGACTGGTATAGCAATGAAAATCAAAGTAATGAGTCTATAAAAATTTCGATTAGATTCTTAACAAATGAAATTAGATCAGATGCACTTGAAATTACTGTTTTTAATAAACTTTGTAGCACTAATGAAAATTGCAAAGTTATGCAAACTGATACCAAAATAAAAAATGAGCTTAAAGTTGCAATTTTAAAAAAAGCTACAAAGTATAAAAAAGATATTCAAGACTCAGAGCCCAAAAAAAAAAGATCCTTAAGTAGCATTACATTAGAGCCAAATTAAAAATAATTATTTTTAATATCTTGTGGACAGATACAATTTTAAAATTATAGAAAAAAAATGGCAAGAATTTTGGGATATAAATAAATCCTTCAAAGCAGAAAAAAATAAAAAAAAGAAATTTTATTGCCTTGAAATGTTTCCATATCCATCAGGTAAAATTCATATGGGACATGTTAGAAACTATACTATAGGAGATGTCTTAGCAAGATACAAACATCTAAATGGTTACAACGTCTTACATCCAATGGGTTGGGACTCTTTTGGTATGCCGGCAGAAAATGCAGCTAAACAAAATAATCTTAATCCGAAAGATTGGACTGAAGAAAATATATCTGTAATGAAATCCCAACTTAAAGAACTTGGTCTTTCAATTGATTGGGATAGAGAAATTTCTACATGTTCTCCAGAATATTACAAACATCAACAAAAACTTTTTTTAGAACTTTATGACAAAGGTCTAGTTTATCGAAAAGAAAGTTACGTTAATTGGGATCCTATTGATAAAACTGTTTTAGCAAATGAGCAAGTTATAGATGGGAAAGGATGGAGGTCTGGTGCAAATGTAGAGAGAAAAAAATTAAATCAATGGTTTTTTAAAATCTCTAATTTTTCAGAGGAATTACTTAATGATCTTAGCCAATTAACTGATTGGCCAGAAAAAGTAAAAATAATGCAGAAAAATTGGATTGGAAAATCATTTGGTTGTGAAATAGATTTTGAAATCAAAGGTTCTGATAAAATTAAAAATATTAAGTGTTACACTACAAGACCTGATACACTTTTTGGTTTTTCATTTTTAGCTTTATCAGTAGACCACCCCATTTCTAGATTTTATGAGAAAAATCAAGAATTCATTAAGTTTAAAGATGAGTGCTCAAGAACTGGTACAACAGAAGAGTCTATAGCTCAGGCTGATAAAATAGGTTTTAAAACAGATCTAATAGCAATAAATCCCTTAGATAAGGAAAGTGAGGTTCCAGTTTATTTTGCAAATTTTGTTTTAATGGATTATGGATTTGGAGCAGTCTTCGGATGTCCAGCACATGACCAAAGAGATTTTGATTTTGCAAAAAAATATGGTCTTAAGATAAAAACCGTAGTTAAGCCTTTAGATGAAAAAGACACATATGAGGTAAAAAAAGAACCACATATTGGTTCGGGAGTTATAATTAATTCAAAATTTTTAAACGGATTGTTGGTTCCAGAAAATTCCATTTCTGAGACTATAAAAATTCTTGAGGAAAAAAAATTAGGAAAAAAGAAGATAAATTATCGTTTAAAAGATTGGGGTATATCAAGACAAAGATATTGGGGCTGCCCAATTCCGATAGCCTATGATGAAAATAACAATGTAGTAAAAATACCAGAAAATCAACTACCTGTTAAATTACCTGATAATGTTGATTTAAACACCAATGGCAATCCTTTGGATTTTCAAGATGAGTGGAAAACTGTATTTATTGACGGAAAAAAATGTAAAAGAGAAACTGACACCTTAGACACTTTTGTTGACTCTTCATGGTATTTTCTAAGATTTTGTTCGGCAAATAATTCTAAAGTTCCATTTGAGGAAGAAGATATTAAATATTGGATGCCAGTAGATCAATACATTGGAGGTGTTGAGCATGCAATTTTACACTTATTATATTCAAGATTTTTTACTCGAGTATTAACTCTGAATAATACTAATATTAAGATTAAAGAACCTTTTAAAGGACTATTTACTCAAGGTATGGTTTGCCACCAAACTTTTAAAGATAAAAATAATAAATGGCTTAGCCCAGATGAAGTTTTTTCGGAAGATGGTAATAAATTTTTTCTTAAAGTAGATCCAAAATCTGAAGTAATTGTTGGTCCCTCGGAATCTATGTCAAAGTCAAAAAAAAATACCATTGATCCAAATAAAATGATTAAAGAATATGGTGCTGATGCTGTAAGACTTTTCATTTTATCAGACAGTCCTCCTGAAAAAGATATTCAGTGGTCAGAAAATGGTATGAATGCTGCTTACAAATATGTTCAGAAATTTTGGCAAATAAATGAAAAAATTTTCAATCTTTTTCAAATAAAACCAACTAATACAAATGAAAGTATTGAAATCTTTGTCAATCAAGCAATTGATAAAATAAATTATGCATTAAAAAACTTTAGATACAATGTTATTGTAGCGGTATTTCATGAAATTTATGGTTTTTTATCAAAATTAATTGAAAAGGGAGAAAATTTTACAAATTTAAAAGAAAATTATACAAAAATATTAACTATCATGAGTCCAGTCATACCTCATCTGGTTTGTGAATGTTTAGAGAAAATTGACTCAAATAAAAAGATCAAATGGCCCGAAGTTGAAAAAAAATTCATTAGTTCTGATAAATTAAATTTAGTTATCCAAATAAATGGCAAAAAAAGAGCAATTATAGAAACAGTGAGAGGAATGAAAGAAGAAAAAATTCTTGAATTAATCAAGAATAATAAATTAATTGATAAATATATTGTGAATAAAAAGATTAATAAAATAATTTATGTTAAAGACAAAATAATAAATATAATTATATCCTAATGAAAAAAATTTTTATAATATTTTTTTTTATATTATCAGCATGTGGATATAATCCTATCTATCTATCAAATCAAAATTATATATTTAATAAAATTGAATTAAATGGTGAAAAAAAATTAAGTGGAAAAATTGCATCAACTTTATCATTTAAAGAAGACAAAACAGACAACAATCTAAATTCAATTTCACTGGAAGTTAAGAAATCTAAAGTAAGTACTTCTAAAAATACCAAGGGACAAATAACATCTTATAGAATGACTATATACTTAAGTCTAATAATTGAAAAAGGTGATAAAAAAATTAAAGAAAAAAATTTTGTAAAGGATTTTGCTTACAACACAAAAGACAACAAATTTGATCTGTCCGAATATGAAAAACAAATTGAGAATAATTTATTAGGAAAAATTATTGAAGAAGTAAACATATTTTTAAACATATAAATGATAGTCAAACACTATGAATTAAAAAAGAAAAAACTTAAAAAAAATGAATTTATATTGCTTTATGGAAAAAATAGTGGGTTGATAGAAGAAACAATTGAATACTTAAAAAAGATAATTTCTAACAATATAGAAACTTATGAAGAAAAAGAGCTCATAAACAATATAGAAGAATTTAAAGAGAAAGTTTATAATAAAACTTTCTTTGATAATGAGAAATTAATTATTATAAAAAGAGTAAGTGACAAAATTTACAAAGCTATTGAGGAATTGGTAGTAAAGGATATCGAGGATATTTCTATATTATTGATAAGTGATAACCTGGACAAAAAATCTAAGTTAAGAGTTTTTTTTGAAAAAAATTTAAAAACTGTATGTATTCCATTTTATGATGATAATTCACAAACTCTAAATATTTTTGCTAATAATTTCATTAAAGAAAAAAAAATTAAATTATCTCAAAAAGATTTAAATCTAGTAATAGATCGAGCTAGAGGAGACAGGGCTAATTTAAAAAATGAGCTTGAAAAAATTGAATTATTATCATTAACACAAAAAATAATTAATACTAATCATATTCTAAAACTATCTAATCTTGCTGAAGATTATGATTACTCTGATTTAATAGATAGTTCATTACTAAAAAATAAAAAAAAATTATTAAAAATTTTAAACGAAAACAATTTTGCCTCTGAGGAGTGTGTTTTAATTATTAGAATTTTATTATCTAAATTAAAAAGATTATATAAACTTAAAGCCCTTAGTAGAAAAACTGGAAATGTAGAATATGCAATACAACAATATAAACCACCAATTTTTTGGAAGGAAAAAGAAACTGTTGAACAACACATAAATATTTGGTCATTGGAGAAAATAAAAAAACTAATCATCGAAACAAATAATTTAGAATTTTTAATTAAGAAAAATCCTCAACTAGCAGTAATTGCTACAACAAACTTTGTATTAAATGCAGCTAACTAAACTAGTAGTTGTGTTTAATTATTTCTATGATTTTATTAAGCTGATCAAAATCATTGTACGATAGGGTAATTGTTCCTTTGTTTCTTTTATTATTTTTGATAAAAACGTTTAGACCAATTTTTTCCGTTAAACTTTTTTCAAGATCATGAATATTTGCATCTTTTTTTTTAACATTTTTAGTTATATTTTTTTTAAAAATTTTTACAAAACTTTCTGATTGCCTTACTGATAATTTTTTTTGTAGAATTTTATTTGCTACAAATGTTGCATTTTCTAAACCCACTAAAGTTTTAGCATGACCAGCAGTTAATTTATTATTTTCAACTAGCTTTAAAACTTCTTCAGGCAGTGACAAAATTCTTAAACAATTTGCAACATGACTTCTACTTTTTCCAATAAATTTAGATACTTGTTCTTGATCATAGGAAAATTCATTTATTAAACGTTGATAGCCTTGTGCTTCTTCCAAAGCATTGAGGTCATGTCGCTGCACATTTTCAACAATTGCAAATTCTAAGGATTTCAAATCATCCACCTCTACTACAACAACTGGAACTTCATGAAGGCCTGCTTTTTGAGCTGCAAGCCATCTTCTCTCCCCTGCTATTATTTCAAATTTTGAAATTTGTTCTTTTGATTTTCTAACTATGATTGGTTGAATAATCCCCCTCTCTCTTATTGAATTAACAAGATCATTTAAGGTTTCTTCGTCAAAGTTTTTTCTTGGCTGATATTTATTTGGAACTAATTCACTAATTCCTAATTTATTTTTTGTAGACTCAATTTTAGTTTCTCCTATTAAAGAAGATAATCCTCTACCCAAACCTTTCTTAATTTTATTTGTATCCATTACACTTCACTCCCTATATTTGTCTCTTGATTAATGAATTCGTCTGTAAAACTAAAATATGATTTACTTCCTGGACACAATTTATCATACATTAAAACTGGCATGCCGTGAGAAGGCGCCTCTGAAAGTCTGACATTCCTTGGGATCACGGTCAAGTAAACTTTTTCATTAAAATAGTCTCTTGCTTCTTTTTCAACCTGGGATGAAAGCTTATTTCGTTTATCATACATAGTTAAAAGTATTCCTCTAATATCAAGTTCAGGATTTAAACTAATTTTTATTCTTTCAATTGTTTTCATAAGCTGTGTAAGCCCCTCTAAAGCAAAAAATTCAGTCTGCAAAGGCACAATTAATGAGCCTGAGGATACTAAAGCCATCACTGTAAGTAAACTTAGGGATGGAGGACAGTCAATTAATATATAATCATATGATCCTCTAGAATCATTTAAATATGCGGTTAATTTAAGCTTTAAAATAAATGCCCTATTACTATCGCCAGCTGTTTCAACTTCTAACCCGGATAAATCAACATTTGAAGTTACTATGTCTAAATTTTTAAATTCTGTTTTTTTAATTACCTCTGAAATCTGTTTTGTGCCATTTAGCACTCCATAAATTGTATCCTCTGAAGCTCCTAAATTTGAAAGTCCAAGTCCTGTAGTAGCATTTCCCTGCGGATCTAAATCTATAACTAATATTTTTTTATCTTGTTGGGATAACCCTGCCGCAAGATTTATAACTGTAGTAGTTTTTCCCACCCCACCCTTTTGATTTATAACAGAAATTATTTGCATATTAATTTTTTTTAATTTTTTTTTTAATTTTTTTAATGTTTAACAAAAATGAATCTTCGTTGGTTAAACTTTTTTTTTCTGAGAATTCTAAATCCCAATCATTTAAGGTTTCTTTAAAAATTTTTTTTCCATTAACTCCCATAAAAAAAATTAAATTTTTAAAATCAGAAAAATTTTTATAAACCAAATCTAAAACCATTGGCATTGGTCTAAATGCTCGTGACATTATAGTTCCGGTTTTCAAATTATTTAATTCAAAAACATTTTTTTGAAAAACTTCCGTTTTTAAGTTTAATTTTTTTGATACATCTCTCAAAAAATGGCTTTTATGATGACTTTTTTCATACAAATTAATTTTTATATCTTTTTTCATATTTTTTAACATTATTGCTATAATTACCCCTGGCATACCACTTCCACTTCCTAAATCTGTTATAGAAATACTATTTAAATCAACAAAATCAATTATTTGTGCAGAATCAATAACATGTCTCTCCCTTATTTCAATAATATCGTATGTTTTTTTACTAATTAAGTTCATTTCTTTATTTTTTTTAATAACTAAAGATATAAATTTTTCAAAGTCTAAAAATGTTTCACGTGAAACATTCAAACTTTTAATTTTTGAATATAAATTTTTTATTTCTAGATCCATTAAGCTATGTGCTTAATAGACTTTCTTTTTACATGTGACAACAAAATATAAGCGGCTGCTGGTGTAATTCCATCAATTCTTAGTGCTTGCCCCATTGTTTTTGGCTTTATAAGCTTAAATTTTGATTTTACTTCTTTTGAAAGACCAGCCAAACTATCATAATCAATTTTATCAGGAATTATCATATTTTCGTCCCTCTTAAATGCCAAAATATCGGCATTCTGTTTCTTTAAATAACCTCTATAGTGGGAGTTTATTTCAATTTGTTCGTCTATTTCTTTTTCATATAGTGGTATTTCACTCCATATTTTTCTTATTTTATGCATATTCACCTCTTTTTGAGTCAATATTTCATCTGCAGATCTTAAAACACCGTCTTTGGCTATTTTTATTCCAAAATAATTAACTTTTGTTGGAGAAATAAAAGATTTAGACATAATTCTAGATATTTTATCAATTTTATCTTTCTTCTCCTTATATATATTTTTTCTTTCAATACCAACTAATCCAATGGAAATTCCCTTTTCAGTTAATCTTTGGTCAGCATTATCTGCTCTAAGAGTTAATCTATATTCTGCTCTTGATGTAAACATTCTGTATGGTTCAGCAACACCTTTGGTAACAAGGTCATCTATCATAACCCCAATATATGCATCTGATCTGTCCAATATAAAAGGTTCGAGTTTTTTAAAAGATAAAGCTGCATTAACTCCGGCTATAAGACCTTGAGCAGCTGCTTCTTCATATCCAGTAGTTCCATTAATCTGTCCAGCTAAATAAAGATTAGCAATTTTCTTAGTTTCAAGAGTTAAAAATAGCTCTCTAGGGTCTATATAGTCATATTCTATAGCATATCCTGGTCTTATAATATAAACATTTTCTAAACCATTGATATTATTACATATTTCTTGTTGAACTACTAATGGCAAAGATGTCGATATACCATTTGGGTAAATTGTGTGATCATTTAAGCCTTCTGGTTCCAAAAAAATCTGATGACGCATCTTATCTGAAAACTTTACAATCTTATCTTCAATAGATGGACAATATCTTGGGCCCACACCCTTTATACTTCCAGAGTACATGGCACTCTTAGATAAATTTTTTTCTATTATCTTGTGAACTTTCTCATTCGTATAGGTCATACGACATGAAACTTGTTTGTTAATATTTTTTTTGGTTAGGAAAGAAAAAAAATAAGGATCATCATCCGCGAACTGCTCTTCTAGGTTTTGATAATTAATTGTTCTTGAGTCTAATCTTGGTGGTGTTCCAGTTTTTAATCTTCCAACTTTAAAATTATATTTTGCTAATTGTTCTGTTAAACCTGTCGAAGGTTTTTCCTCATAACGCCCAGCGGGAATTTTCTCGTCACCAATGTGTATTAAACCGTTAAGAAAAGTACCTGTAGTTAAAATTAATTTTGAACATAATACTTTTTTTCCACCTTTTGTTTCAAAACCACTTATAGAGTTTTTATTAAAAATAAACTTTATTACTGGATCAGAAAAAATGCTTAAATTACAATAATTTAACAATTTTTCTTGCATATATTTACGATATAATGATCTATCTGATTGAGTTCTTGGCCCTCTGACAGCTGGCCCCCTACTTCTATTTAATAATCTAAATTGTATTCCCGATTTATCTGCTACATCTCCCATTATGCCATCAAGGGCATCTATCTCTCTAACTAAATGACCTTTGCCTAAACCGCCTATGGCTGGATTACATGACATCTCGCCTATAGTTTCTATTTTATGAGTGAATAGGGCGGTGTTTACACCCAATCTTGCTGATGCTGCCGCAGCTTCACATCCAGCATGACCACCACCAATTACAACAACATCAAATGATAAATCATTTTTCATAAGCTAAATTTATAACCGATTATTAAATTTACAAGTTATGTATGCTTAGCTCAAAATATACGACTAAATCTTTAATTTTTAACTTAAAATCAAAAAAAGTGTTGAAAATAGAAGCTTATTTACCTATACAAAAATCTTTAAAAATACTACCTAAAATCTCTTCAACATCTACTTTGCCCACGATCATCCCAAGATATCTGGTAGCCAACCTAAGATCCTCTGCTGCTTTATCAAAATCTTCTATATCATTTTTATCATTAAAATTATTAAGATGTTCCAAACACTGCATAAGATGTTGTCTGTGTCTTTCTCTTGTAATTAAAATATCTTCACTTGATATAAATTTATTTTTTAAATTATTTTTTATCTTTAAAATCAATTGATCTAAATTTTTATTTTCTTTAATTGAAATTAAGACATGATTAAATTTTTTAAGCTCATCTGCTAAATCTTTAAACATAAGATCAGATTTATTCCGAACTAAGATAGCATTATGATCTAATAAGTCATTTAAAATACCAGTAAAATCAGCAGTTTTAGCATCCACTACAACTAATTTGAGATCTGCGTCTTCTGCTTTTTTTAAAGATAATTTAATTCCTTTTTGCTCAATTGCGTTTTCTGAATCTCTTATTCCAGCAGTATCTGAAATTATAACTGGGTAACCATCTATGTTTAAATGAGTTTCAATTACATCCCTGGTTGTTCCTGCAGTTTCAGAAACTATAGCAACATCCCTATTTGCAAAATAATTTATTAAACTTGATTTACCCGCATTGACTGGTCCAACAATAGCAATTTTAAAACCTTCTCTAATTCTCTCACCGACTTTTTGGTCGTCTAAAATTTTTTTAATTTTAATTACAACTTCATTAGAATTTTTTTTAATTTGTTCCAAAACATTTTCAGGTAAATCTTCGTCTGGAAAATCAATTTTTGCTTCAATATAAGATAAAACTTTTAACAATTTATCTCTTAAAAAATTAAACTCATTAGCTGTCCTACCGCTCATTACTCGTATAGCTTGCTGTCTTTGAATTTCGGTTTCAGAAGAGATTAGATCAATAATACTTTCAGCCTTAAGTAAATTTATTTTTTCATTTTGAAAGGCTATTTTTGTAAATTCACCAGGTTCAGCCAAACGACAGTTTTCAATTTTAGAAATAGAAGAGAGCAGGGCCTCAATAACAGCTTTGCTACCATGTACATGAAATTCTGCCATATCTTCACCTGTGTAGCTATTAGGCCCAGGAAACCATATAACTAAACCCTCATCGATTAACTCAGAAGTGTTGATTTTATTGATTTTTCTTAAAGTAGCATGTCTTGGCTTTGGCAAGGCTTTATTGGTAAATAAATTAATAACATTTTTTGTATCAGGACCAGAAATTCTAATCACAGCTATTCCTGATACACCAGGGCCTGTCGAAAGAGCAAATATAGTCATCATAAGAATATAGAATAATGGAAATAAAATATCTTAAAAAATATTAATTAAAATCAAAATATTCTTTAAATTTAATATATTTAGATAAACTATTTTTTTGGATAGGCTTTCTAATTTGATTTGAACTAGCTGTTTTAACTGGTGACAAATTATATAAGTTAAAATTTTCATAAATTTCACTATATTCTAATTCACAAAAATTTATTAAATCTCTAATAGTTTTATTACTATTTGTTATTAAATCCTCATAGTTAATATCAAAAATTTTATTACCTAATTTAGTTTTTAAAGAATGAATTAAATTTAAATACATCTCTCTATAAAATTTTATTTCATTTAAACTATTGGTCCAATTCAATCTTGAAGAATTAAAATTAGTTTTGTAAATTGATAAAGAATTATCAAACATATTCCTATTACAATTTATAATTTTTGCATTACTAAAAAAAATATTAACTAATCCTAAAAACTTAAAATTTTCGGTATTTTTATCAGTAATAATTTTTTGGGATAAGTGGTTTAAATTTAAAAAATTAATATAATCGTTGTAAATAACTTTAGGATTATATTGAATTATATTTCTAATATTTAATAAATCTAGTTCACCATTATTAACGAAATTTTTTTTTATTGTCTTGTTTAAATTGGGTATTTCACCAGCATTATATACTTTTTTATTTGCCCCTAAAATCGCTTCAACCAAAGAAGTTCCAGATCTTGGGAGGCCAACAATAAAAATTATATTTTTTTGACCTTCTAAAGTTAATTTGTCTAATTTCAAATTTTTATAAATATATTCTAAATTTTTAAAATGTTTTTTTAATTGATTAAAATTAAATGGACTTATTTTTTTCTTAAGATTATTAGCTTTTTTAAAAAAAAAAGATGCCTTTTTATACTCTTTTAATTTTTCATAAAAATTTCCGAAAGCAAAAAATAAATCAATTTTTTTCGTATCACTTAAATTTAAATTATTTAATTTATTCAAATTTATTTCATGATCATCATATTTACTAATATCTACATAATCACCATATAATCGATGAGCGACGGTGTTAGTAAAATCAATTTTTATTATTTTAGAATAAATGTCTCTTGCATTTTCAAATTTCCCTAATGACCTATAACACCCACCCAACATTAACAATAAATCAATATTGTCGTTAAATTTTGAAAGCAAGGATTTTATTAAACTTACGGCTTCAACTATTTTTTTTTGAGTTATTAATAAATTTATTTTGCTTATATAATTCAATTTTTATTCAATAAATTAAACATTTTTTCTAAAAACTTATCATATTTGGAATTTAAATTAACTGATGAACTATATATTGGTTGCCTTGCTTGTGAAATGCTAACAGTTTTAATTGGGGTTTTGCTGTTTTTTTGATGGTCAAAACATTTTTCATCTATTTCTAATTCACAAAACTCTAAAATTTTTTTAATTTCAACATCCTTATTTTTAACCAAACTTTCATATTCTAAATCAAAAATAAAATTTGGAATTTTTTTTTTCCAAAATTGCATTAATTCTGAATATAAATTGTAGTATTTTGCAATATCTTCCTGGTTATAAGACCAGTTCATCATAGATGCAGCAAAACTATTTTTAAATAAAGATAAACAATTATCTTTTGGATTTCTAAAACAATGAATAACTTTACTATTTGGAAAAAATATTTTTATAAAACCGATCCACAAAAAATTTTGGGGAGCCTTATCTGTGATAATTTTTTCCGATAAATTATATAATTTTAAATAATCAATATATTCTCTTGCAACTAAATTTGATTGTTGATTCTGTAAGGAAATTATTTTTTGTTTATTTAATTTATTATCTTCTAAAAAATTTTTTTTTATTATCTCATATAAATAAATTAATTCTCCTGCTCCATAAACTTTGTTATGTGAAGATATAATTTGTTCTACTAATGTTGTTCCAGATCTGGGCATGCCACATATAAATATTATTTTATTTTCAGCTTCTTTTTTGTGGCTTAATTCAATATTAATTTCTTTGAAGGTGCTTATAATATTTTTAATTAATTTGTCCTCCGATAAAATATTGGACCCTGATTTTTCAAGTTTTAATTGATTTGCTTTTAATGTATGGGAATAAGCTGAGTCATAGTCTCCTAAATCATCAAATGCCTTTCCTAAGGCAAAAGAGAGATCAATTGTCTTTTCTTTGTCATTTTTATTATCAGACAAAATTTTTTCCATTTGTTTTAGATGGGTTAATGAGTCTTTTGAGTCAACTGAGTACTTTATTATCGAGCTCAATAATTTGTGTGCACCAGCATGATTAGGTTCTAAATATAAAATTTCTTCTATCGTTTTTTTAGCTTTCTCAATTTGATTAACACTTTGGTATGCTAAAGCTAATGAAAAAAGTATATTTATAGATTTAGATTTAATTGAAGTTTGATTAACTTCATTTTTCCTTACCAAATTTAAAGCTCTATTGAAAAGCTCTATGGCTCCCTTATAATCGTTTATTATTATTTTCAAATTTGCATAATTATTACAAGCATTTATATAATTTGGATTGATGTTAAAAATTTTTTCAAAATATAATTTTGAATTTTTAAGGTCTCCTAAAGCTTTTAAAGAATTTGCCAAGTTATTAAGTGTGGCAATATTATTGGGATCAAATTTTATTGCTTCTTGAAAATATGAAATTGAATTTTTGTGTTGATTTAATCCTTGATAGGCCAAGCCAGTTAAATTAAGTATGTACGTGTTGTTTGGAATTTTTTTTAAAATTTTTACACAACCTTCAATTACTTTTTTATAATTTTTTACAGCTAGATAATTGTTTAAAATTTTAACTTTTTCAACTAGATCCATTTAAATAAATCTATTAAACACATCATACTTTA
>Ga0181607_10003725_pt1 | contig 13170 bp, 6 predicted proteins | sample 041ome_9_FD_132420 | JGI IMG/M metagenome (GOLD analysis project Ga0181607, IMG submission 132420) | Coastal salt marsh microbial communities from the Groves Creek Marsh, Skidaway Island, Georgia - 041413US metaG (megahit assembly) | ecosystem: Environmental > Aquatic > Marine > Intertidal zone...
CAGAAGTTATTGATGATACTGCAAGTGGGCTTCCAACTGCAACAATCTATGAGGATACTCAAGCTACTACTAACTTTATCCGTAATCGCCTAACTCAGCTTACCATTGTACCTACTACTCCAGATCCAGCTGGCGATCCTGTAGATGAGCTAGCAGAATCTTACGATCTTACACTAACTGGTGGAAGTATTACTATTTCAAATAATATTACTTATATTACTCCAGAAGAGTTAGGCAAAGTCAATCTTCCAATTGGTCATGTTACTGGTGGTCGTTCTGTAAGCGGTAACTTTACTTGTTACTTGTTGAAAGATACAGCAGCTACAGATAAGTCTTCTGACTTCTTTGAAGATATGAAAGCAATTACAAATGTTGTTACTAACTCATTTGCTCTAACCTTTAAGGTTGGTGGAGGTACTTCAACTCCTCGTCTGGAGCTTGCGATGCCGACTGCGCATATTGATATTCCTACTCATTCAATTGAAGATGTTATTGCTTTGGAAACTAATTTCAATGCACTACCAAGCAGCATTGAATTGACGGATGAAGTTGCTCTTATATATGTTGGTGCAGCATAATATTAGCATAGAAAAATAGTTCTTGACTTTTATGTTGAGATCTTCTATACTAATAACAATAAAAGTGGGGGTGTAAAAACCCCCACTTGTTTTCATAAAAACAATAAAAGGATATAAAATGACAGATTCAGCTACTCCTAACGCAGCGCCAGTTTCACTGGCTAGTTTATTAACACCAAGCAAGACAGTCTCAGTAGATTTTCCTGGGTATAAAGGATTCTCTGTTGATATTTGTTATTTAGGCCGAGACGAATTGTTAAAGCTCCGTAAAAGGTGCATATCTACAAAATTTAATAAGCGTACTCATCAACCAGAAGAAACCTTAGATGAAGATAGGTTCCTGGAAGAGTATGTTAGTGCAGTTATCAAAGGTTGGAAAGGTTTAAAGTATTCATACTTAGAAGAGTTTCTTTTGGTGGATATCTCAAAACAGAACCCTGATGACGAACTAGTTTTTAATCAAGAAAATGCAGAGCTATTAATGAAAAATTCTAATAGCTTTGATACTTGGGTCACAGACACTGTTTCAAATCTTGAAAATTTTACTGGGAGCAAGTAGCCCGGATTCAGGATTTACTTGCTCGATATGTGAAAGAACAATCTTCACCGATATCTATGGATCAATATCTAGAGATATGTGAGCAATTGGGCCAAGAGCCTGATCCGCAAAAGATGCCACTTACTGAGTCGGACTTTCCGGCAGAGGTTCAAGTGGCATTTTTTATGTTTAGCCTTTTATCAGATAAGTGGGAAGGAATGTCTGGTAGTTATATGGGAAAAGATTGGTCACATTGTTCACAGCTTTTTCAAGTTTATGACATAGAAGACCAAAAAACTACTATATATTTGATGAAAGTTTACGAACGAATTTTAATGAATTATAGAGCTGAAGAAGCAGAAAGACGTAGAAAGCAAGAAGAGCGTAAAGCTAAAAGCGGTGGAAGTGGTAAAAACTACACCCATAATGTGACTGGCTAATGGCAAAGAATAAAATATCCGTAGACTTAGAGGTTGATGATAAAGGCAGTTTAAAGAAAGTATCTAATAGTGCTGATAAAGCATCTAAAAGTTTAGATAAAGTTGCGAAAGGTTCAAGTACCGCTGACCGAAATATTAAAGGTGTCGCAGGCGCTTCTTCTAATGCTTCTAAAAACTTTTCCAAAATGTCTCAAGGCATGGGTGGACTCGTCGGCGCCTATGCAGCTCTTGCTGCACAGACTTTTGCTATTTCTGCTGCATTTAACTTTCTAAAATCTGCAGGAGACCTCAAAGTACTTGAAGCAAGTCAACAATCTTATGCCTCAAATACAGGCTTAGCGATGAAAGTTCTTGCAAACGATATTGTATCTGCTACTAATGCTACTATTAACTTTCAAGACGCTTCACAAGCAGCCGCAATTGGTACTGCTGCAGGGTTAAGTCCTGGACAGCTAAAATCTTTAGGTAAAGCTGCCAGTGACTTGTCTGTTACGTTAGGTAGAGATGTTACAGACTCATTTAATCGTCTTGTACGAGGCGTTACAAAAGCAGAACCAGAACTACTTGACGAATTAGGTATTATTTTACGTTTAAAAGATGCTCAAGAAGAATATGCGCGTACAATTGGAAAGAGTGCAAATGAATTAACCCAATTTGAAAAGAGTCAAGCAGTTGCAAATAAAGTACTCCAAGAAGCAAGCCGAGTAGCTGCATTAGCTCCAGAGGGCGTAGTAAATCCCTATAATCAGCTCGGCAAAGCTTTTGACGATATTTTAATAAAAGCCAAGCTATTAGCAGATCAGATAGTTGGGCCTTTAGCAAAAGTACTTACAGATACCCCAGGACTAGCGATAGCGTCTTTTGGACTTCTCTTAAAGGGGCCGTTAGCTGCTATGGGGGTTAGCTTTAAGGACATGGCTTCTCAAGCACGGTTAAATGCTAAGGAACAAGTAGCTGCAGCCGTAAAAGCCCAAGAGGCGTATAGAGCAACTCGCTTAACTATACAATCCACCACAGCAGCAGTGCGAGAGCAAGCAGCAGCAGCACTCGCTGCAGGCAGTCAATCAAAAATACTCCAACAATTTGCAAGCGGTGGGATAATGACTCCTCAAGCTCGTGCTACTCTTAAAAGAGCACTAAAAGCAGCGGAAAAGAATGTTAATGAGCACGGTATAATAATTGCTGGCATCTTTAAAGGTATGGATATTAAGATAGTTCGGGACTTCCAGATTGCTATGAAGCAGTTGGAAGTAGCCGAGGCCGGTAAAGTAGCGACAACTCAAAGAGCTGCTGCAACTATCTCAGCCGCATATGCTACAATAGCTGCGGTCATTGCTCGCACCAGTGCATTTATACTTACATGGGGCACAAGACTTCTAGGTGCTTTTGGCTGGTTTGCAATTGCAGTTACAGGATTTCAACTTCTTTCAAATTATATGGGGTGGTTTAAGAAAGATGCAGAAGAATCTGCAGATTCTTTAGAGCCTACTAGAAGTCGCTTAGCTGATTTAAATAAAGAGTACGAAAAATTTGGTGAAACTCAAGAAAAGCTTATTAAAGCAGGAAGATCTAACGAAGTATTCTCAAATGTAGCTACTAAATCGTCTATGTTAAGTTCTGATGAGTTTTCTTCTACGCTTAAAATGTCAAAGGAATACAATAAACTCTTGCAGAAACGAAACAAAATTGTTAGGTTGGCAGCAGCTAACCAGGACAATATGAGCAGAAGTACGAGAAGAGAGTTCAACAATGCTCTAGTACGTAATAAAGCAGAGCTAGACACTAACAAAGAGGCAAAAAAGTTTATAGATGATGAAATTAATGCTATTAATCAAGTAATAAGACTAACAGGTATGAAACCTAAGTTTGCCCTCGACTATCTAGCGGTTTTGAACGGTACCGCAAATGCTACTGAACAAGAGGCTCAGGCGATTAGAAATACCTTTCAGGAGAGAGGTAATCTTATAAAGCAGAGTACCAGACTTATTGCAGAAGCAGAAGCAGCTAGTAGCGATTGGGTTCGCAGCCTTGCGCCTTTATCTCAAGGAGACATTGGGGTGCGCAATATTCAACTTGCAATAGATAATCTTAATGAACAAGCCAACAGCGGGATAAGAATTACAGACGAGCAGTTAAAGTCTCTTAGAAAGCTTAGTGCGACTAAAAAGTTAATGGTGGCATTTGAAAAAGAGATAAACGCGGCAAAATTAGCATCAATTGCTCTTGATACAGCGCAAGAAAATCAATTACGAAACCTAGAAAGCTCTTACAACGGTATTATAAATGTAGCGTATGACATATTAAGAGCAGAGGCAGAAATAACAGCAAAACAGAATAGAATAGATAATTTAACAGAGCTAACAGAGCTAAGCGAAGAAGAAAATAACGCAAGAAATAGAGAAATAGAGCTTTTGGAGCAGAAAATAGTATTAGACAAAGCACGCTTAGAAACTACAAGGCAAGAAGGTGACTATTTAGGAAGAATTCTACAAACCTCAAGAGAAATAAAGCAAATTCGTCTAAGTTCTGAAGTTATGTCCCAGGCCAAAGAGTACTTAAATATTTTAAAGACTCAAGTAGATTTAGATAAGCAAAGTTTAGACGCTCGAATAGCTTTATCTAAGATACGCATGGCAAGGCAAGAGCGTAGAGAGTCTACCGAACCTTTCGCCTTCTTAGACAAGCAGGAGAGAAATGCTCAAAATGCGTATGATTTAGAATCCGGCTTGTTGAAGTCTAAGATTGCGCAACTGACTGCAGAAGCAGACATGAAGCGTCAAATGGTATCTATGGAATTTGTTCTGTTGGATGCAAAGTTACGTGTTTCAGAATTAGAGCTTAGAAATAGAGCAGAAGCAGATGGCCTAAGGGAAGGAGAAAAAGAAACTTTATTAGCTTTAGCCTCTGCTACTGAGGCACAAAGGCAGCTAAGTGCCGATACTTTGGGAGCTCGTTTAGGTATAATAACTGAACAGCAAAGTGTTGCAATAGCAAATGCAGTAGAAGAAGTGGATAAGTTAAAATTTGCAAACGAGCAGCTGTCGGACACTAATGTACTATTATTAGATATACAAACTAATTTTGCCAGTGGATTTTCAGAGGCTTTTAGCTCTATTATACAAGGAACTGCTTCTGTAAAAGATGCCTTTAGAAATATGGCAATGAATGTTCTTAAGTCTTTATCTGATATCATATCGCAAATGCTGGTAGCAAAAATAATTCAATCTTCTTTAGGATTCTTTGGGGGAGGTGGTCCTGCTATAAATACGTCTGCTTTGAGCGCAGGTTCAGGGCTAGGGCCCACCAGTACTCCCGGGTTTACCTTGCCTGGAATTACAGGGGCAGCAACTGGAGGAGTATTCTCTCAAGGAAAGAAGATGTCTGGATACGCTACGGGAGGTATTGCGAGTGGGTCTAAGACAGGGTACCCTGCCGTTCTTCATGGAACAGAAGCAGTAGTGCCTCTACCTAATGGAAGATCCATTCCAGTAGATATGAGTGGAAGCGTGGGTCAAAACAACAATGTTACTGTAAACGTAGCAATAGACTCAAACGGGAATGCCTCTACTAATACGGAACAAAGCTCTGCAGAGGCCGGTAACATGGGTAACCTAATTGCAAAAGCAGTGCAGAAAGAGCTTCAAAATCAGAAACGTTCAGGCGGCATATTAAGCCCCTATGGAGTAGCATAATGGCAATAGGTTTCTTACTGCTGGACGGGGTCTCAGTGGCTCGTCCAGATAAAAATTTAAATCGTACTTCATCCCCTCGTGTGCTAAAAGCCACCTTTGGAGATGGGTACGAGCAAAGACTGGCAGATGGTATTAATAATATTCAGGAAGAGTACAGTATTGCGTTTAATAATCGCACTAAAGAAGAGATAGACGATATAACTGCATTTCTTGCTTCTAAGAATGGAGTCACTTCTTTCGAATTTACAATTCCTGACTCAAATAACTCTGGAGAAAGCACTGTTAAAGTAGTTTGTGAACAATATAACCAAAACTATACTTATGGTGACTTCTACGGGTGTACAGCAATGTTTAGAAGAGTGTATGAACCATGAGTGAATTAATCGAATCCGTACAAACTCAAGATCCTGGAAGTGCCTTAATAGAACTTTTTGAGCTTGATCTTGGAAGTACTGTAATATATATGCATTCAGGAGTCGAGGAAGATCTGACTACAATTGAGTTTAGAGATAAGCTTTCTCCATATACTGTTAGAGAGTATACAGCTTTTCCTATAATGATGGATGGGATAGAAGCTTCTTCAGATGGAGCATCAAATCGTCCTTCTCTTAGTGTAGCGAATGTTTTAAGTAGCTTTTCGGATTCTTTAGGTGGCCTAAGTAACGAAGACTTGGTAGGTAAAACCATAGTTAGACGACAAACTCTAAAGAAGTACTTAGTAGGGGAAACCGGAGATACTACGCCACCTGTAGAGTTCCCCTCTAAAAAGTATATATTGGATAGAGTTTCCTCTGAAAATAGTGTAGCAGTTACTTTTGAACTGTCTGCTCCTTTTGATTTATCAGGTATAACAATACCACGAAGAACTTTGGTGGGAAAATACTGCTCTTGGATTTACCAAGGGCACTTCGGAGGGGTCGGAGGTGGATGCACTTGGGCTTTAAATAGCGAAATTCAGACTGCAAACGCTTCTGGGGGCGTTAATACTCATAAAGCATTTTTTACACAAGATGACGAGCCTATTGTACCTGAAGCAGATGTAGCAGCTACTACGGCTTTGGGGCATACTGGAGTTAAGGGATATGTGACTTGGGACGAAAACGACTCTTATGTGGTAGATAACTTTGTTTTGCATTCAGATACTGTGTGGAAGTGTGTCTTAGCAAATACTGGAAATACTCCCGAAGCTAACTCAAGATACTGGCTACGAGGCGACGTATGTGGCAAGAAGTTGTCCTCTTGCAAAGCCCGATTTCAGTTCAAGCCTAACTCTCTTGCTTCGAGTAACTCCATTCCTTCAGTGGAAAAGCTTACTAATCAACCTCTACCTTTCGGGGCTTTCTCAGGAAGTAAAAAGTTTAGATGATAGAAGAAATACGAGATCACTTTGAAAAAGAATACCCCAGAGAAGGATGTGGCATAATAGCAGTAGTAAAGGGGAAAAAGAAGTGGTACCCATGCACTAATGTTGCAGAAGGGGAAGACGACTTTATACTTGATCCCAAAGAATTTATAGAAGTAAGAAAAGCTGCCGATATAATAGCAATTGTACATAGCCATCCCGATGGAGAAGCTCTGCCTAGTGAAAATGATATAAAGTACTGCAATGCTTTGGGTATTCCTTATTACATATTTAGCTTTCCCCAAATGGAGCTACATACTTTACAGCCTAGAGTTACGTTCAATCCTCTAGTAGGTAGAGAGTATGACTTTGGAAAGTTTGACTGTTTAGAAGCTGCGCGAGATCACTATAGCAGTATTGGAATAGAATTACAAAAAAGACTACCTTACTTAGATGATTGGTGGGAAGTCGGAGAAGACTACTTTACCGAAGAACACATAAAAGAGTGGGGCTTCAGTAAGGTAACAGACTTAAAAGTAAACGACTTATTAATATTCTCAATAGGAGCCTCTGTAGGCAATCATTGTGGGGTTTATTTAGGCAATGATATTTTCTTTCATCACGCAGTGCACAGACTATCCTGCAGAGAAAATATGTACCCAATGTGGAAGAAGCACTTAACTGGAATTTATAGATATGAAGCGTAAAATATATTTAGAAGGCGAGCTAGGCCATAAATTTGGTCAGCAATTTAACTTTTCAGGAGAAAGCGTTCAGGACGCACTTCGCCTTATAGCATCAAATCGCCCAGAATTTAAAAAATATCTTATTGACTGTATAGAAGAAGACATTGGCTTTTCTATCCAAGTTCAAGGAGAGGATATTTCTACTCCTTCAGACTTACTTCTTCCGTTGAGAAACGGAGATATTGTTATTACTCCAGTTGTTGGAGGATCTAAGTCCGGAGGGCAAAAAATTCTTGCTGCCGTCCTCATAGCAGCAGTCATTATAATGAATCCAGGAGGCTTTTTTATATCAGGAGGTGCGTTAACTACTCCTGGCCTTATTGCGAGCAGCATAGCACTAAATCTAGCCATGACTGGAATTCAGCAGCTTATGGCCCCAGATCCTGCAACTGACTCCGACGAGCCCGAAGGCTACTTATTTAATGGTTCACGAAATAATGTTGTAGAGGGAGACCCGATTCCTCTTTTATATGGAGAACTCCGTGTTCCGGGATACCCTGTATCTTTCGAAGTAATGGCGGGCAACTATGTCCCTCCTCGTCCTACATACGCATATGCTCCTGTAGATAGTTGGGACTATACAGACGAAAGAGACCTTAACGGTAAAGAGCTAACTGGAGACCAAGTACAAAGATCTCTAGAGAAGAAAGAGAACTGGGGCGTGGACACTGCGGGATTCTCTAATGTACAAACAATACTCTTTACAGATGTGATCTCTGAGGGGCCCATTCAAGGTTTAGTAAGTGGTGGCTCCTCAATATATTTAAATGATGATGCGGGAGAAGATCCTGCTACAAGTACTATAAGACTCTCAGATACTGCTGTTAATTTTGAGTTTACTAATGGTTCTACCCAAGTTACTCTAAACAAAGCAGTGCCTATTACCTTGCCTGTTAATGGAGCAGGTAGAACTCTTATTGTAAGAGATTACCAAAATGCTCCTGGAGCCACTGAAAAATGGTCCCAAGGAAGTTCTTTAGGTATAAAAATAACTACAACTTCGGACTTATTTTTAGACGACTACATATACTCATTTGATAATCCTACAGCAGCAGCAGCAGTTAGAGTTGTTAACAGTGCTGGCTTTACTGTATTTGAAGGTTGGATTGAAAAAATAGATTCGGCTACAGTAGCTTACGTTACTCCTATATCTACAAGTACTTATAACTCCTTATACTTGGATGGAGATCACACTATAGTTATAGATGTTCAGTTTAAGGTGTCGGGGGTAGATAGTGTTAACAATAACTCTATAACTTTAGCAGAAGCTTGGCCTGCTCCCGATGGAACATATAAATGTGATCTTACAGGAAACTACTCCAAAACTGTAGATACTAGCAAGACTTTTAAGTTTGCCTATGAATTCAAAAAAGGAGAACTTGTAGAACGCCCCTTTAAAGATAGGGCGGGTACAGGAATGGGCAATGAAGCAGTATCTAATGCTGTGAATCTAACTCTAGTAGGGCCAGGAGAATCTGGAACTCAAACAGTAGAGCTTCAAGGTACTCAAGCTGGAGGGTTCAATTTATCTACGGCTCAAGCGGAAGAAGTAGACGAAATAAGAGCTATAATAGCTTATCCCAATGGACTAGAAAACCAAGGCCCTAATGGTGAGCGAGTAAATGCAAATGTACAGTATGACTACTCTCTTTCATTTTCTAAAGATGGCACTACTTTTGATGCTCCACTACTTTCCAGTAGATTAAGCCATAGCTACTCTAGTACTTCTGCAATTAACTATTCATTAGATATTGAACTACAGCAGTATAAACCTTTTAAAGACTTTAAGTTAATAATTACTCGCCTGACAGACACTAATAAAGCTTATGCTGAAAATACTACTGTGTATAAAGATGTTGGTTATGTAAGCCAAAGTGGTTCCTCTATAAGTATTGTTACTGGGCTGATAAAAGAAAGGATGTCTTACCCTCTCACAGCTATGGCAAAAGTCATAGTAAATACTGAGAGATTCCAGAGTACCCCCAAAATTACTTACCATGCTAAAGGGTTAAAAGTATCTGTACCATCAAACTATGTTACTAGAGATGAATCCTTAACAGGGGTTGCCAACTATAATAGAAGCCCTATTGATGGCGCAATTGCTGAAACTTACCAAGATTGGGATGGAGCTTTTCGCCCTACAAAAGTTTATACTAATAATCCTGCCTGGATTTTTTATGATATTATAACTAATAATAGGTATGGAGTAGGCACTTGGATAGATCCTGCCGATGTAGATATATACGCTTTATATCGAGTTGCTCGCTATTGTGACGAGCTAGTTCCAGATGGTAATGGGGGTTTTGAGCCTCGCTATACTGCCAACTTGTATATTACAAAAGCTACCGATGCTTACAAAATTTTAAAAGATATTGCTACAATATTTAGAGGTATGATATATTGGATAGACGGGAAGATTCTTAGCGTAATTGACCAAGCCTCTGATCCTGTCTATAACTTTAGCGCCGCAAATGTTATTCAAGGGAAATTTGATTATGAGTCTACAGGTAATAAGACTCGTTCTAACCAAGCAATTGTAACATGGAATAATCCTGAGGCTAATTATGCTCTAGAAAACTTAATTGTTGAAGATAGAGACCACATAATTAATACAGGTAAGTTAGTGGTAGAGGAAGCCTCTGCATTTGGAACTACATCAGAAGGACAAGCACTTAGATACGGAAGATGGAAGTTATGGACTGCTAAAAATCAGACGGAAATAGTATCTTTTTCTACTGCAATAAATGCAGCTTTTCTAAGTCCTGGAGATGTAATTAATATACAGGATTCTTCTAGAAATCCTGCTCAAGTACAGTATAGCGGAAGAGTTAGCTCTACAGGCACTCGTAATACTACAGAAGTACCTTTGGACAGGTCTATAGAACTTAAGGAAGGTTCCACTTACGAGCTTAGCATTCTTTTAGAGTCGGGAGCAGCTTTTTTAACTCAGGCATCTGCTATTATTGGAGGAGTTGAATATAGCCGCAGCGAACTTATCTTGGGAGTAACAACTGAAGAGGACTCTCTAAATTTATTAGATGATTCGGGAGAACCAGTATTAGCTTCTTGGAAGCCTCATACTCATGTAGAGTCACAACCTATTGAAACTTTCTCAGGCTCAGGAATTTCTTCTTTAACAGTCAGTCCAGCATTTTCTAGTATCCCCAATGCTCAGACTATTTGGGTTATAAAAGAGACTTCCTCAGAAGGTTTGTCCGTTCAAGGTTCTGCAAAACTTTATAGAATACTTGGTATTTCAGAAACTTCGAAAAACGAATACTCTATTACGGCTGTAGAGCATTATAACGAGAAATTTGAAAGTATAGATTCGGACTTTGTACTCTCTATAGATGATCCGATTTTCCCCATACCAAAAGTAACAGATATAGTTCCCTCTGTAGTAAGTCCTTTTGCTAGAAAAGATAGTAGTAGTGTAGAACTATTTTGGGATGTGCCCTTAAATGAGGACGGATCTGCCTACGCCCATGTTGGTGCGTATGAAGTTTACCATAATATACATAATCAGTCGAGCCCTGTTAAAGTAAGTTCCGCTATAAATAAGTTGCCTCGTTTTGACAACGTTGCTCCGGGAGAGTACTACTTTAGTATAAGAACTCTTAGCACCTATGGTACTAGCTCTATACCTGTAGTCGTTTCTTTTGTCGTGCAAGAAACAACTACAGATACCTCCGTTCCTGCAGTATTTGAAATGCCTTTAGGAGCGACAGTTTCTTCTCCCCCTTTCGTTACAGCAGCAGGAATATTTAAATTTAGAGATAGTTTGTTTAACTTTACTCCTATCAGTGCTCGTTTTCGTACGTTTTTGGAGGATAACACAAGTGGCTCTTTTCCTGATTTACAAACACAAGACTGTAGCGGGATTCCTTCAGTAGATTTTTCAAGTTTACCTACTGAATTTGATAAGCAACTAGCGGCACGTTATGTATTTTTTGATGCAAGTGATTTGGACGATCCCTTTAAATTAATAAGATATTATCAAGATCCGAATCTTGGATTAGCCTATTTTTATGACGTAGGGGACGGTAGTAGTACTGCTGAAAGTAACTTTGTTACTCAACCAGGTACAGTCTCTGTGACTCCGGGAAGTAACGTTGTGGCTGGTACAGACACAAATTTCTTGGCACATTATACAGTTGGGGATATTATAAAGTTTAACTCTGCTCAAGCAGGTAGGGTTGCTTATATATCTTCAGACACAGAGCTACAGCTAGAGATAACAATTGCTACCGCTGTAGTAGATTCAACACACTCTGTTAGCCAGTTTAGCTTTGACCCTAGTAATGACTGTGTTTTTGCATCCATACAACATAATAATGGAGTTTTTCGATACTACCCTGTAAATTTAACTGTAGAAACTCCAGAATCAGTAAAAGTTGTAACTTTTAGCTCCTCCCCTAGTATACTTAGGTTTACTGGCGGAAACACACTTATTACTGCTTATACGAATTTGATTCTTACTGTAGATGCAGAAGGATACTCAGAGCCTAAGTTTAAAATTACAGGAACAGGATTTGATAATACTGATATATCACAAACAGCAGAAACGGTATTTTCGCCTGCCAATTCTGGCACAACTAGTTATGTATTAACTTTAGACAAAGTAGATACTTTTGATACTACTGATTTAGAGTTTACCGTAACAGTTATAGAAGGATTAGACGAAGATAACGCTGATAAACAACGTACTAAAGATCTTAGGATTGGTTTTCTAAAAGATGGAGCAAACAGCCTACTTACACTATCAGATGTAGTTGGTGACGGCACAGAAGGTCAAGTTTTATCGACTGACGGAGCGGGATCATTTAGTTTTCAAACTATAGTTCCTGCGGGTGGGACTCAATACGAGAGATCTTCCTTTACTACAACTCAAGGACAAACTAGCTTTACAGCAGATTATGAAGTAGGCTTTTTAGAAGTATATTTAAATGGTGTACTGTTAGATCCTTCAGAATATACTGCTACAGACGGAACCACAGTAGTTTTATCCAGTGGTACTGAAGTGAATGACATAGTAAATATAGTATCTAATGGAGTAACTTATGTTTCAGGACTAAGTGGTCCAATTAGTTTACTAGATTTAACAGACGTAGCTGCTGATGGTACAAATGGTCAAGTACTTACTACCAATGGAGCGGGGTCATTTAACTTTAGCACTATTGACGGATCGAATATTCAAGATGATTCTTTAGGGCTGCCAACTTTGACTCCAAGTACTTTCAATGATGGTACTCACGTAGTTAGTCTCGTAGAGGGAGGAGTTCAAATAGGAAATACTGGCTGGGATACTGCTTTATATGTAGCCAGTGCAGATAACTCTACTTGTATAACAGGAACTTTTATAGCTACTGGTACAGATGCTACTACTAGAGGTATTTTTGCAGGCGCTCAGAATGGCACTGCTGCAACATTTATTTACTCTACTTCTGCTGCTTGGGGTACGGATAATGATGCTTGGTTAGATATTTGCGGCCCTAACGGTTTGTTGTATGGAGGAAACAACTCAGGAGTAACATTCTCAGTTTTAGGTGATGGCACTGTTACAGGTAGCTTTATTGGAGATCTTACTGGTAATGTAACTGGAGACCTTACAGGAAATGTAACTGGTAATGTAACTGGAGACCTTACAGGAAATGCTGATACAGCTACTAAATGGGCTACTCCACGTACTATAACTCTTACAGGGGATGCTTCAGGCTCAGTAGTTCTTGATGGGTCATCAAATGTAACTTTAAATACGACCGTAGCAGGTGCGACAGCTACTTCTCTTACAGGAGATGTATTTGCGAGTAATGGCACTAGTAAAGTACTTGAGA
>Ga0181607_10003728_pt1 | contig 13168 bp, 7 predicted proteins | sample 041ome_9_FD_132420 | JGI IMG/M metagenome (GOLD analysis project Ga0181607, IMG submission 132420) | Coastal salt marsh microbial communities from the Groves Creek Marsh, Skidaway Island, Georgia - 041413US metaG (megahit assembly) | ecosystem: Environmental > Aquatic > Marine > Intertidal zone...
CACCGAGTGTGTCTGCGTATGTGCCGCCGGTGGCGGGGAAGCGACGGTCTACTCGATGCAGGATGGTCGACGCGTGGGAGCGTGTCAGCTGCCGCCGGTGACCGACTGGCTCTCCTCTTGCGGGCGGCTGGTGCTCTCGGTGAGCCGCATGCGTGGCAATGGCTTTGGGGCCGGTTCTGTCGAACTGCTGCTGCATGATCCCCTCTCCGAAGACACGGTTCGCTTCGGGCCATTCTCAGCGGAATCCCGGGCTGTGGCAGCAGGCCCGGGCAAGGTGGCGTTGCTCGACCCGGAGGGGCATCTGACGGTGATCGATCTTCTCACCGGGACCGCAGACTTTGAGGCAACCTTGGAGGGGATGCCACCTGGCTTTGACCAGCTGGCTTTGATGCCCTGGCGTGACCGGTTGCTGGTGGTGGCGAGTCGTCCGGAGACGTCTGAGGAGAGTCAACGGCACCTCCAGCTGGGGGCAATCACGGGGGTTCGCACCGCCGGTCTATGGGATGCGGGGCAGCAGCTGGCACCCCTCGTGACCGGTGCGGTGTGGGCTGTGGATCGGCAAGACGGGGAGGCACTCTGGTCGGTGCCGGCAACGCTGCTACGGCATGGCTTTGATGCGGAGCAGCCTGCCGACCTTCCTGTGCTTGTGTTTGCGCGGAGGATCAAGCCTGCGGGATCGAGCAGGCAGCCTCAGCTGAGCCTGTTGTGTCTCGACAAGCGGACGGGAAACGAGGTGTTTCTTGATGACAGGATTGAAACGGATCAGCACCTCTTCTACGGCTGTGAGATCGTGGCGTCTCCAGGCGATCATGCGGTCACGCTAACGCATGGCGGTCGCGACATCACCCTCACCTTCACCGGCGAGACGTTGAGTCCACGGCCGCCATATCAGGGGCTGACACGGCTTCCCAGTCCGCCGAGCCTTTCGGATAAAATTGAGCAGTGGTTTGAGCAGGCTCTGGAGGCTCTGCCGCTTCCCTGAGAAACGTCTCCGGGATGTTCTGGGTTGAAGGGGGTGGAGACTCTGCCACCAACCACGTCAGGAGTTTGCATGCGTCGTCCATTGTTGTGCCTTGCAGACCTGCGGAAGCGGGTGTGTCTTGTGGCTGCCGGAGTGATGCTCCTGGCCGGATTCGTGCATCCCGCGACGCGTGTGGTCGCTGCGGAGAATGACCGGGCAGAAGATGTGGTTCGGCAAGGGCTCGACTGGCTCGCCGCCACGCAGTCACGACGGGGCAGCTGGTCGGCCAACGAGTCGCGGTATCCCACTGCGATGACCGCCTTGGCGGGCACCGCCTTGCTGATGGAAGGCTCGACGACCACGCAGGGACGCTACGCAGATGCGATTCGCCAGGCAGTCGACTATCTCGTCAGCCGTTCTCGGCCCAATGGACTGATTGGAGATCCCACAGGCGACGACCGCTACACCTACGGCCATGGCTTCTCGATGCTGTTCCTCTCGCAGGTGCTCGGAGAGGAAGAAGATGCCCGGCGTCGTGACGAACTGGTGCGGGTGCTGGAGAAGGCGGTGGAGTTTTCCGGCCGGGCTCAGACCGAGGCCGGTGGCTGGGGCTATGTCAGTGCCAAAGATGGCAACGGCTTTGACGAAGGATCGACCACGATCACGCAGGTACAGGGCCTCCGTGGCTGTCGAAATGCGGGCATTCCGGTGCCTCGCGAGGTGATTGAAAAGGCAATCGGCTATATCCATGCCTGCACCAACCCTGATGGTGGTGTGCAGTACAGCTCCAAAGGTGGCGGCGGCCGACCTGCGATCACAGCGGCGGCCATCGCCTGCCTGTTTAACGCCGGAGAGTATGACGACACGCATGTGCCGCGGATGATGCAGTACGCGGAGAAGCACCTGGGCAACATTGCCAATAATGGCTTTGGGCACTGGCACTATGCCCACTTCTACTACGCCCAGGTGATGTATCGCGAGGGGGGGGAGAAGTGGTCCAACTACATCGCTCAGATTGAGAAGCGACTCGCGAGCGAGGCCCGCAAAGAAGGGGCGGGACTGTCGTGGCCGCAGGGCTACATCGGTCCGGTCTACACCACGTCGACCAACCTTGTGATCCTGCAGCTCGACCGCGGGCTGCTTCCGATTTACCAGCGATAGGCCCCGCTTTCTCCCTTCGCCACACCTCCGACGACAGGCTCTGCTGGCACACCGCCGGCGATCGGAATAAGGTGGCGACAAATAGAACCGCTCGTCAGCTGCGTACGGCGATCGTTTTCCTCAAAGGACACCCTCATGCACTCTTCGGCCGACTCCACAGCGAGCGCGCGACTTCACGAGGCACGGAACCGCATTCTTGAGCAGCTCTCGCGAGTGATCGTCGGGCAGCACGAGGTGGTGGAGGAACTGCTGATCTGCCTCTTCAGCCGTGGTCACTGCCTGCTCGAGGGTGTGCCAGGGCTGGCGAAGACATTGATGGTCAGCACGCTCGCTCGCTGTCTCGACCTCTCCTTCAGTCGCGTGCAGTTCACCCCCGACCTGATGCCGGCAGACATCACCGGTACCGAAGTGCTCGAGGAAGATCGGACCACCGGAGCGAGGCAGCTGCGGTTTTTGGAAGGACCGCTGTTTGCCAATGTGGTGCTCGCCGACGAGATCAACCGCACTCCGCCGAAGACGCAGTCGGCACTGCTGGAGGCCATGCAAGAGCGTCAGGTGAGCGTGGGGCGGCAGCGACACAAACTGGCCGACCCCTTCTTTGTGCTCGCCACGCAGAATCCGATTGAGCAGGAAGGCACCTATCCGCTGCCAGAAGCGCAGCAGGACCGCTTCATGTTCAAGGTGTTTGTGAAGTATCCGTCGTTTGATGATGAGTTTGAGATCGCTCGCCGGACCACTGGCAGCCCGATGGAGGATGCGCAGCCGGTGCTCTCCGCAGAGGAGATTCTCGACCTGCAGCGGCAGGTCCGGGAGGTGCCGATCAGCGACCATCTGGTGCGGTATTCCTTGGCGATCGTGCGGCAGACCCGTGCCGGTCAGCCGGGGGTGCCGAGTGAGATCGCTGAGCAGCTCGCCTGGGGCGCGGGCCCTCGGGCGGTGCAGTTTCTTGTGGTCGGGGCGAAGGCCCGGGCCCTGCTTGCCGGCCGCAGCCATGTGATCGCTGAAGATATTCAGACCCTCGCCTTGCCTGTGCTGCGGCATCGCATCGTTGTTGGCTTCGCTGCTGAGAGTGAAGGTGTCACGGCGGACGACATCATCAAGCGAATCCTCGAAAACACACCTGCCCAGGAGGACGAGCTTGTCCACGACGCTCGGTTCCAAACGATTTTTGCCTCCTGAGGCGATTGCTCGCATCGCTCGCCTGGAACTGCGGGCGCGGGTTGTTGTTGAAGGCGTGCTCTCCGGACTGCACAAGAGCCCCTACAAGGGGCAGAGCGTGGAGTTCTTGCAGCATCGTGAATACACCAAGGGCGACGACCTGCGACGGGTCGACTGGAAGGTGTGGGCGCGGCAGGACCGCTACTACGTCAAAGAGTTCGAGGAAGAGACCAACCTGCGGCTGTTTCTGGTGGTGGATGCCTCGCGGAGTATGAACTACTCGCATGGCACATCAGCCAAGCCGGCCCTCTCGAAGTTTGACTACGCCGCCACGATGGCCGCGAGCTTGGCCTGGCTCGCCCTGTCGCATGGCGATGCCGTTGGCTGCACCACCTTTGATAGCACGGTGCGGGCAAGCCTGCCGCCGCGAACGCGTCGCACCCAGCTGCAGGGTGTGATTGAGATGCTGGAGGCGGAGCGGTCAGACCAGCCAACCGCCTTCCTGCCAGTGCTCAGGCAGCTGGCGGAGACCATGCCCAAGCGAGGGCTTGTGGTGCTGATCTCCGACCTGCTCGGAGACCAGTCGGCCGGGGGAGATCCTGGTGGCGTGGAGAACATCCTCAAGGGCCTGACGATGCTTCGACGTCGCGGCCACGACGTGGCGGTGCTGCATGTGATGGACTCTGACGAGCTTGACTTCCCGTTTGATGGCCCGACCCGCTTTGAAGGGCTGGAGCTGCCGCAGCACATCGCCTGCAACCCGCGGGCGCTACGCGAAGGCTACCTGCAGGCTGTGGAAGAGTATCTCGCCGCGGTGCGTCGTGGCTGTGCAGGCATGCGTTGTGACTACAGCCTCGTGCGGACAGACCAGCCTGTTGATGCGGCCCTGATTCGTTTCCTCTCACAGCGAGCCTCGATGGCCGTTTGAGCTCGCGATGCCAACCTTTGATTTTCCATCGGTGTTGTGGTGGGGGCTGCCAGTTGCGGCGGCACCGCTGCTGATCCATCTGATCAACCTGCTGCGGCATCGCACCGTCGACTGGTCGGCGATGGAGTTTCTCCTGGCCAGCCAGCGGAAATACCGCACCCGCGTGCTGCTCAAGCAGCTGCTGCTGATGGCGATGCGGGTGGCCGCGATCGCTGGGATCGCGATGGCCTTGGCTCAGCCACGGTGGCGGTCGGCGCTGGCCGGGTTTCTCGGTGGTGAGCAGACGACACACATCCTGCTGCTCGATGACAGCTACTCGATGTCGGAAGAGACGGTCGAGGAGTCCTGCTTTGACCGGAGCCAGGAGGTGGCTCTGCGGCTTCTCGATGAGTTTGCCGCCGCGGGCAGTGGACAGTCGTTGGCCGTGGGACGGTTCTCACGCCTGGCGCAGTCAGCGGCCGATGGCTTCGACTTTGTGCCACAGCCGCTCACGCCGGAGATTGCCGCCGAGGCTCAACGGCTGATTGAGTCGGCCCAGCCGTCGCAGTCCGCCGCAGGCCCTCGCGAAGCGATCGCCGCAGCTGCCGAGTTTGCCACGGCAGGCGATGGCACGAAGACAGCAGTCTGGGTGCTGAGCGACTTCCGTGATCGCAACTGGCGAGCCGCCGATGAGACTGCCAGCCTGCTGAGGCAGATCGCTGATGCTGGTGGGGAGATTCGCTTCATCGACTGCTCACCGCGGCCAACGGCAACGCCTCGGCCCAACTTCTCCGTGGAGTCAATCAGCCTAAACGGCGGCGTGCCGGCCGCAGGCGTTGTCTTGCCACTGGAAGTGACGGTCCGAAATCACAGCAGCATGCCGAGTGGTGAACTGCAGCTTGATCTGCGGGAAGACGGAGTGCCCCGGCCTGGCCTGCGGTTTGATTCGATCCCGGCCGGTGCAGCGGCAAGCCAGCGGTTTGATGTACGGTTTCCAGAGACGGGTGAGCATGCCCTGCAGGCGTCACTCTCGACCGATGTGGTTATCGTTGACAACACACGATCAGCGGTCGTCTCGATCGCGGAGTCACGGGAAGTGCTGCTTGTCGATGGAGCCACCGTGCCAGGGGAACGCGGGGGAGATGCCTTCTATCTCGCTTCGGCCTTGGCCCCGGGTGGTGGTGCCCCAACGGGGCTCGCGATCCAGATCGATTCGCAGCGGGCGCTGACGCGGGAATCGCTCGATCGCTACGACACGATCTGGATGCTCGATGTGCCCTCGCTCGATCCGCCTGAGGTGGAGGCGTTGGAGGCGTATGTGCAGGCTGGCGGTGGTGTCTGCTTCTTTGTGGGACCACGAACGCTGATCGAGAGTACCAACACACGGCTCTATCGCGACGGGCAAGGGCTCTTTCCGGTGCCGCTCGCTGGCGACGTGGAACTGCTTGCGGAGGTAACCAGCCGCGGCGGTGATCGTGTCGCTGATGTTGTCGTCGAAGACCATCCTGCTGTGGCGGTGCTCAGCGGACGCCGTAATCCTCTGGTGGCTTCAGTCCGCGTCGATCGACTGATGGCCGTCGACCGCAGCTTTGAGCCAGCCGAAGGAAGTGGGCTGCGACGTCTTCTGTCGTTGCGGACCGGAGCTCCCCTGCTGCTGGAACAGCCTTTTGGTGAGGGGCTGGTGGCCGTGGCCCTGACCACCGCCGCGCCTGAGTGGAACAACTGGGCTCGCGGGAATCCCAGCTGGGTGGTGGTGATGCTCGAACTGGAGTCGCACCTTGCCCAAGGCCGCCGTGCTGCTGCATCGGCGACGGTGGGCGACCCGATTGAAATCGTGCTGCAGGAGGGGCTCGATGAACCCCAGGTCGATTTCGTGGTGCCGCCCGATGACAGCGTGATCCACCTGGAGGCCGAACGCGGCAGCGAAGGTCGGCTTGCAGCCACCCTTCGCGAGACCGGTGTGGCAGGACTCTACGCAGCCCGCTGGCGGCAGCAGGATGGTGTGGAACAGAGCCGGGTCATCGCGGTCAACGTCGATCCTGCAGAAGGAGAGCTGGCCACCGTGACCCAAGACCAGCTCGACCGTGTGCTCGCGGGCGTGCCCTACACGATCGAACGGGCAGAATCGATGCAGGAGGACCGGGAGAACCTGGCCGGAGCCTCGCTGACCACGCCGCTGCTTTACCTCCTGGTGATTCTGTTGCTGCTGGAACAGGTGGTGTCGTATTCCGCCAGCTACCATCCCGTCTCGAGGAAACGCTAGGCGACCGCCGCGACTCTGTAGCCATGACATTCGCATCCCTTCTCCTTGCTGCCACTGACGTGACCCGTCAGCGGCTCACCAGTGGACGCCTCGACGGCTTCACCGAATGGTGGCAAGGCCCCCTGACCTTGCTGGTCGTCTGCGGGATCGGGGCGGTCACTGTCTGGCTCTACCGTCGTGATGCCGCCGAACTCTCTCCGCGTATGGCCATCACGCTAGCGGCGTTGCGAATTGGGGCTTTGCTCTGCCTGCTGGCTGCCTGGCTCGACTTTGAGAAACGGTCAGAGCATGAGCTGATCTTTCCGTCGCGGGTGGCGGTGCTGGTGGATTCCAGTGCCAGCATGGCCTTGCCGGAAGCGGCGGTCACAGACGCACCGGCAGAGGCTGCGGGCAGTGAATCTGCGGGCAGTGAGACTGCAGAGCCTGCGGCGATCGCTGGCGAGGCGATGGTGGCTCCGCGAGGGTCGCGGCTCGCGGGAGCGATGCGGCTGCTGGAGGCCGAAGGGCTGCTCAACGCGCTTGGTGACACCCATGAGATTTCCCTGTGGCGATTTGATGCAGGTGCAGAGCCGTTGGCGGTGATGCCGCTCCGCGGAGACGCGACGGAGGAGCCCAGCACAACCACGGAGCAGGCGACCACGGATCAGGCGACGGCTGACAAGGCTGACGATCCATCACCCTTGCGGTGGCAGGACCAGATCAGACCGAATGGCTTCGAGACACGGCTGGGCGAAGCCTTGTTGCGGGTCGCGGATCGGGAGCCGCTCGATGTTCTCGCAGGCGTGATCGTGCTCACCGATGGAGCCACGAATGCCGGTGTCGATCCGCGGGCGGCTGCGGTGGAACTTGTCGAAGCGGGCGTGCCGGTTCTCCCGCTGGGGCTTGGCACGGAGCAGCTGCCGGCCAATGTCCGCGTGGCAGACGTGGCGGCACCATCACGGGTGTTTCCTGAAGACCGGTTTGCGGTCACGGCGTCTCTGCAGCAGCAGGGATTCGGGGGCCAGACGGTCCGCTGCGAGCTGCTGGAGACCGAAGGTGACGCCATCGACGGTGGGCGGCTGATCGATGCAGTCGACGTACGGCTGGCCGATGATGGCGAGCTGGCTGCCGTGCGGTTTGATGTGCCCGGCCTGAGCACACCCGGTCGACGCAGCCTGGTGGTGCGAGTGACGCCGCAGGCCGCGGTGAACCGTGATGACAATCCGCGTGATAACGCACAGGCCACTGAGGTGGAGGTCATCGACCAGGTGACCGAGGTGCTCCTGATGGCCGATGGGCCGACGCGTGAGTATCAGTTCATGCGGAATGTGCTCAAACGGGATGAAAGCTTTGCCGTTGATGTGCTGCTCTCCACCGCTCGCGAGGGTTCCTCGCAGGATGCCCGCGCGATCCTGCAGTCGTTCCCGCAGACGCCAGAAGACCTCGACCGGTACGACGTGATTGTGGCCTTCGATTTCGACTGGCGGGAACTCACGGCCATTGAACTGGCTCGGCTGGAGCGATGGGTGGAACGCGAGTCAGGCGGACTGGTGCTAGTGGCAGGGCCTGTGAGCATGGAAGGCTGGCTCTCTGCAGCACAAGCCGACGTGATCCGCAAACTCTCGCCCGTGGAGCTTCGCAGTCAGCCGCGGCTCCTGCTCGACGCGCCGGTCAGTCGTGAAGAGCCAATGCCCTTGGACTTCACGCCAGACGGACTCGATGCAGAGTTTCTCTGGCTGGGAGATAGCAGGCTGGCGAGCCAGACGGTGTGGGGCGAGTTTCCTGGCGTCTATGCCTGCTACGACGCAGATGAGGCGAAGCCGGGCGGAACTGTCTATGCCCGCGGGCGACGCTCCGAGTCGCTGCTTGGAACGAGTGAACGGAATCCCATCTTCCTGGCGGGGCAGTTTTATGGATCGGGGACCGTGTTCGCACTCGGCAGCGGCGAACTCTGGCGGCTGCGGGCGATTGACATCGCGGCCTTTGAACGGCTGACGACCCAGCTCGTGCGACATGTGTCGCAGGGCAGGCTGCTGCGAGGCTCGCGGCAGATCCAGCTGCTGGTGGACCGCGATCGCTATGCCCTCGGGGCGACGATCGATGTGCGGATTGTGCTGCAGGAGGATGTGCCCGCGGGTGTGCAGCCACGGTGTGAGCTGGTCAGTCCTGATGGCTCGCGGCAGCTGCTGCCGCTGACCGCCGATCCGGCGCGGCCCGGTGAGCTTCGTGGGTCGTTCCTCGCAGCCAGCGAAGGCAGTTGGCGAATCGAGGCTGCCCTGCCGAGCACCGCTGCGGAATCACCGGAGGAGGCGGTTGTCTCGCGACGGATCGTGGTGCGACTTCCTGATCGTGAGCTGAAGTCTCCCAAACTCGACCGTGGCAGTCTGGAGCAGCTCGCTGGTGTCACCGGCGGTACGGCCCGCTTCCCGAGCCTGCAGGCCTGGTCCGCACGCGATACCCAGGCGATCGTCGACACGCTGCAGGATCGTTCGCGGCATGAGTTTCAGTCGGGAGCGATCGACACGGCGTTTAAGCAGACGCTGCACTTCGGGCTCTTGATCGTGGGGATCGGCCTGCTCTGCAGCGAATGGATCATCCGCCGCTTGGCGCGGCTCGCTTGACCGCCTTCCTGGATTATGAATCGGATCGTTCACGCATGAGTCACCCGACCGCACCGACGCCAGTCTCCGCCATCGAGCCCGCCCAGCTGCGGGCTGTTCGGCGGCTGCTCGCAGCTGTCCGCCGGCGGGTTGGCTGGTGGATTGTGGTTGAGGCGGCGGCGCTGGTGGGGCTCGCGGTGGCGGGCATCTTCTGGGGCTCCTTGCTAGTGGATCGTCTGCTGGAGCCACCCGCGTGGGTGCGGGTGGGTATGGTGGCGGGTGGCGTGGCCGGCCTGCTCTGGATTGCCCGTCGCAAGCTGGTCGACCGCATCCGCACGCGACTGAGCAGCCGCTCTTTGGCCTTGTTGGTGGAGCGACACCATCCTGCGTTTCACGAGAGTCTGGTGACCACCGTTGAACTCGGTCTGGAACGGGCGTCCTCGACACGTTCTGACCCAGTCGATGCGGGCCTGCTCGCGGAGACGGTCGCTGCCGCCGTGGAGCAGCTGCCGACGGTGCGGCTGAGAGGCCTGTTCCGTGGCCGTGAGCTGAGCACGCTGCTGTTTTCCGGGCTGATGGCCCTGACCACGATCGCGGCCTGTGTGGCCCTCAGCCCAGACACCGCCTCGCTCTGGCTGCGGCGGGTGGTGCTGCTTGACGACACTCCCTGGCCCCGTCGTTCCCGGCTGGTCGCGACCGACTTCCCCAACGGCGTGCGAGTCGTGGCCCGCGGCAGCGATGTCGATGTGGTGGTTGCGGCTGACACATCGATGCTGGTGCCGGATGTGGTCGATATGCGATGGCAGCTTTCGGGGGCGTCACGGTCTGCCCGAATGGGACGCCGTGGTGCGCCGGCGGACGGGCTGCAGCTCTACGGTCATGTGATTGAGTCGGTGAGCGAAGACATTGTGTTTTCGGTCCGTGGTGGTGATGCCCGGCTGGATGGCTTGCGACTGGAGGTGGTCGATCCACCAGCGCTCTCGGAGCTGACGATCGACTACACGTTGCCCGATTATCTCGGCGGTGGGCAGCGGCGGGCTGCGGCCTCGGGCATCGTGCAGGTGCCGCAGGGTTCGACGGTGAACATTGTCTGCCGTTCGACCAAGCCATTGCAGGCTGCGGGGATCAGTGAGCTGGTGGCGGGCGAGCCGGTGAGTCTGGCTGTGGTGGAGCAGAACGAGACGGACGCAGCGATGTCGGCTGTTCAGATGATTGAGGCCTCGCTGCCAAACCTGACCGGCGAACATGCGATCAGCGTTAGCCTGATCGATACCGACGGCATCGCCAATACGCAGCCGATCGGCTTTCTGCTCTCGGCTCGGCCCGATGAGTCACCGCAGGTGGCGATGCAGCTGCATGGTGTTTCCACCGCGGTCACCACCGCGGCACGGGTGCCACTGGTCGGCCGGGTGAGCGATGACCATGCGCTGGCGGCGATCACGATCGATGTTGAGCGGGAGCGACCGGATGCCTCTCCTCAGACCGAGACACGCCCCGTGCCCCGCTGCCGCGGCGGAGAGCCTCTCGTGGAGTTTCTGGCAGACAACCCAGAGGTGGTCGAGCTGACGCCGCTGGAGCTTGCTGTTGGTGACACGCTGCGGATCTGGATGACGGCACGAGACACCGCTGCCTTGGCTGACGGCCCACAGGTGACCCAAGGTGATGCCTGGAGTTTGGCAGTCGTGACCCCCGCTGAACTGGCGGCCATGCTCGAGGCCCGAGAACTGCTGCTGCGGCGGCGGTTTGAGAGCGTGCTCGCCAACCTGACCGAGGCTCGCGACAGCTTTGAGTCTGCGGAGAAGCCACTTGCCGCTCGGCTCGGACAGGCGGCAGCGCGTGCAGGTGGTGAAACAGGTGAAATCGCGGAGGCATTCGCCATGATTCACCTGGAGTTTGACAACAACAGCCTGCTGACGGCCGAACTCGATACACGGCTGCTCTCGCAGATTGCCATGCCGCTGGCGGACCTTGCGGAGAAAGACCTGCCGGCATTGGTGGCCAAAACACGCGTGCCGATGACGGCTGACGACACGGCCGGCCGGCAGCAGCTGGTGACCCAGACGGATCTCGTGCTGACCAAGCTGAGAGCGGTGCTGGATAGAATGATGGAGTTGGAGACGTTTAACGAAGTGGTCGATCTACTGCGGTCGGCGATCTCCGCTCAGGAGGAGATCCGGCAGGAGACCCGAGACACCGAAAAGGAGCGGGCTCGCGCGTTGCTCGAAGACCTATGAGAGCCGTCGCTCATCTGACGCAGATCTTCACCTCGGGCAGAACTCTGTGGAGTCTGCTCTGCATGCTGGCATGTCTGGCGGTGGCGGCGTTGCCAGGTGCTGCCCAGGAGCCTCAGCCTGGACCCGGTGCTGCGGGAGATCTGCCGTCACTTGCCGAGCGTGAGGCCTCGCTTGCTGAACGCTATCGCAATCTCGAGCGTTCACTGCTGAGGCTTGCCGACCTGATGGCTGCCAGCGATCCGCAGCGAGCAGCCCTATTGCGATCGGCGTTCGAACGATCAAGCAGCCTCGGAGTTGGTGAACGACTGGAGGTGATCGCGTCACTGCTGGAGGAGGGGCAGTTCATCGCGGCACGCAGCGAACAGACCGACACCCTCAGCCGAATGAAGCAGATCCTCGACCTACTCGAGTCTGGTGATTCCGACCGACGACGGACATCGGCCAAAGAAGAGATCAAAGCCTATCTGCAGCAGCTCGACACGCTGATCTCACGCCAGCGGGAGATCGGAGGCTCCACAGAGTCTGGCGGCGACGCGGAAGACCTCGCCGAGCGTCAGGAGTCGCTGGGCACCAACGCGGAAGACCTCGCAGCTGAACTCGGTGGCTTTGCTGATCGCATGGACCCGCAGTCGGAAGCCGAGGGAAGCGGCTCGACACCTGCTGGCGAAGGTCAGCCGCAGCAGGGCGAATCGCCTGCGGGAGAGCAGGAGGGCGAACAGTCGCCCAGCGGTGAGCCACCGTCCGGTGAGACTCCCGAGGGACAACAGGGAGAGGGACAGCAAGGCCAGCAAGGACAGCAAGGACAGCAGTCGGAGGCCGAACAAGAGCCGCCGATCGAGGGCGATGACGACGCGTCTCGCGCCCGTCGCACGCAGCAACGACTCCAGGCTGCTCAGAAGCGGATGGAGGAGGCTGGTCGCAAGCTCGAGCAGGCGAAGCGAGACGAGGCGACCGAAGAGCAGGAGCAGGCCCTTGCCGAACTTGAGAACGCCCGCGCCGAACTTGAAGAGATCCTCAGGCAGCTGCGTGAAGAAGAGGTGGAGCGACTGCTCGTTCAGCTGGAAACTCGGCTGCGGAAGATGCTGCGGATGGAACGGGGCGTGTTGGCTGGACTGGAACAGCTCACCGCGGCAGGGAAGACGGGCACCGAGCGTGAGCGTGAACTTGAAGCCGTTCGACTGGGACGTGAGCAGCAGGCGGTGGCCGCCGAGGCGATGAGGGCACTGCTGCTGGTGCGAGATGACGGCTCTGCCGTGGCCATTCCCGAGGCGCTCGAACAGGTTCAGGATGATGCGACGCAGGCCGGCCGTCGCCTCGAACGCAACGACACCGGTGCCAGCACCCAGGCCCTTGTTCGAGATCTCGTCGTCAGCCTCGAGGAAATTCTCGACGCCGTTGAGAAGGTGCAACGAGAGCAGGAGCAGCGTGAGCAGCAGCAAGGGCAGGGAGGAGGCCGACCGGCAGACCCGGGTGAGCAGCCCCTCGTCGACAAACTCTCGGAGTTGAAGATGCTCCGCACCCTGCAGATGCGGATCAACTCCCGCACCCGACGTTATGCCGATCTGCTGGCGGATGGCGTGGAGCGAGCTGAGCAGCCCGAACTTCTCGATGCTTTAGATCGGCTCTCGCGTCGCCAGCGAAAAATCGAGCGTGCTGCCCACGACATAGTCTCAGGGCGGACAGAATAGCTGCCTTTGCAGAGGCGGGCTCTCCGGCATCCACAGATCTGCGATTCGCCCGGTTCTCGCCGCATCGGTATCATCAAGAAGGTCGAAAGAGGTCTCTCAGAGACCAGGCTCGAAGTGGTCGAGAAAAGGAGGCTTGCCGCGATGAACTGCACGAGATCAGGCCTCATTGTGCTGCCATGGAGGAGGTTCACAGTTCCGCTCTGGCTGGCTCTGCTGA
>Ga0181607_10003735_pt1 | contig 13154 bp, 31 predicted proteins | sample 041ome_9_FD_132420 | JGI IMG/M metagenome (GOLD analysis project Ga0181607, IMG submission 132420) | Coastal salt marsh microbial communities from the Groves Creek Marsh, Skidaway Island, Georgia - 041413US metaG (megahit assembly) | ecosystem: Environmental > Aquatic > Marine > Intertidal zone...
GCTGCTTTAATGCAAGCTACTCTTAAAAAATTTGCAACAGTTTTAGGATATGAAGGTTCAGAAATCTTTCCTAAACAAACAGAAATACTAGTGGAACGTGGTGACACTGGTAATTTTTTAAACCTACCTTACCACAATCAAATGAAAGGATTGCGATATGCTATCAACGATGAAGGCAATGGTTGCACACTTGAAGAATTTTTTGAGCTCTATAATTTATATGCGCAAGAAAAAAATCAAGTCGAGCAAGTTAAAGTCGAACAGAAGAAAATAGAGGAAGCATTTCCTGGAGGCCCACCTTGTTTAAATAAACTAGCTTCAACTGGTTTTGGGGAAGGTTCCAGGAATAATGCTTTATTTAATATTGCAGTTTACTACAAACAATCAAGACCAGATACTTGGGAAGATGATATTGTAAAAGCTAATATGGATTATATGGAACCTGCTTTAAGTAATGGTGAGGTTCAACAATTAATTAAATCAGTTAATAGAAAAGGTTATGATAAATACAGATGTAAAGATGCACCAATTAATTCTGTATGTCAATCTGGTTTGTGTAGAACAAAAAGATATGGTGTAGGTTTTGGTGAAGAGGAAATGCCAGTACTTGGAAGTTTAACTAAATATGCATCAACACCACCACAATGGTTTTTAGATGTAGATAAAACTAGAATAGAATTAAAATCAGAACAACTTTACAATCCTGGTATGTTTGCATTAGCATGTTTAGATCAAGCTAATTTAGTAGTACCAGTTCCTAAACCAAAAGATTGGAAGCAACATTTTTTAAAACCTATGATGACCAATCTTCAAGAAGTTGAACCATTAGAATCTTTAAATCCTGTAAATGAATTAACAGGACTATTACAAGATTGGACTACCAATAGACAATCTGCAAGAACATTGGATGATATATTTAATAAACTTCCTTTTACAGATGAGAATAGAGAATTTACTTATTTTAGAATGGAAGACTTTTTTAATTTTTGTAAAAGAAATCATTGGGAAAAAGATAAAACTCAAACAGGTAATTTATTAAAACAATTAGATGTATTTATTGAAGAGACTAGAATGACAATTAAGAAACAACAACCTAGATTAATTAAAATTAAAACTATGAAAAAAATAGAAGCATCTACTTCTCAAACTAAATATCATGAGGAGCATTTTTAATATATGAAAACAATAATTTTAGGACCACCAGGTACAGGTAAAACAACTACGTTATTAAATTTAGTAGATCAATTTTTAAAAGATGGTGTTAGACCAAGACAGATAGGTTATTTTTCTTTTACTAGAAAAGCAGCAAACGAAGCTGCGGATCGTGCGGCGGAAAAATTTAATTTAGATAAAGAAAATGATTTACCTTTCTTTAGAACTTTACATTCATTTGCTTTTAACCAGTTAGGTATGACAAAAGAAAAAATGATGAAACCAGAGGACTATAAAGAGTTTGGTGAAAAATGTGGTATTCCAATTAAGATTGCAAAATTTTCTGATAGTGATGGCACATTTAATTCTGATAATGAATACCTTACAATAATAAATACAGCCGCAGTTAAGAGAATGGATTTATTAGAATATTATGACTCAAGACAAAACATATTAGATATAGAAAGAAATACTTTATTTTTATTATCTGAAGAATTAAAAAAATTTAAGAAAGAAAAAGGATTGAAAGACTTTAATGATTTATTAGAAGATTTTATTTTAAAAGAAAATTTAGTAACGTTTGAAGTTTTATTTATAGATGAAGCTCAAGATTTATCTTTAATACAATGGGAAATGGTTAGAAAAATTTGGCAACTAGCTAGAAAAACTTATATTGCAGGTGATGATGACCAGGCAATATTTAAATGGGCCGGTGCAGATGTAGATCATTTCATAGCATTGAAACAAGAAGTAGATAATATAAAAGTATTAGATCAATCTTATAGAATACCCGGTGGCCCAATACACGAGCTCTCACAAAAAATAATAAGCAAAGTACAAAAAAGATTTGATAAAGAATATAAACCGAGAACTGAACAAGGTTTGTTAAGAAGATATTCAGATATTACTCAAGTAGATATGTCTAAAGGTAATTGGTTGGTGTTATCATCAGCCAATTATTTTTTAGAAGACGCAAGAGACTTATGTGAATTGCAAGGATGGTATTATCAGTACAAAGGTAGAAACTCTGTACCATTAAAATTATTGCTGGCTTTAAATAATTGGGAAGCTTGGCGTAAAGGAGGTTTATTAAATCATTTAGAAATTAAAAATATATATGAATACCTAGGTTCAAATGTTTTAGATGGTTTTAGGAAAGGTAAAACTTTACATTCTGAAGAAAAATATAGTTTACAAGATTGTAAAGATAAACATGGATTAATAACTGATGAAGTTTGGTATGAATCTTTTGAAGGATTAGATACCATTACAGAAAACTACATTCGTAATATGAGGGCGAATGGAGAAATGATAAATAAAAATCCTCGTATAATAATGTCAACAATACATGGAGCGAAAGGAGGAGAAGCTGACAAAGTTTTACTAATGCAAGACTTAACTAACGCTGCACTTGAAACATTTAGTTATGATCCAGATGAATTACATCGTTTGTTTTATACTGGTGCAACAAGAGCTAAAAAAGAATTGCATGTATTAGATCCTAAAAACTTTGATAGAGCTTATATTTTATGAAATGTTTTTATTGTAATGCAGAAGTAGTGTGGCAAAATGATTATGATGCTGAAGATGTAACACCAGATTCAGAATATACAATTATATCTATGTATGATTGTAAGGAATGTAATACTTGGTACGAAGTTTATTCACACAAAAAGGAAGACAATGAATAAAGAAAAAGGAAGACAGTGGGATGGTCATAGTAGACCAACTAATGATTTATATAAAAAAAACTTTGATGAAATCTTTGGTAAAAAAGAAAAAGAAAAAGAAAATAAAGAAGAGGAGAAAACAAATGACGAATAAAGATATGTTTGATGAAGCATTTCCACAAGACAAGCAGATAGGTGGGAATCACTACAAAGACTTTCACATTCAACCGTATGAATTTATTTCTAAAAATAACTTGAGTTTCTTTCAAGGAAACGTTATTAAATATGTTTGTCGTTACATGAATAAAAACGGCATTCAAGATTTAGAAAAGGTGATTCATTATTGCGAGTTAGAAATAAAAAAATTAAGAGATATGGATGTCAAGCGAAAACGAAGTAGGTAAGAATTGGAGTTTATATTATAGAGAAATGTATGAACCTAGGATTAAAAGGTTAACTGAAAAATATAGGGAAGTATATGATGAAAACCAAAAGATGAAAAAAAGATTAGAAAAATATGAAAAAAATAAAAGAATGATATGTTACTATAATAAAAAGGAAGACTGATGAGAAGTACACAAATACCTTTATTTACACCCGAAACAGAGTGGGTTATGCCCGAAGAACTAAAAGATCTTCGAGGTTATAAAGAAATAGCTATAGATTTAGAGACTAATGATCCGTATTTAACTACACTCGGATCGGGGAACGTGACTGGTAGAGGCCACATTGCTGGCGTTGCGGTGGCCGTAGAAGGGTGGTCAGGCTATTTTCCGATACACCATGAGTCTGGTGGTAATATGGATAAAAAATTAGTACTTGGATGGTTACAAGATATATGTAATCAAACCAAAACTACCTTTATATTTCACAATGCAATGTATGATGTCTGTTGGTTAAGAGCAGCAGGTGTAAATATAAAAGGTAAAATAGTTGATACTATGATTGCGGCATCTTTAATAGATGAAAATAGATTATCATATAGATTAGATATCCTAGCAAAACATTATGTTGGGTTAGGTAAAGATGAAAATGTTTTAAATGCGGCCGCTAAAGAATATGGTTTGGATCCTAAAAAAGATATGTGGAGATTACCCGCGCTTTTTGTTGGACAGTACGCGGAACGTGATGCGGAAGCAACATTAAAACTTTGGCAAAGATTAAATGTAGAATTGTACAATCAAGAATTAATGGATGTATTTAATCTTGAGACAAAATTATTTCCTTGTTTAGTAGATATGAGATTTAAAGGAGTAAGAGTTGATTTAGATAAAGCAAGTAAAATTAAAAAAAATTTAATTACAAGAGAAAATAAAATTATTAGTAAAATCAAAGATTTAACAGGAATTGATGTAGAAATACATGCAGCTCGTTCTATAGCAAAAGCTTTTGATAAATTAAAATTACCATATGATAGAACAGAAAAAAGTAATGAACCTAGTTTTACAAAAAACTTTTTACAAAACCATCCACATGAACTTCCAAAATTAATTGCAGATGCAAGAGAAATTAATAAAGCTCACACTACATTTATTGATTCAATAACTAAACATGCGGTTGAAGGAAGAATACATGCGGACATAAATCAAATTAGATCAGATCAAGGTGGAACTGTTACAGGTAGGTTTAGTATGTCTAATCCAAACTTACAACAAATTCCTGCAAGACATCCTGAATTGGGCCCAATGATAAGATCAATATTTATTCCAGAAGAAAAATGTAAATGGGGAACTTTTGATTACTCACAACAAGAACCTAGAATTTTAGTACATTATGCAAAGTTACAAAATCTTATGGGTGTTGATGAAATTGTAGATGCATATAAACAAGGTGATGCAGACTTTCACCAGGTTGTTGCAGATATGGCTGGCATTGAACGTAAACAAGCCAAAACAATTAACCTTGGTTTAATGTATGGTATGGGTAAAAATAAATTAATGGCAGAACTAGGTTTGATGAAAGATTCTGCAGAAAAATTAATTAAACAATATCATTCTAAAGCACCATTTGTAAAACAATTGATGGACAATGTATCTCGTAAAGCAAATGATAGAGGTAAGATTAGAACTTTAGGTGGTAGAGCATGTCATTTTGATTTATGGCAACCAACACAATTTGGTATCTTTAAACCATTACCTTTAGAACAAGCTAGAAAAGAATATGATGAACCTTTAAAAAGAGCCTTTACATACAAAGCTTTAAATAAATTAATACAAGGATCAGCGGCTGATATGACTAAAAAATCTATGGTTGCTTTATATGAAAATGGTATATTACCTCATATACAAATACATGATGAAGTAGATATATCTATTGAATCACCTAAAAAAGCAGAAGAAATAATTGAAATTATGGAAAATGCTGTTAAGTTAGAAGTCCCAAATAAAGTTGATTTTGAACAAGGAGACAATTGGGGAGAAATTAAATAATGGCATATCTAAATGCAGATATACCACCTATTTATTGTAAAGTAAGGAAGGAGTATCTTTATGATTTTAAAAAACATCAAGGAGAAAGTGAAGAGTGTGTGGTCTTTGGTCTTACCTCTATGGCAGGAGCTGCAACGTTATTTCACATTATGTTACCAAATGGCTCCGTCTTTTTTAGATTGCCTATCAGCGCGTTTTTCGAAAAATCGTATGACAGATCCGAAGTGCCCGATATGCCGGTTGACCAGTTACAACTGTGGAATAGTTTTAGTTATTATCCTAGTGTTCATAGCTTTGGTTATCTAATTTCACAACGTGGTAAATATTTTGGAAAAGATAAAAAATTTTATTATGGAGAATATTTATTCACAATTGATTGGGCCCATCCGGAAAGTAATATCCTGGATACAGAACATAGTGAAATCCCTGATCAACATAAGTGTGGCCACGTATTGGCTCTTGATAACGGCAATTTTGCAATTCAGCCTAATAATCGCATTCTTTGGAATATTAGTAATTTCACTTTTAAGTCCGATATACCTGACTATTTTGTTCAAACTACAGAGTGGAACGTTGAAAATAAAAACTGGATTACAGAAGATTCAGACAAAATGTTCTATGAAATCAATAAAAAAGAATAATTTAAAAACATTGATTGTGGGAAACATAATTGATAAAATATACAGTCTCATCGAGAAATACTCCAGCAGACTAAACGTCTGGTCATGGCAAAAAAGATGGGGTAATCGCCAAACAGGGACTGGATATGGAAAAAAAAGAAAAATGTAAAAAATGTGGTTGCGTCTGCCACTGCAATCAAGACGAGCATTACACACAACTAATGGATTTATGCGAATGCGGTAAGTGTGAGCATGAAATATTAAGTGATGAAGGAGATTGTTTATCATGTCAGTAGTGGAGTATGCCAGGATGGATTATAGATTCACAGCTATATTAATAATTTTAATGTGTTTATTAGCATTTTTTGGAGGGCCAAATATCAGATGAAAATAAATGAGAACACAAGTATCGGTCTTCCGTTAAGGAACTTAATAGGTTTGATCGCAGCAATCGTGGTTGGCGCGTGGTTTGCTTTCGGTGTTATTGAAAGACTTAATAAATTAGAAACTAAAAATCAACTGTTTGAAAAAGATTTACTTGAGGCATCTGTTCAAAAACCCATAGACCAGGAACAGTTCATGATCCTTGAATGGCAGGCAACTCAAATAGAAAAGATGCAGAAAATGTTAGAAGCAAATGTACACACTGGTGTAATGTTATCTAGTCATGAAAAAGAAATTGAAAAATTAAAAAAAGATATAGAAAAATTAAAAGACGCAACAAGAGATATTAAATTTGCAAATGGTAATGGAGCGCATTGATGACACAGTTAGTGATAGCCCTATGCCTTTTTATAAATGGTCAATTAGTAGAACATCGAATTCAAGATAATATGAGTACATGCCTTAAAATGAAGCGTGAGGCAACACGTAACATGGAAATGAATAATAAGCAATTTATGTGTGGTGAAGTAAAAGCGGAGCTTTACAAAAATGTTGATGGTAGTATAAGTATTAATAAAATTATACAGGAGAAATAATGACAAAAGAATTTAAGAAAAGATTAAAACTAAAAGCAGAAATAGTTAATGGTGTGTGTCCAACATGTGAAGAAGAAACTATTTTAGTTGGTATTTCACAAGAATTTTTTAGATGTATGGATTGTGGTACTGATTTACAACAACATATAAATGGTAAAATATCTTATCTTCCTATTATTACCCCTCCTAAAAATAAAATAACACGAGTAAAAGACTGGGACGATGGCCAAGATTAAGTTTACACACTTTATACCTAGAGCAAAGCCTAAAAAACGTCCAAGAGTTCACAAGAAATCAAAAAATAAATCAGAAAAAAGAGACTTTAAAAAATACAACCGACAAGGGAGACCATGAAGTTTGTATTAGTACTCTATTTATGTAGTATGATTAGTGGTCAGTGCGTATCACCACAAACAGCGGGATATCAATTTAAATCTCATTATGATTGTGCTATTGCCGGATATGCATTTTCTCAAGAAGCTTTAAAAGAATTAGCAAAGGATGAATACAATTATGGTATCAATCGTATCAATGAAGAAAGACTTGCTATTAAATTTGAATGTAGAGAATTAAAAGGCGCTTAATCAATTAAGAGTTGAATGCCGCTGACGAGAAAGTCAACGGCAAACAAAAGGTGTGAGAAGAGATCCTCATTATATATTAAAAATTTTTTACTTGCAACACTTGTTTTTCTGTTGTAATTTCCCATAAATAATTTACAAAAATGATACAAAAAGAAAGTAAAATATGGAAAAAATAACAAAAGGAGAAATAAATGGCCGACCCTAATAAATTTAAATCTGTATCAGTACCAATTGATACTTATAAAAAACTAAACTTTTTGGCGAACGGAAAATTTTTAGATGCGAACTTAACCATTAGTAAAACAATAGAAGCTCTAGCTTCACGTGCTGCTAAAAAATTAGGATATAAAAATGGAAAAGCAAAATAGAAAAATAATTTGCCAGGACTGTAAAGGTAATGGTTTTATTTATGTTGACAGAGAAAAAGATTTATTTAATGTCATACAATGTACAACATGCAAATCACAAGGTGAATTGACTGTGGACTTTAATAAAGAGTTAGAAGAGATGACTAACCTAGCAAGGACTCAATGTTAGATTTAAAACTAACGGATGAGATAAGACAATACGCATACAATCAAGTAAAGACTCATAACTTCGGTCAACGTTCATCTGGATTCAATGGTAATTTTGAAAGACAATATACCGGTATTGTTGGTGAGTGTATCGTTTACAAAGCACTGAATAAAGAATTACCACAGTATGATAGCGGATCGCTGATCGAGGATATAGTCATTAACAATAAAAAAATAGATATAAAATCTATGGCCCGTAATGTGGACATGAAAGATTTTTATGTTCACAACTTTGTTGGTTATCAAAAAGATTCTGCCAACGATATTTTATTGGGTGTAAGTATTAATAAAAAAACTGGCGTTGCGCAAATTTGTGGATGGCTACCTAAAGAAGAGTTTTTAAAAAAAGCAAAATTTTTTGAAAAAGGTTCTGTGAGAACTAGAGCGGATGGTAGTACTTTTAAAACTATGGCCCCGCTTTATGAACTAGAAAATAATAAACTTAATCCTATTAACTCAAAAGAAGATTTGGAAAATATAAAATGAAACTAAATAAAAAATTTATCTATCCTAAAACAAAACGTGAAATGATCGACGGACTACGACACTATGATATTGATAGTAAAGAAAAGTTACCGAGTGTTACTACAATTTTAAAGGCTACCGAATCACCCGAGAAACAAGAATCACTACAACGTTGGCGCGAAAAAATGGGCGTTGAAAACGCAACGCGGATCGTGGATGAAAGTGCCGCTAGAGGTACTGCAATGCACCTTATACTAGAAAAATACATAGAAAAACAAGGATATTTAGACCTAACTCAAGTAGGACAACAAGCCCATAATATGGCTATACGGGTCATAGAACAGGGCCTATGCAACGTTTCTGAATATTATGGCCTGGAGGCCACATTATACTATCCTGGGCTATATGCGGGCGCTACAGACCTTATAGCGGTGCATAAAGGACAGGATGCTATAGTCGATTTTAAACAAACAAATAAACCTAAAAAACGAGAGTGGATCGAGGATTACTGCTTACAATTAGCGGCATATGCTATGGCCCACAATTATGTTTACAAAACTTCTATTACCAAAGGTGTTGTGATGATGTGTTCAAAAGATAACTATTATCAAGAATTTGTCATCGAAGGTGAAGAGTTTAAAAAATATAAACACCAATGGTTAGAACGTGTAGATCAATACTATAAACAAAAAAAGGAGAAAGAAAATGTCGGATAGATATATTGATGTAAAGATGGATGAACTCGCTAATATAAAAGGTATGATTGATAAAACTTCAGGTATCGATAAAGATAAGTGGACTAAAAAATGGTACAAAGTTACTGAAGAAATAGCAAGTGCTGTTAAAACTTTAAACAATGCAAAATCAAAGAGAGATCATATATGAGATTAAGAGACTTTCAAAGTATACTTGATAAGTTTACCGACGGACAAAAAGGAACTATTATTTCTGATTGTCCTATTTATATTGAAACCATGGATGGTCATTTAGAAGAGGTTAGAAAAATAGAACTTCAACAGAATCAATTAATTAATTCACCAGAACCCGCAAGAGTTGTATTGAAGGCTGAATCTATTAAACGATTTAGATCAATAACTTTTAATCAAAGTTAATTGACTTATCTTTTAAAATTAATAAAGTTTAATTTGGGGGTAGGAAAGCGAGAGTGGAACTATCCCCAGGGCCCTAATTATGAAAACTAAAAAGAAAATAATCATAGAATGTAAGGACATTACACAAAAACAATTTTCTAATTTATTGATTGAATTAAATTTAATCTGTAAACAATGGAGACCTTACGCTACTCTTGAATTGAAAGCACCTAATATTAAAAAAATTTTAAAGTTAGGTACTACTAAACCAAGATCCATTCATAGTTTAGAAGAATTCTAAAGTAATTGTGTTATAATTGTGTCAACAATGTGTTGTGTAATAAATATGTCACACCTACCCCGATCCACTGTCCATTTTACGCGGACTTTTGATAGTTGTGCGCGGAACGCGGAGCGTTGCCACGGTGTAAGTAGAATTTTGAGGCAATTTTATTTTTACAAAGTAAAAAAAAACCTCTGGCAGGCTTGGCAAGGTAGTAAAATTGAGCTAAAAGCATTGGTATTATTGACTAATAGTATTGCCAAAGGAGGTGGTTTACAGTGGCAAGGTCTGGCAAGATTGTTGGTATTACTAGCTTTTTTGCATTTTTGCTTTGGCAAGGTGTCTAAAAGCATTGATTTTACTAGCTTTTTCAGAAATGTACTCTGCGAAGAGACTTTTTTTTGGTTTTTAAAAAAACAAAATTGCCTAAAAATTCCCCTTATAGTAAAAGAATGAATGCCAAAATCTAGAAAAAAATCTAAATACAGATCAGTAGTTATCAACAAGAAAAGATATTACTACTACAAGATAACCTGGATCGACCCAACAGGCGATTCCGGGCATGCTACGGCCCATGAATCACTAGGTTTGGTTCCATCTACCATGATCACTAATGCTTATGTATTTCATAAAGATAGAAAGTATTTATGGACGTTTGCATCTTATGAAGAGAATGAGGAATTATTTTCTGATAGAAATGTATTCCCTCTTGGGTGTATAATGAAGATGGAAAAAATAAATTTATGAAAAATAAAACATTAACTAAAAATATGCCTAATGTTAAATGGGATCAACTGCCTCCAAAAAAAGGCCCCAATTCTCAAGGTATTAAAAAACTAAAGGTAATTAAAAATGTTAAGACTAATAAGTTTTCTGTATAAAAGTTTAATTAAGTTTTCAAACTATCATCAGAATCTTTTTCTTTTTCTGATTCTAATTGTACTGATTCTATTTCCTCTACTTCCGGAGTTATATCGATAAGTTCTTTGTGATCTTCTAGAATTCTTTTCATTTTGTCTTGCAGTTCATCTACTGACATGTTGTCTAGATTACCTGTCATAATCATTTTTTGATCTACATATAATCCACCGGCTTTACCTCTAGCTATTTCCATATTACCCGCGGCAGACCAGGCCCCTTTTGCTCTAGCCTCATCTCTTAATTTTGCTAATTCAGTTAAATGTTTTTCTAATGTGATTCCATATTTCTCTTGAATTTCTGCTCGTAACTCACCTATGTATTTTACAACCAGAGGTGATAATTTAGGATTACGTAGCTCGCTCGCAGCTTGTCTTGGTCTGGTCTTATATCCCGCCTCGTATGCACATTCTGATGGCGACATTCTGCCTTCATTATAGACCAATAATTCTGCGAATTTAATCTGTCGTTCTGTTAATTTTGCGGGTACTCCCATAGTATTTGACTTATACCGTAATTTACTGTACAAATCAATTATAAACATTGCCTCCGTAATGTTTTGCGTCAGCTGGGGTTGGCTTACGAAGTGGATGAAAGTTTTTTTATACCCACAGATACTGAACCCCAGTTTTTTTTCTTTTCTTTAACATCTTTAGCTTGCTCGCTAATTGGCTTGTCAGCTTGCTCGCTCCATTGATTATTTATATTTTTATTTTTTTTGTAATATTTTGGATGTTTCCAACTAAATGTCATTATTTTATTTCAAATTCAAATGGTTCAACTTTATCACCATTATCATATTTTTCAGCAAAGTTCGAACATTTTTCTAAATCAGATATTTTATTATCACAATAAATAATCTCTTCATAATCATCATCGGGATCAGATACTGATATATAAAAAAATTCATGAAACATTTTATAACTGTCAACTTCATTGCACCATCCAACTGATACAAGCTTTCCAGGAAACTTATCTTGTATTGCGCATGAGATTGGACAACACTCTTTAGCGTTCACACCTTTACTGAATAGCTTGGGCGCCATATCTATATGTTTTTGTTTTACTTCTATTCTCATATTCTACCTTATTGATTAAGTTTAAATGTTATTGGTTTTGGTGGTACTGCGTTATCTTGAAAATCTAAATTGTCAAATGCGTAAATAAAATCTACAACTTTTTGATTATCTTTTTTATCTACAAAATAAGGCTGATCATTAATTGTAATAAAAACTTTCCATTTTTTAATAGAAGTACTTACTGCATAAGTATTAAAATACCTACTCAATGCTTGGGACACAGCACAACCCTCGCTATCACAAGGGTTTCCGTTTTTGATATCTTGTTCAGTTATTTCTATTTTCATTTAAAAATCTCCATCTTCTATTTCTCTTATTGTTGTTTTGTCATCTAACGCCAATAATATTTTTTCTTTTAAATCCAAACTATCTTGCGCGATGGCATTTTTAATTTCTATTTTTGGACTAGATGATACCTCATTATTATATTCATCTATGTTTGAATCTAACCATCTTATAACCATATCAATTATATATTTATTTTTTTTATTTCTCTCATACGTTCTAGCCCTATTGCTAGTGTGTACTTCAAAATGTTCCTCTTTTAGTTCTGGCATTAGTATATCACTCCTAACTCTTTTAATGTTTTTGTTTGTTGATCAGTTAATTCTGTTTCGGAATAAACTGAAATAGCATTTTCCATGTGATCATCCCAAAATGTATTATCACCTAAACAATTACTATCTTTTTTATTGATACCCCAAAATTCTTTGCAATATCCCCATTCACTTTTTTTCTTATCAAAAAGTTTATAGTCAATATGTTGGTATTCACCAATTTGACACTCAAACGCTACTAATATATTTTTCATTTATTCCTCACTTTCATTTTCTAATTCATCAATGTATTTTTGAATTTCATCTTGAGCATTTTTTAAATCAACTATATTGAATTCATAAAGATCTGCTCCATTTATTTTTATTTCAATAAAAGGTTTTTTATTTTCCCATTCCATTTTATTCATCCTCGCTTTCTATATCCCAACCTAAATCAATTAAGTATTCTTTAAACTGTTCTTGAGTTAAATTTTTTACACGATCTTCAAACCAAGAATAAAGCACTTGATTAATAAATTTACGATCTTCCCAAGCACTCTCAACTTCGCCTTGTATATACTCTTTTTTATTTATCATTGTTATTTTCTCCCCTGTTTTAGTTGTTGCTGCTTAAACTCTTCAAATGTTTTAGCATCTGAATTTAAAATATCGTGATACTCTTCGATGTAATTTTGTGCCACACATTCTTTTGCTTTTTGGTTAATTTGATTTGAAATATCTTTGTTAATCTCATCTATTCTTTTATCCTTCC
>Ga0181607_10003737_pt1 | contig 13153 bp, 9 predicted proteins | sample 041ome_9_FD_132420 | JGI IMG/M metagenome (GOLD analysis project Ga0181607, IMG submission 132420) | Coastal salt marsh microbial communities from the Groves Creek Marsh, Skidaway Island, Georgia - 041413US metaG (megahit assembly) | ecosystem: Environmental > Aquatic > Marine > Intertidal zone...
CAATATCTATCATCTGCCCTAATTAGTTTAGCTGCTATTATCAGTTGGATTTTATTTATTGATTTTCACTCCTCAGGATTAGATGAGTCTATTATTCCTGTTTTAGATTGGTTTTTAATTTCAGGGCAGTTCTTTAATTGGGGGATTTCTGTAAATTCATTGACTTTGATAATGTTGACTTTGGTTTTAACTGTCTCAGCGCTTGTACATATTTACTCTATTGAATATATGGCCCATGATAATTCTAAAACTCGATTTATGACATATTTAAGTTTGTTTACTTTTTGTATGGTAGCTCTAGTTGTAAGCGATAATCTTGTTCAGTTATTTTTTGGATGGGAGGGTGTTGGCTTAGCTTCATATCTTTTGATTGGTTTTTGGCATCATAAAAAATCTGCCAATCTAGCAGCTATGAAGGCTTTCTTAGTTAATAGAGTCGCAGACTTTGGTTTTTTAATCGGGATTGCGTCTTTATATATTTTTCTCGATACGCTTTCGATAAATGAAATTATAAACCAAAGAGAGTATCTACCTTATTTTGATGTAAGTTTTTTTGGTATGAAAATTGATGCACTAACTTTTTCATGTTTTTTTCTTTTTATAGGTGCAATGGGAAAATCAGCTCAATTTGGTTTTCATACTTGGCTTCCTGATGCGATGGAAGGGCCAACACCTGTATCCGCTCTTATTCATGCAGCAACAATGGTTACCGCAGGAGTATTTTTAACAGTTCGTTTCTCTGAGTTAATGGTGATGTCTGATTTCGTTATGACTTTTATATTAATAATTGGTTTGCTTACAGCTTTCTTTGCTGCTTCCGTGGGCTTCTTTCAAAAAGACATTAAAAAAGTAATTGCTTATTCAACTTGTAGCCAATTAGGATTTATGTTTGTTGCGTGTGGTTTAGGGGCCTTTAATATAGCTATCTTTCATTTAATAACACATGGCTACTTTAAAGCGCTATTATTTTTATCTTCAGGTTCTGTAATTCATGGAGTTCATGATGAACAAGATATGGATAAAATGGGCAATCTTTTTCCTAAAATGAAATTAACAGCTATTATGATGTGGATTGGTACACTAGCTATTATTGGTTTTCCATATTCTTCTGGATATTTTTCTAAAGATCTAATTTTAAGTTCCTCTTTTAACTTAATATCAATGGGGCCAGTTATTTATATCATTTTAGCAATAGTCTCTGCCATGACAGCTTTTTATTCCTTTAGATTAATATTTAAGGTTTTTCACGGGAAATATAAAGGTGATTACGATTATGACAAAATTCATGAGTCTGGACCTTTTATGCTTACCCCTTTAATAATTTTATCCATTGGTGCCATATTTGCAGGTTATTATTTTAATGAATTATTAGCGGGTTATAACGCTGCTAATTTTTGGAATGATGTAATTTATTTAGGCTATGAAAAAAACAAATATTCATCTTTTTTCCCAATACTATCTAAATCCTTAGTTGCTGTCGGTGTTATATTTGCAGTTTACTTTTATGGATATAATTCAGAAAGGCTTGTCTCTTTAAAATTACAATTTAAAAACTTATATCAATTTATTCTTAACAAATGGTATTTTGATGAGCTTTATAATAAAATTTTTGTAGGACCGATATATAACTTAGGTAACTTTCTATGGAACAGAGTGGATCAAGGTTTTATAGATAAATTTTTACCAAATGGAAGCGCCTCTATAGTTGCCATAATTGCTAAAAAAGCAAAAAAAATTCAATCAGGTTTTATTTTTGACTACACATTCATTATTATCACTGGTTTTACTTTATTTATCAGTATCATTTTCTATGTTTCGGTATCTTAATTAATGAGCTTTCCTATATTATCCCTGTTAATTTTAACTCCTTTAATTGGAGCATTAACACTATCTTTATCGAATAGCTCTCAATTAAAAAATAGGACAATCTTCTTATCAGGGTTATGGATTTCTACGGGAGAGTTTTTATTAAGTTTACTTTTACCAATATTTTATGATCAATCACAAAATGGATATCAATTTAAGGAGTTTCATACCTGGTTTGATAAATTTGATATCAATTACTACCTTGGAGTAGATGGAGTATCTATCCCTTTAATTCTATTAACTACTTTTTTAGTGCCAATTTGTTTACTTTGCTCCTGGAATTCCATTCAACATCGAGTTAAAGAATTTGTAGTTTATTTTCTTCTTCTAGAAAGCTTCATCATTGGTGTTTTTGTTAGTATTGATATTGTTATATTTTATGTCTTTTTTGAAGCGGTGCTAATACCTATGTTTTTAATAATAGGTATTTGGGGGGGTGATAATCGTTTATATGCAACTTTTAAATTCTTTCTATATACCTTAGCTGGCTCAGTTTTGATGTTGCTTGGAATTATCTATATTATTTCAATCACAGGTACAGGTAATATAGAAGTCATTGCCGAATATGTTTTTGATAATCAAATACAGTTAATATTATTTTTATGTTTTTTTGCATCTTTTGCTGTCAAAGTCCCAATGTTTCCTTTCCACACTTGGCTTCCAGATGCCCATGTTCAAGCTCCAACTAGTGGCTCTGTGATACTAGCAGGAGTTTTGTTGAAGTTGGGTGCCTATGGTTTTATGAGATTATCAATTCCTTTTTTTGAATATGCTTCAATATACTTTCAACCTCTTATATTTACTCTAAGTTGTATTGCTATTGTCTATACTTCAATTGTTGCTTTAAGACAATCAGATATGAAAAAAATGATTGCCTATTCTTCTGTAGCACATATGGGATTTGTAACTATTGGAATATTTACCCTAACTCAAGATGGTATGAATGGTGCTTATTTTCAAATGATTAGTCATGGTATTGTATCTGCGGCTTTATTTTTAATTGTTGGAGTAGTTTATGAAAGACATCACACAAGAATGATCGCCGATTATAGTGGTGTAAGTAATATAATGCCTAGATATTCATTCTTTTTTATGATCTTCATGCTCTCTTCAGTTGGTCTTCCAGGTACTAGCGGTTTTGTAGGTGAGTTTTTGGTTATTATTTCAACCATCTCAATTAATGTTTATTTAACTATATTTACCGCTGTAGGAGTTATATTAGGCGCCTCATACATGTTACTTCTTTATAAAAATATCAATTTTGGTGACATAAAAAGTGAAATTAAAAATCTAACTGATTTAAGCAGGATAGAATTATTTTATTTTTCATTACTGGCTACCTTGACAATTTTTTTAGGTGTCTATCCTAAAATTTTATTTCAAATGATTGATCAAAGTATAAACATAGGAATACTCTCATAATGATAAATTTTTATTCTTTTGCTCCAGAAATATTTATATTAATTCTAATTCTATCTACATTAACCCTTGGTTTAATAAATAAAGGCTCATCGATTAGCTTAAATATTTTAGGTTTTGTAATTTTATCGTTTTTTTTGATATTCAATGGATCTTCACTATACTTAAACTCAAGCTATTCCGTTAACACTATAAATTTAATTCTTTTATCGAAGATATTACTTTCCTTGGGTTCAACTATTTTCATTTTAATGGTTAAAAGACCTTTAAAAAATGAAAATTTATTTCGATATGAGTATGTCCTTTTTATTCTTTTTGCTACACTTGGCTCTTTCGTTTTAATTTCAAGTGATAATTTTCTCACAGCATTTATTGGTCTTGAATTGCAATCTTTATCACTTTATTTAATGGCTGCTTTTAATACTAAAAATTTAAACTCTAATGAAGCGGGAATAAAATATTTTTCTTTAGGTGCCCTTTCTTCTGGATTTTTATTATTTGGAATCTCAATGGTCTATTTTGATACTGGTAGTTTTTATTTTCAGGCTTTAGATAATTTCTCTTATTTAAGTGAAATTGGGCTTTCTCTTATATTGATTTCTTTATTTTTCAAAGTTTCTGCGGCTCCTTTTCATATTTGGACCCCAGATGTTTATGAAGGTTCACCAACTATTTCAGCTTTATTTTTTGCAAGTTTACCTAAATTTGCTTCTCTAATATTTTTATTTAGAATTTATCATGAATTAAACCTCTCAGATATTGACTCGCTCTATTATATTTTTCAAATAGTATGTGCAATTTCACTATTGGTTGGCGTGTATGGTGCCATAACACAAAAAATAATTAAAAGATTACTTGCTTTTAGTTCAATTAATCATGTTGGTTTTATTCTTTTGGGTATTATGAGCTATGAATTAATGTCAGAGGGAACAATTTTTTTCTACTTAATCATATATCTTATAACAACTTTTGGCATATTCGCTGTTATCCTAAATTTAAGATCCAGTAACGGTGAATTAACAAAAATATCTGAATTAAATGGACTCCGATTTAGCTCACGTTCTAAATCTATATCGATGCTTGTTTTTTTATTTTCTTTGGCGGGCATCCCACCATTTGCAGGTTTTTTTGCTAAATTCTTTATACTGTCTGCCTCAATCAATGAAGGTTTATATATTTTATCTGTAATTGCTGTTGTTAGTTCTGTAATTGCCGCTTTTTATTATTTATCCGTCATTAAAAATATGTTTTTTAATGACAAAAATAATGATCTTCTTTTGGATAATAATAAAATAGGCTCATTTGTGTTTATCTCTTCTGCATTAATACTTACCTTGTTTTTCTTTTATCCAGATCCTTTAATAAATTTAGTTGACGGTCTTTTTAGCTAATATTGTATAAAATTATTTTTGATAATATTGACTCTACATTCAACCAGATTTATCAAAATGATGATTTTTTTAAAATTTTAAATCAACAAAGTTTTGTTATTCAATCCTTTAAACAAAACAGAGGTGTGGGTAGAGGCAATAAAAACTGGGAAAGCCCACATGGTAATTTTTATGTGACTTTAAATCAGAAAATTAAATCAAAAGATGTTTTAACTAAAAGTTTTCAATTATGTTTTTTAATTCATAAATATTTCAAAAAAAAATATTCTATTATTTTACAATATAAATGGCCAAATGATCTTTTCTTTAATCATAAAAAATTAGTTGGTGTTGTTTCTAAATCTAAAATTATATCTCAAAATGCGTACACACAAATCGGAATTGGTATAAATATTAATACTACCCCTCTACCAATATCTATCTCCTTAGCGAATATCCTTTCTAATAAAATTTCAGTATATGATTTCTCTAATGATTTTTTTAAATCAACTCGTAACAATCTCAATAAATCTATAAGTAATAAAAAAATGGTTAATTATTTGAATAAATTTCTTCTGAGTAAGTTTAAGTTGAAACATCCACATTTTAAAAGTAATCGAATTAAAGTGATAAAAGTTGAAAATGATCTCTCTTTGTTAATTAACGTAAATAATATCAATAAAAAAATCTTTTTTGGCGAACTATCATGAAAACTCTATGTTTAGATATTGGTAATACTTCAATTAAAAAAACCATTTCACTCAATAATAAAATTGGCAAAATAAAACATTTAAATTATTCAAAAAATTATCCTGACAAGGTTTATAATTTCTTAGAAAAAGATCTAATTGCTTTGGACTTAATTTGTATTTGTTCCGTAGTTCCAGAAATAAATAAGTTTATTACAAAAAGATTTAATAAATATGCTAACAAAATATTTTTTGTTCAAAAATCAAAATTAAAAAAATTTATTGATTCCTCTGTAAATATTAATCAATTAGGGACTGATAGAGCAATTAATGTTTTGGCAGTTTCTAAATTTTATTTAAAAAATAAAAATTTTATTATTGTTGATTTAGGAACGGCTACTACTATTGATATAGTAAAAAATAATAAATATTTTGGTGGTATCATATTACCAGGAGTGAAAACTTCATACGCGAATTTAATTGATCTTGCCTCAGGTATTAAAGAGATCAAATTTCATCAAAGTAAAAAAATTATTGGTAAAGATACAAAAGGGGCTCTACTAGCTGGCTACAATACAGGATATAAGTTATTAATTGAGTCTTATATTGAGCTATTACAAAAGAAATACCGTAATAAATTTAAAGTGATTTTTACTGGTGGATATGCTAGCTATACATTAAATAGGCAAAGCAAATTTACTTATAAAGAAGATATTACTCTTCTTGGAATTTCTTACTATCGTAACTTGTATTTAAAATAATGAAAAATATTGAAATATTAAATAATAAAAAAAATAATTATTTTTTATCTATTGGTGGAATAGGTGAGATAGGTGGCAATAACTATCTTTACTCATTTGAGGGAGAGCAAGTGATAGTTGATGCAGGTATTTCATTTGCTGATGATAGCCTTCCTGGTGTAGATATAACAATTCCTGACCCTTATATTTTTTTAAACAATACTATTAAGCCTAAAGCCATGATACTTACGCATGCTCATGAAGATCATGTTGGTGCATTAGAATATTATTTTGATAAAATTGATTTTCCAATTTATTGTAACCAATTTACGTTTTCTTATATTAAACATAAGTTTAAGAGGATTCCTGATTTTGAAAAAAAATTTATCATTATAAAAAATAATGAAATAGTAAAATTTAATAACTTTTCTTTTCAACTCATACCCACTACACACTCTATTCCAGATCCTGCTGGTATTTTTTTTCAAACGTCATCTGGAAATATATTCCACACAGGCGATTGGAAAATTGATAAAAATCCAGTTACTGGTGATCCATTTAGTTATGATAATTATGAAATTCTTAGAAAAGAAAAAATAGATCTTTTAGTCGGTGACTCTACAAATGCTGGAGTGAAAGAAATCTCAAGATCTGAGTCTGAGTTAGATCCATCCTTTGATCATTTATTTAAAACCTTAAAAGGTAGAATTATTGTAACCTGTTTTTCTTCAAATATAGCTAGATTGAAAACAGTCATATCAAATGCCTTAAAACACGATAAAAAGATTTTTGTCGTTGGTAGAAGTATTAAAAGAGCTATTAATACAGCTATAGAGGAAAATCTTATTGATAATTTCGAAATACTTAATGAAAAATTATTTGATGACTATAATCGAGATAAGATTGTTTTGATCTGTACTGGAAGTCAGGGAGAAAAAAACTCAGCTTTATCCAAGATTGCTAATAATACTCATAATCATATTAAACTTAGTGCTAAAGATAATATCATATTTTCATCAAAGGAAATTCCTGGAAATGAAAAATCTATATCCTATTTAAAAAACTCATTTAGCTACTTAGGTTTAAATATTATTTCTGATGAAGATGAGTTCGTTCATGTTTCTGGTCACCCTGGTATCAAAGAAATAAAAGAATTTTATAGTTATTTGAAACCACTTTCCCTTATTCCGATGCACGGTGAGTATCTACATCTCAAACAACATTTAAAAATAGCAGAGGATTTAGATATACAAAAAACATCTTTATTGTTAAGTGGTGATATATGTCAATTAGATCTTACTAATAAAAACCATAAGATTGTTGATCAAATAATTATTGATAAGCTCCCTGTTATTCAAAATTCTATTATTGAAGAGGTTAATTTTATTAATGAGAGAGGAAAAATTTTACATAATGGTATCGTTAGTATTAGTTGTATTATAAATAAAAACTTTGATGACTTAAAAATGCAGATTTATGATAAGGGTTTCCCTTTTCCATTTAATGCACAATTAATTGAGGAAGAAATAAAAGAAATTTTTTTAAATAAAATTTTATTCATAAAAGATGAATTAAATGAAGAAACTTTAAATAATCTTTTATTAGATATTTCTAAGAAAACCTTTAGTCGGAATTTCTCTTTAAAACCAGAGTTCTTTATTCATATTTCTTTGATATGAAATTTTTATTCTTCTTATTTATAAATTGGTGGATAATTTTTATGATTATTTTGCCTATTAAAAGATCACAATTTGAAGAAGGAATGCCAAAAAAATCCTATTTAATGTTGAAGTCTTTTATTTCTTTTGGCATATCAATGATTATTTCCTTTTTTTTAGTTAAATATGAAAATAATATATTCTCATATTTTAAATGAGATTTTCAAATTTATTATTTAATTCTTTAAAAGAGTCACCAAAAGAGGCTAAAATCGTATCTCATCAACTTATGCTGAGATCCTCAATGATACAGCAACATACATCTGGAATTTACACTTGGTTGCCTTTGGGTTTTAAAGTTCTTAAAAACATTGAAGAAATTGTAAGATCTAATCAAGATCAAGTTGGATGTAATGAGATGCTTATGTCTACTATTCAGTCTTCTGATTTATGGACAAAAAGTGGCAGATATGCTGATTATGGAAAAGAAATGCTTCGCATCAAGGATAGACATGATAATGAACTATTGTACGGACCAACAAATGAAGAAGTCATAACTGACCTATTTAGTAACTATGTAAATTCTTATAAAGGACTACCTAAGTATGTTTATCATATACAGTGGAAGTTTCGCGATGAAATTAGACCGCGATTTGGTGTTATGCGTGGAAGAGAATTTTTGATGAAAGACGCCTATAGCTTTGATCTTGATCATGACAAGGCTGTAAAGACATATCAAACATTTTTTATGTGTTATCTCAAAACATTTAAAGAATTGGGCCTGCAACCAATTCCTGTAAAAGCTGCAACTGGGGCAATTGGTGGAGATTTATCTCATGAATTTCAAATATTAGCAAAAACAGGTGAGAGTGAATTAGCTTACGATCCTGAATTAGTTTCACAAGATTTATTGGAAAAAAGCTTTGATGAAATAACTTCAATGTATTCTGCCTCTGATGAGATGATTGATAAATCTAAATCTAACGTTGTTATTGGTCGAGGTATAGAGGTTGGTCATATATTTAATTTTGGAACAAAATATTCTGAGCCATTAGAATGCTATGTTCTAAACAATGAAGGAAAAAAAGTTACCCCATATATGGGCTCCTATGGAATAGGCGTATCAAGATTAACCGCAGCTATCATTGAAGCTTTTCATGATGATAAAGGTATTAAATGGCCTTTTAATATTTCACCTTTTAAAATAAATATTATTTCTTCTAATGATAAATTTATAGATATAGCTGGAGAGTTATACGATACGCTCTCAAAAAAATACACAAATATCAGTTTTGATGATCGTGATTTGAGCTTAGGTCGAAAAATTAAAGACTCTGAACTTATTGGAATTCCCTGGTCTCTTATAATTGGCAAAAACTATGATGAAAAAAATGAGTTTGAAATCATTAATAGATCTAGCGGTGAAAAATTTTTTGTAAATAAACAAGAAGTCGAGAATTTTCAATTTGAACAATACACTCCTTAAATTATCAATTTCCTATATTTTTAATTTTAAGAAAGATAAAGCCTTTTCTATATCAACAATCTTATCATCTCTTGCACTTATTTTAGGTATATCAATTCTTATTACAGTAATGTCTGTAATGAATGGCTTTAGGGAGGAACTCATTAGCTCTTTGAGTGGTATAAATGGAGATGTCACTATTTATAATACAAATGATAAAGAAATCCAAAAAATTAAATTTAAATATCCTGAAATAAAGATAGTAAAAAATATTCAAGAAAGAGTGATTACCACTAATGAATCCGGAATTGAAGGCTTATTGATGAAGTCAATTTCAAATAAAGATATTTATTCCATCCCAAAAATAAATGATAATTTATTTGAAATTAAATCCACTGAAAATGAATGGGTTTATATAGGTGTTGAGCTAGCAAGAACTCTAGATGTACAAGTAGGAGACAAGTTACAAGTAAGCATTCCTGGCTCATCTATGACAATATTAGGCCCAGTACTAAATTCTAACGACTTATACATAAAGGGTATATTTAATTCAGGTATCTATGATTATGATAAATATTTTATTTATTCAAATATTGACCAATTCTACTCTGATAAAAAAGAATTAATATATGATCTGTATAATGCGAAAAAAATTAACCTTGATGATTTAAGCTCATTTTACTATGAGACTTGGGAGCAACAAAATCAATCATTGGCTCAAGCTTTGACTACAGAAAAAAATGTTATGTTTATTATACTTTTTTTTATAATTTTAATTTCATCTTTTACCATCATTTCAAATCAAATTTTTTTTATTAAAGAAAAGTTTAAAGATATTGTTTTGTTAAAATCTCTTGGAGTGAGTCAATTTCAGATTTGCTTACTATTTTTTATAAATTCTTTTCTTATTTCATTTTTTTCAATTATTATTGGGACGAGTTTAGGTTTATTATTATCAATAAATATAGATGTTATTGAAAATATCTTATCTTTTTTATTAAATTATGATTTATGGAACAATGAAGTCAGGTACCTGTCGACGATGCCATATAGTATTCAAATAAATGATATTATTTTTATCATATCTATATCTTTAATATCTAGCTTATTAGCTTCCTATATTCCAATTTTAAGAATATTTAAAATAAAACCTAATTTGGTACTTAGATGAATATAATAGAATTAAAAAAAATTTCAAAATCTTACAAAACTAATATTGGTAACTTTGAAATTCTTAAAAATATAAATTTTAAAATAGATAAAAAAAAATCAATATTTCTTTTTGGTCCATCGGGATGCGGGAAATCTACTCTTTTAAATATCATTACCGGACTAGATGTTCCAGATAAAGGATCTATTCTTTATGAAGGTAAATCAATTAAAGAAAATCATATGGAATTACTAAAAAAAGACATTGGAATTATCTTCCAAGATCATTATTTGATTTCAGAATTAAATGTTTTAGACAATATTAAACTAAAGTACCAAAATATTTCTGAAATCAATGAAATTTTAAATTATTTTAAGATTGATGATTTGAAGCTTAAATTTCCAAATCAACTATCCAATGGTCAAAAACAAAGAGTCTGTGTCGCTAGAGCGATGGTATCTCGTCCTAAGCTATTAATTGCTGATGAACCAACTAGTTATCTTGACAGAGAAAATGCAGATCTTGTGATCAATTTAATATTAGATGCCTGTAAAAATTTTGATTTATCAACAGTCATAGCTAGCCATGATATTTCTTTTAAATCAAATTTTGATTATTCTTACACAATTGAAAACAATTCTTTAATTAAATGCTAATACCATTAAGAAACTATTCTAATTATTCAATTTGTGAGTCTAACATCAAGATAGATGATTTAGTTAATTATGCTTTTCAAAATAAATTACCTGCACTTGCTCTTACTGATTATAAACTTTTATCTGGAACCTTAGATTTTTCTATTAAATGCCAAAAAAAAGGTATTCAGCCTATTATAGGGCTTGATGTTGACTACTTATCCTGTCTTGGGAACATCTCAAGAATTACTCTGTTATCAAAAACTGAAAAGGGATACAAAAATTTGAATATTCTCTCTACAAAAATTAATACCGAAAATAACTTTGTATTATCTAATGAAAATTTGTATGAATTCAGTGAAGATAATATTTTAATACTTGGGGGCCTCTACAGTATTTTTGATGATATTCCCAAAAATAAAAATAATTTAGAAAAACTATTAAATGAATTTCTTGCATTACAAAAAAATTTTAAAGAAGATATTTTTTTTGAATATGACTCAAATCTTGATAATTCCTTTTTAAATGAAATATCACATAAATTAAAAATAAAGTGTTTTAAATCTTCATTTAGTTTTTATAAAAAAAAAGATGATTATGAAGCTATGAGAATACTTCATTGTGTCAAAAATGGAGAATACATCCAAAATACTTCTTTTCGTATTAAAAATAATTATTCTCTAGACTCTATTGAAGATGGGGATAATGAGCTCTTCACTAATTCAAATAATATTGCTAGTAAAATTAAATTTACAATATCTGAAAAACAAATTTCACTACCTAATTTCTCAATCGACCCTAATGCTAATGAAAATGATGAAATTATTAAGCAGTCTAGAAGCGGTCTTGACCTAAGATTAAAGAAATTATTTAAAGACCTATCTATTGAAGACTTCAATAAGAAATCAATCCCTTATAGGGAGCGACTTGAATATGAATTAAATGTAATTACAAAGATGAATTTTTCAGGGTATTTTTTAATTGTCTCTGATTTTATTAGATGGGCTAAATCACAATCAATACCTGTTGGTCCAGGTAGGGGGTCTGGAGCTGGATCAATAGTTGCATGGTCATTGTTGATTACAGATGTTGACCCCTTAGAATTTGGATTATTATTCGAAAGATTTTTGAATCCAGACAGAGTATCAATGCCTGATTTTGACATTGATTTTTGCAAATCCAGACGAGATGAAGTCATCGAATATGTTCAAGAGAAATATGGTTACCAAAATGTTGCACAAATTATTACTTTTGGCACCATGATCTCAAGAGGAATATTAAAAGATATTGGAAGAGTAGAAGGTATTCCATACTCTGAGGTTGATAGGATGGTTAATAAAATTCCCTATAACCCAGTGCATCCTCTATCCATTAGTGAATTAAGAGAAAATCATAGTGACCAACTAGGAGATTTAGCTAACTCAGAAATGATTGATAAAGCTGAGTCAATGGAGGGCGCCTTACGTAATGTTTCTACTCATGCTGCTGGTATAATTATTTCTTCTGACAAGCTTTACGCCAACGTACCCTTATTTAAAGACGAGGACTCTCATATAATGGCGACTCAATTTAATATGAAAGATTGTGAAAAAGCAGGTTTATTAAAATTTGATTTTCTTGGATTAGCAAATTTAACTATTATTGATGAAACATTAAAGCTAATTAAAAATAATCATAATCTAGAGATAGATCTCACTGAACTTCCATTTAATGACTTGAAATCATTCGAATTACTAGGAAAAGGATTAACTTGTGGGGTCTTCCAAGTGGAAAGTGCTGGAATGGTAGACACATTAATAAAATTAAAACCTACCAATCTTGAAGAAGTTATTGCTGTCTTAGCTTTAAATCGTCCAGGTCCTATGCAATTCATTGATAGTTTTATTAAAAGAAAAAAAGGAGAAGAGGATATTGTATATGATCATCCACTTCTAGAACCAATTCTTAAAGAGACATACGGAATTATAGTTTACCAAGAGCAAATTATGAAGATTGCCCAGGTAATTTCAGGTTACTCACTAGGTCAAGCAGACTTATTAAGGAGAGCAATAGGTAAAAAAATTAAATCAGAGCTATTGAGTCAAAAAGAAAATTTTGTAAAAGGAGCAGGTAATAAAAAGATTAAATCTTCAGACGCATCAAAACTTTTCTCACTCATAGA
>Ga0181607_10003738_pt1 | contig 13152 bp, 8 predicted proteins | sample 041ome_9_FD_132420 | JGI IMG/M metagenome (GOLD analysis project Ga0181607, IMG submission 132420) | Coastal salt marsh microbial communities from the Groves Creek Marsh, Skidaway Island, Georgia - 041413US metaG (megahit assembly) | ecosystem: Environmental > Aquatic > Marine > Intertidal zone...
TGACTTGCTTTTTGCCTTTTTCTCATTTGGCATTTTTTTTTGTCTTTTCGCTTTCAGCCCTGCATGCCACTCAACTTAAGAACGGTTAGATTTTTTTTTTCAAAAACAAGGGTATAGCATATGATCATATCAGATGCTCCCCCCATATGTTATATAAGATGATATGGTATCCCGAAGGAAAAAAAGAAAAAAAAGAAAAATTCTGAACTGGGCGTCCCAGGGGATACGAGTCGTATGCATAGAGAGTTCGTCACACACACACGCAGCAGTGTGCAAAGCGCGTACTACAGCGAATGCGCAAAAAAATTATAATTTCGATTCGGTGGACACCTGGACTTCAAAAAGGAGAAGGTATGCGAATACGAGCAGTATTTGGATAATTAAATAAAATGTGAACGTGGGTGCGCTGCACGCATAGCTTTCAAAAGAAACAAGACCTCTATATACAGTACCAGTACTGCTGTGTATGCATGCAACAATAAGAAAAAACACATTGATTATATACAAAGAAAATTCTTCAAAAATTACCAACGACCGAGTGCCATCCCAACTACTCCAACAAGCCCAGCTGCTGCTGAAGCAACATTCGCAGCCAATTGCGTTTCTTCATAGAACTTCGCCCCTTTCTTACCAACGTTCACAACAAGCTCGTGCGTGGTCTCGTTTGGTTCAAGATTGGATCGGAGCATCAACTCATATAAGCTAACTACTTTCTCATAATCACCACATATGTCAGCAGCATAAATTAGGGCATTGTAAGTATGAATAGTCTCTGATATATTTTCAGAAGCCATGAGATTTCTCACATCCAGTGCAGCTCTTAAATCATGCTTTACAGCATGCCCAAGGATAAGACCAACGAAAGAATAGTCATCTGGAAAAATACCTTCCTTTCGCATAAGATTGTACAAGCAGCGAGCACGAAATGTTTCACCACTTCTTCCGTAAGCTGTAATTAGAGTACTGAACGTGATAGATGTAGTTGGTACACCACGAGCACGCATAGAGTGGAATATACTTTCAGCGGTAGACCATTCTCCACATTTCCCACACGCACTTAACACTACATTATAATGGATTTCATTTGGTACGAATTCTTCCTTGTTATTCACCATGTTAAATTGTTCCAACTTTCTCAGAAGATTCACTGCGCTGCTCGACATTAAAGACTTTTCATATCCATTTAACATGGTCGTGTGAGCTCGTGCATTCGGTAGAAATCCATAGCCACCTTCAGATCTATCGATCCTCATTCTATTGTATATTTGCTCTGCATCTTTGACCTTTCCGGAATTTATGTATGCTTGCATTATTGCAGTACAGGTTTGAATATTTTTTGGACATTTTGAAGAGTGAAAAATATCAAGAGCTTCCTGGTATGCTCTACAGGATGTGAAAGCACAGATTATATCAACGAAGAGGCGACCATCCAACTTCTCAAATTTCAGAGCAGAGTGCGTAGCCGAACGAACTCCATCGATATTATTTGCCGCTCCGAAAGCACTCACCAGAGCACTAATGACAGGTAGATCTGGTTCAATATCATTTTCTCTCATCCTTGGAATTAGCAATAAAGCCTAATTTAAGTGAAAAAAGAACAAAGTTAGTACAGTAATATAAAGAAATTGAAATAAGGTATGAAAAGAACTTACTCTTTGCGCACCATTTTTCCCACCACGTACACCTGTCCGAATAAGCGCACTGTATGTAAAAACATTCGGAATAAGTCCGTTACTTATCATATCATCGAAAATATCAAAAGCTAAAACCCAACTATCACCTCTGACGTTCTGACCAATTGCTTGAATATAGGCCGTATATGTGAATGCGGTTGGTCTTACTAATTTACTATCACATGAAGTTTGACTCCACCCGAAAGCAAAATCAGCTTCGCTTAAGTATCCTCGCTTACCTGCAACTGTTATTACGGTAGTTACAATGTGAGCATTTGGAAGCTTGGCCGAGTTTTCGACAAGTTTCCGAAACGCTAAGAAAACTACCTGAAAGAACTCATCATCTTTTCCGAACACCCGGAATTTTTCATTAAGTTTTCGTACAGCTACTTCATGATTAGTTGCAGCATTAAGAGAATATTCTTGCACTAAAAAGTTTGCGTAAGATTCGTGTTCAGTTGTAATTTCAGACAATAAGTCAGATACGGGCCCACGTTTTTTTAAGAACGCTGAAAACTTCGCTTTCTGTTTTCTCTTGCATCGCCTGTATAGTATCATTTTCTTTGAAGAATTTACAGGGTAATAAAGAGCATGACAGCACGTCACCATTTTTGTGAATACTTATTAGGTGCACCTTGGCATATTGCCGTCTTCCTATCTGTTTGCTTCATCCATTTTTGACGTAGTCACAAATAAAAACGAGCTCGGCTAGAAAAGTCGAAACCCTAAATCATACAAGAAGTAAGTACTTTTCCCGGACTCAGAGGAACAATAACAGCTCGACGAACGGCTCTAAAGAAAAGTTACCCATTTGCTTTGCTGTAATCTAGATACTGAAAGAACTATTTAATTACTAAGGTATCGGCTGGAACAACAGTAAGTTTTCCCCGCCAGTTTTTTCTTATGCTCGAACTTTGAACTGTATTTAATTTCAAGAGCAAGCGAAAGAAGAAGGGCTAATGGGTAGAGATGATGCCCAAACCTAGCCACTTTTATGCGCGCCTAAAGAGTTCGACAAATATTGTTTTCGGTCGCGCACATTTTCTTCAGTCTTTCAAAACAAAATATACATATAGAAATCTATATGGGAATGCGGACCTATTTGAAAAGACCACATTGAAGATAATCCGCGACAAATATGAGCAAGGTACGGCCTTGACAGCTGTTACTGCATATGATTATTCTAGCGCTATACATGTAAGTTTTCATTTCTGCACTTCATAACAATATACTTACTTTTTATTTCAGGTGGATCAAGCAGACATAGATATTCTGCTTGTTGGTGACTCTGCTTCCATGGTTATTCATGGTCACGATACAACACTACCAATTACACTTGAGGAAATGCTAGTACATTGTCGATCTGTTTCACGTGGTGCTAAAAAAGCTTTCTTGGTTGGCGACATTCCCTTTGGAAGTTATGAAAGTGATGACGAACATTTGTTGAAAGCAGCTATTAGGATACTGAAAGAAGGAGGAATGCATGCGGTCAAGTTAGAAGGTGGTGGTAATCTTCGTGTTTCGTCTGTTCGTAAATTAAATCAAGCCGGTATTGCTGTTATGGGTCATATCGGCTTAACTCCGCAATCTGTAAGTCTCTTTGGTGGATTCCGACCTCAAGGAAATAATGCGAGGGCCGCAGTGAGGCTGGTTGAGCAGGCTATTGAGTTGCAAGATGCTGGTTGTTTTTCAATTGTGCTAGAGTGCTTGCCTGATTGTGTGTCTGCAGCTATCACTTCTTCCGTCAATATTCCTACGATTGGGATAGGAGCAGGTTCCAGCACTAATGGTCAAATTTTAGTTTATCATGATCTCCTTGGATTTCTGCAACATCCCCACCACGCAAAAGTTACACCAAAATTTTGCAAGCAATATGCGCAAGTTGGTAAAGTTATTAATGACGCAATGCTACACTTTAAAAACGATGTTGCTACTGGTGTATTTCCAGGAGCATTATTTTCTCCTTATATTCTGAAACTTCACGAGAGAGAAATATTTGTTGAGTTGCTCAAGAAGTCTGGATATTACGAAGCTGCAAGCAGTGTGGAAGCTTTTCAGTCTTCATAATTTATTGATGAACCATTAGATTAGAACCCGACCGTTTAGGTTGTGAAGGATGATACAGTTTTTTCACATTGTTGTACAAAAAAGAGGAACCTACCCCTGTAGGTACTGGTAGTATATGATAGACAATTCTATTTCTCGTATTTTTATGTACTGGTACCAGTACGAATTATCCTCCTCCTATTTTGAAATTCTCCACCCAAACAAAAAGAAGGTGTGGTGGTATGGTGGACGTGCAAACCTTCAAACCTTCGAACAAAATTTTTGTAGAAATGAAGTTTTGAGTAGTTGTGATGTTTCACTGTTGGTTCTCCACAGGCAGTGAGGCAGAGCTTCTTTTCTGGTTCTCACCAAAAAAATAGCAAAAAGGTAAAAGCAAATATGGTGTATCCATACCTGTAGCAAAATATAAAAAAAACTCGCGAACAAAATGAATAAACACGTCAACTGAACTTAATACTGCTGGGCCTTGACTCAGCCGTTCATTTAAGATAGTCAGTTGCAGCAGATATATAAGGTATATAAGTGTCATACAGTTACCGATACGATACTTAGTCAACTGTGAGGGATGAGAGACACCAGTTTTGAAGAGGGCTTCTTTAATAAAGCATCCGTTGGCGAGAAGTCTCCACAAATTTCAATTTATAATACAAACGTAGTATGGAACAAAGTGTGTGCTATGTTTTTGAGCTTGACGAAACACGCTTCAGAACAATTTAACGCAACACTGCCGCTCCTTGAACTCACAACGGCAAACACGCACATAGAGCAAATATGGCAACAAATAGAGCTCCAGATTTTAAGTATATTAAATCTTATTAAACCTAACCTAAAACTGAGCAGTTCAATAACACAAAATTTTGGAAGAACTGAAAGTGTAGCATGGAAGCAGAGAATGAGGAACGATTCTACAATTGGACGAAAGCTTCATGATCCGGTTTTTCCGAGTGCAGAAGTCCCACGAATCAACCATAATGAGCACCTTGTTCCAGGAAATATTTTGGCTGTAGAGAAAGCGCTGGTTAAGAAGCAGTTTCTTAGTCAGTTTACAGGAGAAGAAAATAAGGTTCATAAATCAATAAAATCTCCAATAGCAGTGTTGTCCTCTTTTCAGCTCGTACAAGAAAGACTATCGAAGGAAATCGATAAGCTTGAAACTCGTGCGACAACTAAAGAATCTTGGTCTTTTGTCGGGGAAGCCTCTGGAAAACAGCGTCCTTTGAATAGTGCATTGGAAAGCGATCTCGAATTTAATCAAGTCTCGCAACCGCGCCCTAATATCAGTATTGAAGCGACGCATACATTAGAGAATTTGATTAAGCAACGAATATTATTGAACAAATGGGATGACGTAGAAGCTACCGATGTCATCCAAATAAGTACGAAGAATAATACTCAGTTGAGCGATGCCAAAGCAAAGGTAGGACTTGGAGAAATATATGCAAAATCGTACATGAATCAAAGGTCAAACAAAAATGAAGAAGTGCTAAACACAGCTGACTCGAAAGATGACGACCTAATATGCTCTGCTCGCAATTTATTTGACAATGTCTTTCTTAAGTTGACTTCTCTAACAGATTTATCTATGAATACTGAGAAGAGGTCTGATCAAATACTCTCTGAGAGAAAAAGTTCAAATAGTCATACAACCAAGAGGACACCGGAAGAAATTTTTATGGTGCGGGATAATCGGAAGCAGCCAATGAAGAAAAGGTCCAAATTGGAGAAAATTCCTTTGCCAAAGTTGGCGCAAGTTGACAGTATTCATCCAGAAAGAGCACAAACAGTAAAAATTTCTGCAGAAAGTGCGAACTTAAATCAAAACTATGATAGTAAGAAAAGCAAACATTCTATTTTTGATAAATCAAGCAAGGTTTTTAACTCACTGGAAATGTTGAAAACGAGTGTGTCACATAAGCAGAAGGCTCTTGATTCACAAAGGAATGTGAACAGAAAAAAATTGTAGAACTAGGCAAGTAGTATTGTAAGATCGCCCTTACTCAGAAGTACACCATATATGCAGTTGTTGGCAAACAAGTCGACACATCATGTTAAAGTTTACATACTATTATAACTGTAAGGCTTCAATGGAATCTAACCTAAAATCTACTCGCAGTGAGAGAATTCTTTTGACCTCAGATCTATTGATACGCCAAGTCAACAATCCTGAGCGATCGCCCCAATAATCCATTATTTCGTCGAATGTCTCGAAGCTCAGTACCATTCCAATTTGATTCAGACGTGAAAAAATATCACGCATTTGGCACTGCATCAAACTTGTTAAGTTTGCAACTAATTTCCGGATTTCTCGTTCAAAATGAAGACCTCCAAGATGATTGAACCGCAATCGCGTCATGACAATCATCTCAATGCGTCTTGAAAGATCTTCAAGGATTTGATGCACAACTTTGCTAAAGTTTGAGGATGACATTATGGGAACTAAATTTTCAGTGATTTTCTGAAAAACTACAATGATTTGCCCAATCCAATTGTTGTGATTATCTTCATACTTATCATGAGCAAGTTCGTATGAAGTTGCAGTTAAGATCTGAAGACACGTACCAAATATATCAACAAAAGCATTTGAAACAACGTCAACCATTTTAGAACAAAGATTTTTAAATTGTAACGAAGACTCCTTAAGGTTTCTGGTACAATTTAATATGTACTCTTCTTCCTTGATTTTACCATGCATTTCTCCAGAAATAAGCAATTCATCTAACTTCAGTATTACTTCGCTCATAGCATCTATATCATTCAATGATCGAATAAAAGCGTGAAATTCTAATTTCGCCTGGGTATTTCCAGCAGAAACATGGTGAAATTCGATTGCATCAACGAGTTGATCCGTTTTTATGCAACTTGCCTGCCTTGTTATTCTACCTGAGAGCTCAGGAAACACGTGGCAAGTAAAAGCAGAGTTCACTGAGTCTAGAACAGAGCTAACACATTCATATGAAACTGTTTGTATCGCTCGTTTAATGCTACGCTCCGAAATGTATAGAACATCGTCAACGATTGAGCTCGTAAGAAAATTCCCATACTCCTCGACATTGAACGCGATGTAAATACTTTTTTTTATGTAAAGAAATTCGAGTGAGCAATAAATTTCATAAATTTTCTCAAAATCTTTCAATTTATTCTCATACAGCTTGTCAGGATTAAGACGAAATATTGTATTGTCGCAAATTTCGGTAATTTTCGAACAATATATTCTTCGGTACTGCTCATACTGAGCACATAGTCCAGACAACTCTTCCAGAAAGATATCAATGTCATGAGCAGGTAAGGCACAACTTCTCTCCATGATCTCTGCTTGAAGTACATCGCGATCAAATTTCCTTCGATTTAGATACATCATCAAAATTTTTTGAAGAACTTTACTGCATTCTTCGTGGCATAAGAGAACATATTCAGAGACCAAATTCTCATACAAAATTGAAGTCAAGCTTCTACATTTCTTGTCTAATATTTCAAGAGTATTATCAAATAGGCACGTGATTGAATTCAGAAAACATCTACGAAAAATATCTTCAGGCCCTTCACATACTGTGATAATATTCTCGTAGTTCTTCCATACATGAATCTGGGTATATTTGGATAAGTATTGAACAACTTTTTCAGCGCCACCAATCTTAGAGGCAATTTCAATGTAGTTGAAGAAGAAGTCACCTTCACTGAAGGTAGCATCATTCAAAATGAGCTCTATTTTCTTGTTTAATATTGATTCCACATCGTTCTTAATGACTGAGAGTTCGTTCTCGAAAGAATTTTGCGATGGAATGAAGTTTTGAATGGAGATTTCTCGGAGGCTGCTGAATTCCACCGACTGCTGTAATGCTCCAGCCAAGTCTCCAGCAATAAGACTAACTTTTAGCTTTCTTAGAATTTCTTGTTTACTCAGTGCTCCTTGAATGCAATGCTTTGTTTTTTTGGCTCTCTCTTTCGCTAGATTCAACTTTCGAGCAACAAGTACGGAAGAAAGTGCAACTTCACTTCTTTCAGAAGAGGTAGATCTTAATCGGCTCGTAGATCCTCCGACCGAGACGAGGAGTTCTATATTGATATTTTTCAAGGTTTCATTTGCACGGAATCTCGAATCTAGTAATCGCGAGAGAGTTTCTGCATTCTGATTTTGTTCTTTCCGATTTATCTGTAGTGTCTTCGTAACTTGTGTGGTGAAATCAAACTCTGTCATTTCTTGAAGAACTTCTCGTACAGAAAAATAATTTGCAAGTTTATGAGAACAGACTTCCCACGCGCGCGCACGTAATAATTGCGTGCCAATAAGTGGAGTGCTTACTTCTTCGTCAACTTGATCACTGGTCTTGCACCTCGAGATTATGTAGTTCAGACACCGTGTAATAAAGCGACTACCGGAAACCTCGAAGTATATTTATTCGGGTTGCTTTGAAAGTCATGACTCGCACAGCATTGCTATTTAGAGAGGTCCACCTTTTCCTTTTTAGCTTTTTTTTGTGGTTGGGTGTGCGCTTGTTTTTTTTTAATGCATGCTTCCTGATAGGAAGTTCTCGATTTTAGAGTTGTTATACGACAGTACGAGTACTATAGTAGCTTATTGTGTCTGAGAGTTTTGTACGTATTTAGTGAAAACGTTGTCGTGGCTATATACCCGCGGGCGCCACCACACAGTATTCGTATGTATAACGAGGGAAGTTCAAAAATAGTAAAACAGACAATAAACGGACAAAAAAACAGGTATGGACCGTCTATATATGGGTGTATAGGCGTAGAAAAAGAAAAAAAAAGGTTGAAACACTGCAAATTCTATGGAAAAACAATTTGCACGATAACATTGACTTAAGTGAAAAGGTATATTGTATGAACTTGATTTCCCATTTTTTAGAAATATGAAAGTTTTATTTATTTCTGTATGCCAACTAATCCTCGGCCTTCCACAGAAGGTTGGTAAGCCTGCCCATTTTTTTTCTTGAGACCAGAAACTTTGCCGACAAGTTTTCTTATTCTGCGTTGCTCGTTACTTTGTCCTCTAGATTTTACCTCACCTGGGTCCATCTTCAGCCTTGGCCTTTTGGTATATTCAGGGATAGAGCTATCTGGAATCTCCGCATGATGCCTGTATCCCTTTTCACCATATTTTGGACCAGAGCGAGCGGGAACACTCACATCGTCCATCGACTCTAAAAGTTTTGAGGAACGTTTAGTTCTCCTCGTAGCTAACTCCTCGTTATCCGAGTCATAGGCATCATATACTTGTCCACTTCGATGAATGTACTTATATTCTGCCGATAGCTCGTATACTGGTCGACTCCATTTCTCGATTAACTTTTTACAAATAGCGCGGTTACTTCCTGTCTCTTGAGGAATAGTCGTCAAGAACACCAATATTTTTGCTAAACCCGATCTTTTCAATTCCTCTTTTCTATCAAAATCGTCAGTTTCGACGGGTAAAATATCAATGAGACGTATGAGACTGCTGCGAAGATTGATATTTGGTAAGTTTCCATCCGGCATAAGATTAAGCCACATGCACAGAACTTTCAACAATCCGTTTTTCAGTAACAACTCTTGAAGCTCAGTTTGTCTCAACTTTACTTCTACCTCTGGTAACATCTTCAATTTATGTACAGCAGGAAGCTTCCGAGCATAGGCCTCCAAATCCTGTTCAGCTGCAACTTCCATTTTAGATAAGAAATCAATCACTTCAGTTTTCATAGTTTCTTCTCTGCGGCGTTCTTTTCTTTTCTTCTTAGCTTTGGACCCGAAGAAATTACTATCGTCATCAGATTCCTCAGCCTCACTATCATAAATTTCTTCATCTGGTCTATTATCTCGATCAAAATGTGGTACTCCAGCATCATCTATGAAATTTATTCCGGTATCCTTCTTACCATAACAATCTTCTTGATGAATTCTCTCATTCAAATTTGCATCACTTTTCTTGGTTTTCTGTCCAGTATCCAATCGCTCCATATCGAGATTCTCTAGCTCAATATTCGTGTCATCACCAAATAATCTAGTCATCATTGACTTTGGCATTTCTTCGTCTTCCATTTGGTTTTCTTCAATTATTTGTTTGAATAAAAAAATATCTCACGCCCCGCGCGTTGTTGCGCTACCGAGATAGAGATAATTTACAGATGAGTATTCGAATTTAGATTCTTAGTAAAAGAAAAGAGTATAAAGTCCACACAACATATATGGCATAAATACCCAAGCGAGAGGCTGAGAGACCTGTTTCCTGAATTAAATGGTACCAGGAGGACGAGCTCGTATCATACGATACAATACGTATTTGCTAAATATTTTGGTGGCCATGATCATGTTTTGCATACAATAATTTAATTGACATACAGTCTGACAGTATGATTCATATGGATTTTTTTGTTTTTGTTTTTTTATTTCGGTTCCTTGATTCCATACGTACGCTATTGTGGTCATCAACTAGACTACGAGTATTATACCTCGGAACCTCGCAAAACAGTTGTAGAGTTAACCGTAAGACTAATAACCGGCTCCTTTCTTTTCTACCATTCCACTGCTACAATTATGGCCATCCGTCACGCGTACGAAAACAGGTATTCATCGCAATTCTAGATTATGAGTTATGTTCATATTTTACTTACTTTTGTAGTAATGACATTGGTGTTTTTGGAACATTAACGAATGCATATTGCATAACTGCGATAGGGGGGTCCGAAAACTTCTATAGGTGAAATTTCATGCATTGTTTTACCCCTCACTCACTTAAATTTCTACAATTAAGCATATTTGAAGGCGAACTTTCTCGAGAAATACCAGTGATTAAAAGTAGTATAGCGGGAACTCGGTTGGTAGGTAGAATGTGTGTAGGTGAGATTTTGCAAACTTCTTGCAGTAGACCTGCTTGAATTAGTTAATAGGAAATAAAAAGGGGTTACTGCTTCCAAACTCCACCACAGACCAAGGTAGACTACCTTAAGGCCAGCGCTTGATTATATTTGAATGATTTTGTATTAGAGTTACTGCATATTCGCAATTCTCTTCCAGATTCTGTGCTTGTCCAAAGAGTTGAGGAGAGACTTTCTGGTAACTTCTACTTCAACTTTGTCTCAACAGAACCACTTTTATGTATAAATACAGCTCTCGGAAATTGTATTTCATGCAATGACTATACAGCCCTTTTACATCCGGATATTGACCGTGAAACAGAAGAGTTAATTTGCGATGTTCTTGGCGTAGAAGCTTTCAGGGAGGTATGATTTTCTTTATTTGCGAACATTTTGCAACCTTTAGGCTTTGTTAGACTATTGCAGGAAATGCTCTAGTTGGAAGTTATTGCAAATTCTCGAGCCAAGGTGGATTGGTACACCCACACACAAGCCTGCAAGAACTTGACGAACTTTCGTCTCTTTTACAAGTCCGAATTTTTTTCTCTATTTTTTTCACATTATATATTATTTTGAAGGTGCCCCTCGCAGCAGGCACAGTCAATCGAGGGAGTGATATTATTTCTGCTGGGTTGATTGCGAATGATTGGACTGCCTTTTGCGGGCTAGATACTACTTCGACAGAACTAAATGTACGCATTTTTACACATAATGATTAGATATTGAGAGGTAACAAATAGGTGATAGAGGAAATTCTAAAAATTCGGAGTATTGAAAATAATAAGTCCTTTGAGAGCACTCGTGCTGCTATCATTGACACTTTGGTCTAGTTTGAATATTCTTTTTAATATAAAATCTATGAATGAGGTCGTTCTTGTATACTGATCCCGACTTTCATCTATTTTAGGAGTACCTGTGGATGATTTTTCGACATAAATATCTCAAATGAAAGTGGAGTTATTTCTTCACCTTATCGATCAATCCATAGTCCTTCGCTTCTTGTGGATCGAAATATCTAGGTCTATTTATATCCTTTTCGACTTCTTCGATCGATTTTCCGGTAGATAGAGATAGTATTTTTAGCTGATCATGTGTGATAAGAATAGAGGGCCAGAGTCGCTAGAACAGTAGTACCGTTTGAGACTTTGTATTTCTAGTTTCATTACGCTGAATTTCTAACTCAGAGGCCTATTGTTTTAATAGTGAGAATGACACACATAATATCGTAGGATAGACCATACCTGCCCTCGAAAAGAGTTTATGGGTTGTTTAATCATTATGCTAGCAGATGGAAGTGCGGCTCTGTGCCCCTGTGAAGATTGCATAAATGAATAGCTGATAAATACCTTCAACTTTTACCTTTTTACCAGCTGAGAGCAACATTGCAGCTTCACCCCAAGCTGTACCGATAGCAATAGTGTGTACAGGAGGTTTGACATATTGAATGGTATCATAAATTGCAAAGGCTTCGGAATCGTACCCATATTTTTGACCCTCCTAATAATAAACACTTCAACACTTCAATACAAGCACAGTTTCATACATACTTTTGATGTCCCCGTTGAATTTATGTACAAATGGATCGGTTTATTGTTATCTTCGTATTGAAGATATAACAATTCAGCAAGAATAAGTTCAGTCACCGAAGGTACTAATGTCATGCCCTACATGGAAGAAATTTAGATTTTGGCAATAATGATGAAGGGCATAATTACCAAGTAAACTATGCGTTCTTTAAAAATATATGATGGCAAGTCCGGAGGTAACTGACTAGATGCGTCTCCTTGTAAACTTGGAATCACCTTTAGAACAAAAACTAAACCTGAAAAATGGCAAATTAAAAATAAGCATTACCGCTTTGATCTCATGACATATTCGAGGACACTTTACTTTGGATCTTGCAGCTGAAATTCCGAAAAGTTTATTACCCTTACTCGTAAACTGTGTTTGGCAAGTTTGCGGATTCTTAAATTGAATTTTAGTATTGCGTTCTTTAATGAAAGGTTTCAACTTACTGCGAGCATGATAGCAAAGATCAACTCCTTGCGCACTACCAAATATTACGATCGCGTACTCCTTGTGAGAAGTTGTGACCTGATATGATGAAAATCAAAGAAGGAGACCAGAGATCTTTTATTTTACACTTTCTGAGGACTAACAGGAGTGTGGGGGGAGGCATAAAAAGATGAACCCTAATTCGCTAATTCGCTACCGTTTTCAGAGCTTTTACATGTTTTACAAAAAGTTTTGAAAAAAAATAAACACTAAAAAAGAAGAAAGAGGCGAGACATTTTCAGCACGCGAAAGAATGCAAGAGTAAGCTACTGACCCAGAATAATTAATTGCTATCCAGTCAATGATTTGCAACTCGAAAGAGCACGCTTAGATCGTTATATTTGTTGTTTGTTGTACTAGAAAGTCTTCAGCACTTCACCTCTTAAAAAAATGGGTGCGTTCAACTTTAGAAATAAATTCTGTATAGTTTTCTGATGTAGTTTCATTTAAAGGACTTCGAGAGGGCTTTCGAGAGTTGTGGGACGACATGTTTTCTTATCGTACTCTAA
>Ga0181607_10003741_pt1 | contig 13148 bp, 8 predicted proteins | sample 041ome_9_FD_132420 | JGI IMG/M metagenome (GOLD analysis project Ga0181607, IMG submission 132420) | Coastal salt marsh microbial communities from the Groves Creek Marsh, Skidaway Island, Georgia - 041413US metaG (megahit assembly) | ecosystem: Environmental > Aquatic > Marine > Intertidal zone...
GCACGGGCGGCGCAACAGTCACGTTTACAAACACCGCAACAGTAAATACCGCGAAGTCAAACCCCACCCCGACGGACATTGACCTCACTGTAAATGGAACGACTTTGGATAGCGAGGCTGCAAACTACACTGGCGTGTCTGTTTCAGAGGGCCAAACAAGCCCCAAGATTGCCAATATCAGCGTGTCTGATCTCAAGGCTGATGCATTAGGCGGACTAACTGCCGAGACGTCCTTTACTTACACGCTGTCTGGGGCAGATGCCTCCTCTTTCACGATCACGGATGGGGTGCTTTATTTCAACAGTCAGCCTGATTATGAGACGAAGCCGAGCTATGAGATCACAATCGCCGCAAAGGATAGCGGTGAGAAAACATTTGCGGAACAGTTCACCATCAACATTACAAATATTGATGAAGCAATTGTAGATCTGGCGATAACAAATTCTTCAGTTACTGAAAATATTTCAGGGGGAAGGGTTGGGATAATTTCATCTACCGATCCTGAGGGGGGCGAAATAAATTATCAGTTAGAGGGAACTGGTGACTACGACAAATTTGAGATTACATCTGACGGTGTCTTGAAATTAAAGGCAGGTGTTTCCGCTGATTATGAGACGAAGTCGAGCTACGAGGTGACAGTGAGAGCATCGGATGGCGTCAACATAACGGACAAGATTATTTCTGTGGGCGTGACGGACGTCAATGAGGCTCCCAGTTTAGGTTCCCCGGCGCAGGCGAGTGTCACTGAAGACGCGGGTGTGGCTGCCACTGGCACGCTGACGGCAAGCGATCCAGATGGGCCCGCAGGATTAGTCTTCAATGTTTCTGGTGCATCAGAAGTTGGTGACAGCTTAACGGCTGTGGGTTCGTATGGAACGCTTACTCTTAATAAGATAAGTGGAGCTTATTCCTATCAACTTAATGATACAAATAGCGCTGTGAACGCACTCTCTACAGATGAAACCTTAACGGAAACATTTTCCGTGTCTTCTTATGATGGCAGCCTGTCATCCTCAGCAGAAAACCTGTCCTTCACAGTAGTCGGTGTGAACGACTTACCAATTGTTGAGCCTGGCGCTGCAGTAATATCTGAAAATGAATTGGGAATTCGGGTCCAAACATTCAGTGCAATCGATCCAGAACAGTCGACCCTATCTTATGCACTCGCCTCGAGTGGTGATAATGAATATTTCGAATTCACGACATCGGGTATACTAAAACTTAAGGATGATATTTCCGCCGATTATGAGACACAAAATGCCTATTCACTGACGGCAATAATCTCAGATGGCGTAAACAGTGTTGAGCAAAATTTTACCGTTACCGTTGTAGACAAAAACGAGTTTCCAGTAATAGCCTCTCCCACTGTAATGAATGTCACCGAAGACACTGCGTCAGATGTCTCCGGCTTGTTGGAGGCCAGTGACCCTGACGCAAGCACGAATTTGATCTTTCAGGTTTCAGGTGCCACTGAGTCAGGCGCAAACCTGACTATACTTGGTGATTACGGTACTTTGAGGCTTGATAAAACTACGGGTATTTACTCCTATGAACTAGATAATTCCAACCAATTGGTGAACGCGCTTACAGTAGATGAAAGTCTTTCAGAAAGTTTTTCGATTAGCGTGACAGATGGTGAATTAACCTCTGCGTTGCAAAATTTGATGTTTCAAATAGCTGGAACAAATGACTCCCCAAGTATTTCTATTGTCACTTCCGCCATAGTGGAAAATGTATTGGGGTCTGAAGTTGGGAACCTCGTCGTTACCGATCCTGAGGGGGGGGAAATAAGTTATCAGTTAGAGGGAACTGGTGACTATGACAAATTTGAGATTACATCTGACGGTGTCTTGAAATTAAAGGCGGGTGTTGCCGCTGATTATGAGACGAAGTCGAGCTACGAGGTGACAGTTAGGGCATCGGATGGCGTCAACATCACGGATAAACTGATTTCTGTGAGCGTGACGGACGTCAATGAGGCGCCCAGTTTAGGTTCCCCGGCGCAGGCGAGTGTCACTGAAGACGCGGGTTTGGCTGTCACTGGTACGCTGACGGCAAGCGATCCAGATGGGCCCGCAGGATTAGTCTTCATTGTTTCTGGTGCATCAGAAGTTGGTGACAGCTTAACGGCTGTGGGTTCGTATGGAACGCTTACTCTTAATAAGATAAGTGGAGCTTATTCCTATCAACTTGATGATACAAATAGCGCTGTGAACGCACTCTCTACAGATGAAACCTTAACGGAAACATTTTCCGTGTCTTCTTATGATGGCAGCCTATCATCCTCAGCAGAAAACCTATCCTTCACAATAGTCGGCGTGAACGACGCATTAAGCAGCCTGTCGCTATCAGACACCGAAGTTGATGAGTATGAACAGGCGGCCATTGTCGCCTCGGTCCTAGCCGTTGATCCAGAAAATTCCGCGCTCACATATTCCTTGGCGAGCGGGGGGGACAATGAGCAGTTTGAAATTACGACTGATGGTATTTTAAAATTCAAGGACGGTATCGCAGCAGATTTTAATTCACAGGCAAGTTACTCAATTTCTATAGCTGTGTCCGATGGGGTCCATAGTCTGAATGGTGACTTCGATATATCCGTAACGGACATAAACCTGGCACCTGAAGTAGCGATTAGTACGCCTGGACAATCAATCGATGAAGATACTCCGTTTTCTTTAACTTTTGCAGGTAATAAATTTACTGACGCTGATGGAGAGACACTCTCAGTCAGTGCGCAATTAGTGGGCGGCTCCGCACTACCTTCTTGGCTAAGTTTTGACACTGAAAATCTGACCTTATCTGGTACTCCTACTAATGACGATGTTGGAACAATCCATGTTTCAGCAATAGCAACGGATAGGATGGGTTTGACGGCCGAGGATCAGTTTTCAATCACAGTTGCAAATGTAAATGATGCTCCGATATTTACGGCTGAGCCAAATCTTACTGTTTCAGAAGATTCTGTTTATTCGTACTCTGCGAAAGTAACTGACGTAGATCTCGGCGATAGAGTTTCTGTGGTCGTCGAGAGTAAGCCGAGTTGGCTATCATACAATTCTACGTTGCGCCTTTTGAGTGGTATCCCAACAAACTCAGTGGTTGGTGATCACACAGTAATCTTGAAAGCCATTGATTACGTTGGCGCGACAACTTTCAAAGAGTTCACTATTTCAGTTGAAAATGTCAATGATGCACCGACGCTCAGCCAACCCATCACGGATCAGCAGTTTCAAGAAGCAAGCTTGGGAACATTTACGTTTGGCGATAGCGTTTTTTCGGATATTGATGTTGGAGATACGTTAAGTTACTCAGCGACACTTTCGTCGGGAGCAGCCTTGCCGTCATGGTTAACTTTTAATGCAGAAGCTCGAACTTTTTCTGGAACCCCGACATTAAGTGATGTTGGCTCACTCGATCTTGTCTTAATTGGCACAGACAGTGGAGGATTGAGTGCAACGGATCAGTTCAGCATCGACATTTCATATGTAAATCATGCGCCTGTGGCAGTGACGTCTATGATTACAGCGGGACTTCCGATAGGAAATTCATCTTTCGAAGTAACCGGAGCGCCGCAATTGTTTTCAGATGTAGACACACAATTTGGCGATACCTTATCATACTCAGCCACACTGAAAGACGGATCCGCATTACCGTCATGGCTAAGTGTTGATAGTGTGACTGGCTACCTGTCTGGCATTGCCCCAAAAGTTGACGTTAGAGAAAATCCGAGCACAAGAAATTTAGATGCTTACGACGCTGCAACAGATAGCTATGACAGCAATGGATTATTAAATTATGAGACAACCTACGTAACGGTTACGGCTACAGATACGGGAGGACTATCGGCCACTTCCGATGTCGCGTTAGCCCCTAAGGCACTCGCACAAGTCTACACAAATAGTGTGAACCTCATCGATTATCCCGTGGGCTCCAGCCAAGTTGAAACCGCTCTGGACGCAACGCTCAATTACCGAGAAAATGACGGAAACGTCTTGAGCTTAAATGCATTCAACTTGGACAATGCTAACCTTCAACTGGCCAAGGATAAATCTGGGAGTTCATGGGACACTACTACATGGCCAAACAGTCCAGAAATTATTATAAATTTAAGTACAATTGAGCCCAATATTGACTTTGGAAATATTGGAGAAATATCTATCTTCTTGGGGGAAGTTAAGAATAATGACGGGTCAAATTACCGAACTGTTGAGTCAAATGAACGATATGTGAAACTGAATTTCACCGCTGATGCCGTAACAGATGCCCAAGGGAATATAAGTTTTGATTTCAATGAAAGATTAGAAGGCGATATCAAATACAATACAACTTCCAATCCACTCCTCGCAAGCGTTGCAGTGTCTGAGAACGAGACTTTAACATTTATCTCTGGAGAAAATGGTGCCCCAGATAAACTTAAAATTTCTGTCTTAGATTTATTGGATCAACTACCATTTAATGGTGCTGTAGGTGCATTGGTACCTTTTGATGTAGGAGCATTTTATGTGTCGATTGACGGCATCCCGCTGCAATCCACAACGGGAGAATTTGTTGATTTGATTGACGCTCAATTCAACATTATTTGATTGGATCAGTGCTTTGTCTGAGTAGCTGCTCTGGCAGCCTCCCTCTCAATTTCTCTGGACTGGAGGCTTTGCTTTTGGGCGTTATGTTTGTTTTTGATTTGGGCAAGTTCGCGTGAATAACGATCATTCAGTGACTTTCTCATCCCTTCGTAGCGATTATTGAGCGCGCTAATCTCATTTGCTTGCATCTTGATGAGTTGTGATAGTTTACTTTTACGTTCTTCCATAGCCACCCTGCCTTAATGCTGTCTGCACATTTAAATATAGAGGTTTGTTTTTACGTTCAAAAGCTTAAAGCAAATTAAAATCGTAGTGTACCACTAATCTCAAAAGTTTCTATTCTATTATCAGCGTTAATTGTCCTATGCGTCAAACCTAACTCAAGTGGGAGGTTAAAAACACTTGATTGTATACTGACACCCCAAACGGGATCTGTATTCTCGCCGTTTACGTTCTTTTTTGCAGTTAAATTTGAGCTATATGCAGTGCCCAGCGCATTAAGTTGCCAGGAATTAGAACCCAAGAACACGCTAACTGAATTTTCACCTTTCGTATAAATTGTTTGAGATAATCGTACCTCGGTACTCTTCATCATGGCGTCCGTAGAGGTCGTGAAATTGACTCCGCCACGCGTGCCGGTGAGCTTATTTGAATATACGTGCCGATTTGATTGTATTACAGAAATAGAACTACCATTTATCAAAAAACCAGATGTGTTCAATTTAACGCCGTATTCAAATAGATCTCCGTTAACTGGACCCGTAAATTCAGTACCAAAAGAATTGAGCGTGTAATTCGGATGATAACCTAAGCCATATCTAACAAATGACTCTAATTTATTTTCAATCAAATTGGCAGTAAGCTGTGGACCTACAGCTCCAATTCCATAACGCGTCGATATGTTGCTAATTTTAATCCTGTCGCTCGCATGTTCGTAAATGGAGAAAGCTTCAAAGTGTAAAAATTTCTTACTCTCTGAAAATCCAACACTGGGCATGACGAGCAGCAAAATAAAAGTCATCAATTTAAATATGTTGCTCACCCTCAGTGCTCCCTATTCTCTGAATGCTATGTCTTTGCTTTTTACTAATGGTTGCCAAAAATATTCTAAGATTGTTCGGCGACCTGACAAGATTTCTACGGTTGCAACCATACCCGGCAAAATTAAAATTGGTTCGCCGTCATCGATGGGTAAGTCCCCTGTAATTTTCACGTCGATAGAGTAGTACTGTTCGCCGGTTTCATTATTCGCAATTGCGTCTGCTGAGACATTACTTACCGAGCCGTCAATTCGCCCATACTTAGCGGCATCATAGGCAGTAAGAGAGATTTTTACATCATCCTGCGCTGCAATTTTTGCAATATCTTTCGGATCGATTTTCGCCTCAACGATTAAGTCGTCATTGATTGGGACAATTTCAATTAAGACATCTCCAGGTTTAATATAGGCGTCTTTTGACTGATAGGTAATTCGATTTACAATTCCTGCGATGGGCGAACTAACTACACTGCGCGATAATCTTTTTTGAATATTTGGAAGTCGCGCACTCAAATCAGATATTTCTAAATTGATTTGAGCGAGCTCGCTTAATGCATTAGTATAGAAAGATTTTGTTTCAGACTTCAGTTGTTGTTCAATTTCCATTATGCCGGAATTTATGCGGCGTACTGACGCAGGTATTCTATCTAATCGACCCTGTAGATCTTCACGCTCTCTCTCAAGTGCTATCAACCTAGTTTCCGGTGCCAAAGAAGCTTTCACGAGCGGCTCAACAGTTTCGATTTCCTTTATAAGTAGTCGTAAGTTGTTGCTGATTGATTGGCTTTCAATTTGAATTTCTTCTATTTCCGCTTTTCTTTGATCTAAACGCGTTTCTAATACGAGTTGAGTAGACACCAATTGATCTAGACGCGAAGTTAGCAGTCTCTTTTCACTCTCAATGATGTCCACTTGGTTTTGGAATTTTGTTTCAACACTGAATTGTGGTTTCAATTCACTCTCAGCCTGCAGTCTAGATTTTTTGATATTTAAGGCAGTTAGTCGATCATTTACTTGTTCTAGCTGACCTTTTAATTCCACCAGATCTATTTCGAATAATTTATTGCCAACCTCGATTATTTCGCCTTCCTCGATATAAGTCGCAGATATTACCCCGGCTTCGGGTGATTGAACGAGTTGGTTTTTTCCAGCGGAAATTGTTTTTCCCTGTCCCCTAACGACCACATCAAGTTCTGTGATAGAAGTCCAATATAGGAAGCCAATCAAAAAACTGATGATGATTAACAGTAGAAATGAGCTTCCGCTTGTTCCGCCACCCCGAAGCTCACGAATGAGTTGTTGATTATCACGCATCATTTTTGGGTTCCAGTTTTTTCATTCCTAACTGTTCAGGAGTGCTATCTGCTATGATTTTCCCGCTGTCTACAACCAATACCCTGTCACAAATGCTCAGGAGTGCGTTCCGATGCGTAATTACGATAAGTGTCTTTTCACTTAAATAGTGGTTCAAATTTTCTACAACTTTTGTTTCCGTTTGCTGATCCATTGAACTTGTAGGTTCGTCCAACACCAAGATATTTGGGCGATTCAGAATCGAGCGCGCGAGGCAAATAGCCTGCTTTTGTCCACCTGAAAGTCCTGCGCCTTTCTCCTTTATCTCGAAATCATACCCCTGTGGTATCAGAGAAATAAACTCATTAGCTGTTGAAATTTTGGATACTTCCAACACATCTTCATCAGTATACTTGGTCTTCCCGGAAGTAATGTTGTCTTGGATCGATCCGGAAAAAAGCCAAGAGTCTTGAGGCATAACTCCAATATTCTCAGTGACATCGGCGGCATCTAATTGTTGAAGATCTATATCGTCAACGAGAATACTTCCTTGCGTGGGTCGCAATGCCCCACTTATTATTTTAGCAATAGTCGACTTTCCAGACCCCATTTTACCAACTAGGGCAACTTTTTGCCCGTGGGGTATTTTTAGATTTAAGCTTTCAATTATTGGCTGTGCGTCCGGTGAATACGAGTAACTAACATTTCGAAATTCTATTGTGCCGGATAATTGCCCTCTACTAATTGAAAAAACTTCATCAACATTGGTTTCCTTCAAATTAAAGAGATCGTTCAGACTTCTGTAAGCTGCCTTGGCTCCATTCGCGCGAGACAACACGTTCGCAAGTTGTCCCATTGGTGCCATAGCTCGACCTCCAAGAATTACTGCTGCGATTAAAGCACCCTGGGTGATCTCACCATCACGAACTAAAAATACACCAAAAAATATAATCGCAATTTGTGCAAATTGTTGAAATGAAGCAGCAACATTAACAACGAATTGGCTCAGAGATTTTGTTTTGGCAGTAGTATCTGATTGTGAAATTTGGGCCTGATTATATCTACGTTTCAAATATGGACCTGCGCCGGTAGCCTGTACAGTTTCCAAGCCGTTAATTGTTTCAACGAGGATGCCTTGTTTGCTCACTCCACTGTCCATACCAAGCCTTGTTGCCCTTGCCATGAAAGGTTGGACGATCAACCCAACTATCAGAACGATAGGCACTCCAACGATTGGCACATATCCAAGTGGGCCTGCGATCAAATAAATAACGTAGGCAAAAAAGAACATAAAAGGTAAATCAACAATAATCACCAGCGTTGATGAGGTGAAAAACTCTCTTAAAGTCTCAAATTCTCGGATAATACCTGCTAATGAGCCGGATTTTTGCTCAGTTTTCAACGAGAGAATTCGGTCAAATAGCCTGCCAGAAACTAAGAGATCTGCGCGTTTGCTTGCAACGTCAATAAAGTAAGCGCGCAGCATCTTAATTATAAAATCAATAGCTAGAGCAGCCACTACCCCGATACTCAGCGCATACAACGATTCAATTGCTGAGTTAGGGATGATACGATCGTAAACAGTCATTGTGAATATTGAAGTCGTCAATGCGAGAACGTTAGAAACAATTGCTGCCAAAATTACTTGAAAGTATAGCCATTTACTGGTCTTGAACGCAGAAAAAAACCAGTGCCCCTGTGCGTTTTTAAGCTGAGCCGATGTCATTTTTCTAGCCAAAAGTGTATAGCCAGAAAAGTTTTCTCGCAATGCGGCCCACTCGATCTTTCTCGTAACCTGTTTTGTGCCCTCTTGAACTACACACATGCAATGTGAGCCATGTTCAATTTCAGTTACAATGATTGCTGAGCCATTATTTTGTACTGCAAGAAGCGGTAACCAGTCGCTCTCCCAATTCAGCATATTTGTATGCGTAAAACTTGCATTGTATTTAAAGTGTTCGAGCGAGATTAGCGCTTCTCTAAAAGAGAACGTATCGTCCAGCACTTGTGCCGATCTTAAAATGGAGGCTTTGCTTTTTCGGGTTCCTAAAGTCTTCAAGAAAACCTTGAAAATTTCCAAACTAAATCCTGCTTCAGTATCGCTGTCGTTGAAATTCTCAAAATTTTCCGACCCATTTTCTTCAATGATCTGGGCAGTTTCATTGACCATGTTGTTGTACTTTCAGAATTCAGTAGAGTAGGCTTATATCGCAACTTATAGACTCAGGTGTCAAGGTTATCATATGTATCGATTTTATTTACTTTTTTTTGTTTTGTCTGTGCTCATTAGCTGTGGAAGTCTCAAGCAAGATTTTGAAGGAGTATTAGAAAAGAGCAATGACTTAAGTGAAGTCGACTTAGCACCAAATTTGCCTGTGAGAGCGTTATCAGCCGATACTAAAACTTGGAACGATGTAGTCACGAATAGTCCAGAAATTTTGGCTGCTGAAATTGCAATATTAGACGCGCAACGGGAGGCTGAGATAGTTGCAACCGCAAAAGGTCTTCAAGTGAATTCAACAATTCAAGCGGGTTCAATGAGTCTTGTTGATGAGAAAAATGGCATGCTTGGATCGCTAAATATCGATAAACTGGTCACAGACTTCGGGCAAACTGATGCAAGAACGTTACAGGCAAATGTTAATATCGAAATTGCGAAGCTGAACTATCTAAGTGTTGTTGAAAAACAATTATTGACAGCGGGACTTGCACTTAATGCTTGGGAGTCTGGGTATGAGGTCATAAACTTAACGTTTTCGAAGCAGGTGCTTGCGGAGCCACTCATTGAAAATTTGAGAAGACTGGCGGTTGCTGGGCAAATTGATGCGATCCAACTCGCTGCTGCTGAGCAACAATTTGCGCAACTAGAACTTACAAAAGTTAGATCGATGGAGGCGGTTAAAAAAGCAGAAATCATTATAAATAAATTTTTTAACAAAACACCCGATCAGCTGAAAATTGATCTGCAAGAATTAGAAAACTTTACCAGTAAATTAAGTAAAACCAAACCAATTCAATCTGTAACTTACCGAATTGCTCAGCAACGGAAAGCTGCTGCGGATATGACTTTATTAGTACATAAAACTTCAGATAAAGGCTCAATTGTAGCGCGCTCTAAATTAGACGTACCAGCGGCGGACAATATGGAAACAGATGCAACGGTGGGGATCGTGTATTCTAAAATTCTTCGAGACGGTGGTAGACATGAAAAGATTACTAACCAACTGGAAGCAAAGATACGCCTGGCGGAAGCTGATATGTTGAGCGCAATGGTCGAGGTGAAATCAAAAGATGCTGATTTAAGAGCAGTGAAAACAATAGTAAAATCTGCTAATGCTTTAAGAATGGATTTAATTAATAACCTTCAGGATCAGATTTCGCAGTTGGAGGATCAATTAGCTATTGGAACGACATCTTTTAACGAATTATTAAGTTCTCATATTGAACTATATCAGTTGCAGCGTGAGGAAATTGAGTCATTTTCAGAATTGCGAAGGATCAATCTGGAACTCATCGCTGTAAGTGGTCGGCTACCAGAGTTTATGAACGTAAGATTGTTTAAAGATCTTGAAAACTAGAGTTGTAGATATTTGGATACATTGCGTCAATGATTGGAATAGGGTTCTTGCTTAACTGATTTTGGATGTATAGAGATCGTCCAGTAAGGAGTTCCTTCAAAAATTAATAATTCGACAAAATTTCACTAAATCAGATCGTCTTTCTTGAGAATCTGGCTTCACCCTTAAGTTCGAATGAGCCATTTGATCACTGAAATTTTCCAGCTCTAAAAAATCATCAATTTTTCCAGCTAGGTAACCATTTGAAAGTGAAGTATCACTCTTCTTGAATAGTTTATCCGCTTTGCGATCAAAAGCTTGGATACGTTTTGCTGCTAAATAACGTTTACGCAAAAATCTTAGTTTTTTAAGCATATTTGCTGAAGTCCATGTTGGAGAATACTTAGTAGGATGCGGGATCACAATCAAACAATAGTCTGTTGGACAAAATTACTGTATTTTTTGACTTAAAATAATGCTTTTGTAAACCTGCATTGAGACAAAACTACGGAACATTTGGATGATTAAATTATTATGTGATGCCAGAGGTGGTTTTCGTGAAAACTTCATGAAGAAGATGATTGAATTGAGTTTTGGTGAAATCGAACTTGGCTGTCATCTTGGCTACGAAAATGCTGACTATAACGGTACCTCATTGCAGTGGTTAAATACGAAGTTTGGCAAGTCGGGAAACATTGTTGGTAAGCGCAAGCTTTCAAGCAATAGCCTCTCTTTTTTGCTTGGAGACCAATATCAACAAATTTTGGAAACAACCGTTGAGCAATTGTACCGCACCTCACCTGATTATTCTTATAGATCCCACAACATCAGACATGTTCAGGACTATCTAGATTATTTTCATATCGCCGTCGAAGCAGCATCGCAAATCATTGAGAAAAGGAGAATAACGCATGCATTATTCTATTGTGTCCCACATCTATTTTACGACACTGTTTTCTACGAGGTGGCCAAGGCGTTAGGTGTAAAGATCACAGTCCTGAGTTGGAGCCAATTTGAAGGCAAGTTCTTCTCAATGAGAGATGTATCACGTCTCGGAACATTCGATACTGGTTTATGTGGCTCAGAGCCATTTATTATAGAGAAAGGCTCGACGCCCGATTTGTTTTACATGAAGGACGAATGGCAAAAAGACGGTGAGAGTGGAAAAATCACAACCAAATCTGTAATAAGTTTCTTAAAGTTCCTAGTGAAACATGATCCACTAAAATTACTTAACCCTGCTTATTTGAGCAGACAACTTCTCGAAATCAATCGTATTTATGGTGCACTGCCCGATTGGCGAGACCCTTTTTCAAAATTTTTTAACACAAATGAAGTCGCGTATTTTGAGCATTTAACCAGTTATGAAAACAGGCCCGTAGATTTAAGTCAAAAATATATCTACGTCGCACTACACAATCAGCCAGAAATGTCTACGTCAGCACTTGGAGGAAAATATCGCGATCAAGCACTTTTGATTGAGGATCTTGCAAGAGATTTGCCTGAGGGTTGGAAAATTTTGGTCAAAGAAAACCCTCGACAGGGAGCTTATGCGCGGGGTCCGATGTTCTTTCATCGGCTATCAAGAATTCCAGGTGTTGAGTTCGTTCCTTCAAACACAAATACGCATGCACTGAGTAGAAATGCACAATTTGTAGCGTCTGTTTCTGGCACCGTCGGGTGGGAGGCGATCCGTCAGGGGACACCAGCGATGGTATTTGGTGCGGCGTGGTATGGAAGTTTTGAGGGTGTGGTAAGGTATCAGGCTGGTCTGGATTTTGAGCAGATTGCACGCATCGAAGTCGATCATGAAAAATTACAGTCTGACGCAGGTGCTTTGGTTTCACGGAGTCATGATGGCGTCATAGAGCAGCTATTCTTTCCTCTTATTCAGGATCTAGACCATGAAAAAAATACTGAAAACGTGGCATCTACATCGCTCAAACTCTTGAGAGACGAACTAGACTATACGTTTCAATAGGAGTGGTTATCCAACAGGGATGTGATCACGCAACCAGCCTAAAAGAAATCTGTGTTGCGCGCGGGCTTCATTGTCGTAAGGAATAATAAAGGCCTTCTAAACTTGCTCCGTAGACGGTTCCCGTTTCATTGAAGACGACTGTAAACAAATCACCCTTGAAAGCATCTGAAGACAAGCGACTGTTTTGCAATTGTCCGCGTAGGCCGTAGGATATTGAACCGTCAAGGCTCATACGACTGTTCTGAAGAACCTCTTGGTAGCGCGCTTCCGTCAGGATGTAAGTCACCTGAGAGTAGCTCTGTGCACCGACTTGCAGTCCAACATTACCACCTTTGAGGTCAACAAGTTTAATCACTTGCCCATCTTTAATTAGGAACCCTTCTCCGTAGTTTGCACCAACCAATAATCCTGCTTTGATGACTTTGGGGAAGACGATTTGTGCAATCGACTTACGCGAAATCTCATGTACTGAGCGATTTTTTCTATTCGCAACCGCGAGAGTTTGCAGGGCGTCTTGATCCGTAACAATATTTTCAGATCTGATCTGCTCTTTTTTGTTTTGGATTTTCGTTTCAAAATTAGACACATGTCCACATGAGACAACCAATGCCAACAGTATGAAAGCCAGATGCTTCATCACAGGATACCCTTGCTCTGCTCTTAAAATTTTTATGCCCTATGCATGACCGACC
>Ga0181607_10003753_pt1 | contig 13127 bp, 9 predicted proteins | sample 041ome_9_FD_132420 | JGI IMG/M metagenome (GOLD analysis project Ga0181607, IMG submission 132420) | Coastal salt marsh microbial communities from the Groves Creek Marsh, Skidaway Island, Georgia - 041413US metaG (megahit assembly) | ecosystem: Environmental > Aquatic > Marine > Intertidal zone...
CGAATGAGTACCATTTGTAATACATAATCCATCCGCATATTTTTCTAATTCCATAGCAAATGATATATCAATTATTTCATCATTATTGCTGTGGATAATAAATGTTTTCATCTTTTTTTCTAAAATATTTAATCTATGACGGTATTGTAAGTATTTAATTGTTTCAAAACCAATATTTCCTATAAAATAGTTTAAATAATTTGTTACTAATAAATTTTTAATAATTTGTTTTATGTCTGTAAAAGTAGATTGTAAGATTAAATGTTTCGCATGGAATTTATTCGCAACATTCGCAGCGATTGCTCCTCCAATAGATTCTCCATAAAAAATAATATTTTCATGTGGAAATAATTTTAATAAAAATTGATAATATAAGATACCTGTATTGACACATGTTTCTTCACTGGGAGATCCTTTACTGTATCCAAAGCCAGGGTAATCAAAAAATAATAATGAAAACCCAATTTCATTGAATTTTTTAATATAATTTAACCGAAATCCAATGTTTCCGGCATTTCCATGAAAAAATAGAATTACTTTATTTTTAATTGATTTATGAACATTTTTTTTTTTATTTCCAATAAACCATCCATGGTTATTTTCTAAATAAATATCTTCGTAACCTAATCCAATAGATTGGGGTGTTTTTTGTATTTCTTTTTGGGGAAAGAAAACGAATTGTTCAATAAAATTTTTAAACATCTAACTATATAGATAAAAAATATATCGTAAACTTACGTAATTTATTTTATAATGATAATATATGTGGTTATTTTTCCAAAATTTATTGAAAAATAGTGGTTGTTCTTATTGTCAAGAAAATGATTATACTGATTCAAATGATATTTTTAATGGTTGGTCTTTATTTGTAAAAGAATATAAAATGTTTTCAGCCCTTTTATTATACAATAAAAAATCAAAAAAAGATATTTCTTTTTACATAAATCAAAATAATACCATTAATTTAATCAAAGATTCAAAAGTTATGTTGGAGCTTGATTTCATTTCAAAAGATGATGACGATAATATTGCTATTTTAGTTCCTGGGGAAAAGTACCAAGAATACTATGAATCAATTGAAAAAAAGAATAAAAATTATGATAAAGAATTAAAAGCATATTATGTAGATACATTTGATTTATCTATAAAAAAATAGTTTATAATAATATGGAAATTTATTATGTATTGATTGGTTTATTGAGTGGTATTTTTACAGGGTCGATTGGAGTTGGATCAGGAGTCTTGATGATTCCATTTTTAACTTATTTAGGGATGACATTAAGTCAGAGTGTAGCGGTAAGCTTAGTAATCCAATTAATTCCTCAATCATTTTTTGGAGCTTATGAATATTATAAAGCTGGTGATGTGAAATGGATTCCGGTTCTATTTGTCTTGATTGGTTCAGCGGTGGGTATTTATTTAGGATCTATTATCAATGTGAGAAATTTAATTGATAAAAAATATTTATATCTTTCATTATCAATTATATTATTTTTCTCAAGCATTTATATTTTTATAAAACATGTTTGGAGAGGAAGTACAAAATTAAATTTAACGAATTAGAATAATCTTTGAAAAATATAAAAAATTTGATTTAAATTTAACTTAAAAAATAACTAATATAATATTATAATCTTATGACACAATTACTACGTGAATTACAAAACAGTGAAAAATTAGAAAGTATCGATAAAATTCAATTTAGTTTATTCAGTCATGAAGATGTCAAAAATGGTTCAGTTGCTGATATTTTAACGTTTGATACATACGAAGGTAATATACCTAAAAATAATGGTTTATTTGATCATAATATGGGATCTATTGATGCAGCCATATTTTGTCCAGTAGACGAAAAAAAAGCAGAGTTATGTCCAGGATATTTTGGTAAAATTGATTTGGCATTACCAGTATTTAATCCACACTTTATAGGAATTGTAGAAAAGTTATTAAAATGCGTTTGTTTCCATTGTTCGAAACTATTAATAGATAAAGAGAATCCAACGAATTTAAGTATTTTGGGTAATAAAAAAGGAAATATAAGATTTAAGTTAATCACAGAATTATGCAGTAAGCAAAAAAAATGTATGTACAACGGAGGTTGTCAAGCGTTACAGCCGGTCAAATATATGCGTGTGAAAGACAATATCAATCACATGAGAATTTTTGCGGAGTTTTCCCAGAATACTTTTAAAAATTCATCAAAAGCATCTAATCATCAAAATTTTACACCATTAGTCATACAACAAATATTTAAAAAAATTAAAAATGAAGACGTAGATTTCTTAGGATTATCGAGTGTATACAGTCGTCCAGAGTGGATGATCATTTCCAGTTTGGCCATTCCTCCGCCCGCAGTACGTCCATCTATTCGTCAGTCAGATAACCAACGATCGGAGGATGATTTAACGTTTGCATTATCCATGATTGTAAAGGCAAATAAATCATTAAAAAATGCGATTGTAACGAATCCAAATAATAAAAAGAATATTGACAATTTCTTAGGGTATTTACAGTATATCCTAAGTACCTACATGGACAATGAAATTCCAGGTATCAAGCCTCAGACCCAGCGTTCGACTTACCGTCCATTGAAGTCAATTACACAACGTTTAAAAAGTAAAGAAGGGAGACTTCGAATGAATATTATGGGAAAACGCGTGGATTATTCAGCTCGTACTGTTATTTCAGTAGATCCTAATCTTAGCATTGATCAATTTGGAGTACCTGAAAAAATTGCGATGAATTTATCTTTTCCCGAAACAGTTAATAAATTTAATATTGAAAAATTGAGGGAAATGGTACAAAATGGTCCTTATCGTTACCCTGGAGCTAAAACTGTTACCAAAGGTACACAAGGTAACCAGCGAAATATATCTCTTAAACATGTCGATGTTGTGAAAGCAGCAGAAGAATTAGAAATTGGTGATATTGTGCACCGTCATTTAGTTGATGGGGATCCATGTTTATTTAATCGACAACCTACGTTACATAAAATGTCGATGATGACTCACAAGATCGTTATCTTACCTTATAGTACTTTTCGATTAAATGTGACAGTTTGTAAGCCATACAATGCTGATTTTGATGGTGATGAGATGAACATGCATGTTCCTCAATCTATTCAGACCCAGACTGAACTGGAGCAGATAAGTTTGGTTCCTAAGAATTTAATTAGTCCTGGTACGTCGAAGCCTTCGATTGAGATTGTACAGGATACTTTGGTTGGTTCATATTTACTAACGATTAAGGATATTCAGTTGAATGAATACCAAATGAATGTTTATTTGACATTTTTAGAGAAATTTAATTGTGTATTACCGGAGCCTGCTACACGTATTAACGACATTCCTTACTGGAGTGGAAAACAATTATTTTCCCTCATTTTACCTGATATTAATATTACACAATTAGGGCATCTTAAAATCATTCACGGTCAAGTGATGGAAGGATATTTATCAGAGAGTTCTCTTGGTTCATCTCAGGCGGGTTTAATTAAACAAATTTATAATAAGTTCGGTACGAGAGAATGTGTGAACTTTCTAAATAATACGCAGAAATTGATTACTCGATGGATGATTGATCATAGTTTTTCTATTTCATTTGGAGATTCAATTTTAACACCTCCTGAACGTAAGAACGTAGTTGATATTATTGGAAAACACTATGAAGAGGCTTATGAATTAATAAAAATGGCTCATTTTGGTACATTTGCAACTGAATTGGATGATTCATTAAAATATTTAAAAATGGAGGCGGAAATGGGAAACGTGTTAAGTAAATTGAGTGAAGAAGTAAAAAATAATATTATGGACAATATATCAAAAGACAATAATTTTTATATTTCCGGAAATAAAGGTTCTGGATCAAAGGGAAAGAGTGAGAATATGCAGCAAATTATGGGAGTGGTGGGACAACAAGCTATTTGGGGAAATCGTATTGAGAATGGATTTACAGACCGTACACTACCTCATTTTTACAAGAACGACATTGGTCCTGATGCTAAAGGATATTGTAAAAATAGTTTTATCGGGGGTCTCAGTCCAAGTGAGATGTTCTTCTCGGCGATGGGAGGAAGAACAGGTACAATTGACACGGCGATTCAGACAGCTGATTCAGGATATATTTCCAGGAAACTTATCAAAGCTCAAGAAGATGTCATGGTAAACTATGATTTAAGTGTTCGTAATTCATCAGGACATATTGTTCAATTTGGGTATGGTGATGATAATTTAGATCCTACCAAATTGGAAAAGATTAATAAGATAGAGTTATATGAATTGAATAATGAAGAGGTTGATAATCTTTATTACATTGATGTACATCAGAACCGTTCGTATTTTACGAATTTCATGACGGCTGAAGCAGTTGATGAGATGATGGGAAATGAAGAATATAAAAATTTACTACAGCAGGAATACAATCAAATTTTAGAATGTCGAGATACTCTGAGACATAATTATTTCAAATATACGGAAGCGATCGGTGATGTAGAAACCTATATGCCGATTAATTTATATCGAGATATACCTTCTCAATTAATTAAATTTAACATTGAGTCTTTTGATCTAAGTGATTTGACTCCTAAATATATTATAGAACAATATGATCAATTAATGGCTGATTTAGTTCAATATTTACCTGAAAAAGATGAAAATTGGAAATTATTTAAAATTATATTTAAATCCTTTTTATCATGTAAGAGATTATTGAATGAATATCGTATGACGAAGGTTGCCTACGATGATCTGTTAATTTATATGAAAAATAAGATGATAAGTGCACTGATTACACCTGGAGAAATGGTGGGTATTATTGGTGCACAGACATTGGGCGAAATATCTACTCAATTGACTCTCAATTCAGTAACTTATGATACATATATTACTGTACGAGATGAGAAAAAGAATATTCGTAAGATGATGATTGGTGAATTTGTGGAAGATGCTTTGAAACAAACAAAATCTCTTCAATACAATGGTGAAAAAGACACAAGTTACGCGCCTTTAGAAACTTATTATGAAATCCCGAGTGTATCTGAGGAAGGTGATGTGGTTTGGAAGATGATTGAGGCGGGTACACAGCATCCAGTTGTAAATGAGGATGGTTCAAAGACCTTATTGAAGATTACCACCGAAGAACAACGTACAGTTATTGCGACGAAGGCGAAATCCTTTTTACAACTTGTGGATGGAAAAATACAAGCAGTGAATGGAGATGCATTAAAAGTTGGACAATATTTACCAGTATCACTTATGTCAATTGATTACAGAGAAACATATATGTCAGGTGATATAGAGCTTAATGAATCATTTGGATACTTGATAGGGTCCTATTGTGCTGTTGGAAATTGTGTGGATACAAAAATATTGATAGTACATAATGATGAAGCTTATTTTGATAAAATAATTCATTATTGTGAAGAGCAAACTATTGCTTTTGAAAAGAGAGATCATGTATTGACGATTGATAATTCAAATATACAAGAGATGTTGAATCAATTATGTGGACCCATTAATGAAAAAAATCTACATACAGATTTGGTATTTTCAAATAAAGAGTTTGTTCAAGGATTTATCGATGCCTTTATAAATGGATGCGGTATCATTAGTTTAAAAGAGAAATCTATTCGAATGGGATTTAAATCCAAATCACTGTTGGTCGACATACAACAAATGTTAAATTTATTCAATATTTATGGTAAAATTGAGAAAGAAGAGAATAATGATGTATATTATTTGGTTGTTACGAATAAACAAGTACAATATTTTGCAAATGAGTTTGTGTTAACAGATATTATTAAACAAGATAAATTAAATATATTGAGTAAGTTGGAGTTCAAATATGATATTTCAATGAAACACAATGAAATACCCAATGTAATGGATGGAGAAGTTGTGAGACAAGAGCGTCATCCAGGACAAATGGAGAATCTTCTTTTTGATAAAATTATATCAATTGAAGAGGTAGAAAATAAGACAAATTATGTATATGATTTGACGGTAAAAGATACACGAAATTTTAATATTTACAATGGTTTAGCGATGCGTGATACATTTCATTTAGCAGGAGTGAGTTCTGCTTCTCAGGTAATTACGAAAGGTATACCTCGATTGAAAGAGATTTTACGATTATCTAAAAACATGAAGGCGAAAAACATGCGAATTTATTTGAAGGAAGAATATGCGAATGATAAGGAGAATGCGAAGAAAATCCAGCCTAAATTTGCGTATGCTCAAATAAAAGATGTATTAGACAGTAGTGAGATTATTTATGGTGGAAAAAGTGGTAATACATCAATTCAAGAGGATATGGAGTTTATTCAATCTTACAAGGAATTTTCAGAATTATTTGACATTGATGTTACGGATGATGATATTATGTCACCATGGATATTACGGTTGAAATTTGATAAAGAATCATTAATGAATAAGAAAATTACGATACAAGAAATCCAGGAAGCTATAAAAGAGGGATCACATAATGAACAGGAGATAGAATGTATTTACAGTGATGACAGTGCTCAGGACGTCGTTATGCGTATTCGAATTAAACAAGAACCAACGGAGAGTTTCTTAGATCACATGCGTAATTTTGAGAAACAATTGACAGAATTCTGTTTAAGAGGAATAACAAATATTGAAAATGTCATATTGAATGAGACAAATATAATTCGTTATAATTTAGATGGATCGATTGAGCCAAGTAAAGAGTGGGTATTGGATACGAATGGATCAAATTTACTTGAAATTTTGAATCATGACTATATTGATGTAGAACGGACTGTTACAAACGACATTCTTGAGTTTCATGAAGTATTTGGGATTGAGGGAACACGTGAATTAATTTATCGTGAATTAATGGTTCTATTCAAAGATAAACATCCCAATCCAAGACATATTCAAATGTTAGCGGATGTAATGACGTATCGTGGTATTTTGATGCAGATTGAGCGTCATGGTATGAACAAGAATCCAGAAATTGGACCTATTGCGAAGGCTTCTTTTGAAGAAGTGATGAATATATTGACTAACTCGGCTGTTTTTGCTGAAAGTGATAATATGAAGGGTGTGTCCTCGAATATATTAGCGGGTCAATTCTGTAAGAATGGTACCAATAGTTTTGAACTTATCATGGACGAAGATAAATTATTAGAAGAAATTCATAATAACGATTACGTGTATGATTCTCCAACTGGAATTAGTTCCAAAAATATCAATCAAATAATGGATAATATTTATGAAAATAAAGAAGAATCTCAAGAAATAAATGATGAAAGCTTTAATTTTGGATTCGGGTTAGAAAATCGTGAAGAATTTATGTTATCCGAGAATCATGAAATCCCGATACAGATTGGAGATAAAAAAGAAGTTATAGAAGAATTAGGAATAAATGAAATGAATTTAGAAGAAATTCCTACAATGGAAATTGACAACATAGAATTGGAAAATATTGACGATGAATAAAAAAAAATCGAATCCTTTTATTATAATTAATCAAGAGAATTTTGATTAAGAATATGGATATTCCAAAATTTGTATTGGGAGAATACGGACCAGACAAAAGTCTTAACGAAGCTATCATGAGGTCAATTACAATTACTTCTATATTCATTCATAAAAAACTTGTGTTGGGTACATTTAGGTACTGGTGGTTGACGAAGAGCTACGTTAAGTATAAAACGGAAGAAAAGATCATCCAAGACATCCGTGATATTAACATGGAGATGGTTCGTGATGAACTCAATTCTCTTTTGGTAGGATTAAAATCGACCAGGTCTGTGTTTCTTGTTCAGAACAAGAAAATTGACTCTAAAAAATGGTATCTCATCGTGTGTGGAGATGGATTTAATCCAAATCAAGCCAGAGGTCTTAGATTTTATCCTCCTAAAGATACATCCAATTGGGTTAGAGTTGTAAAGACTCCTCACTCTAACGAAGAAGCCAACCAGGCTGTAGAGGTCGAAGAGGCCAATCAGACCGAAGAGGTCAATCAGACCGAAGAGGTCAATCAGACCGAAGAGGTCAATCAGACCGAAGAGGTCAATCAGACCGAAGAGGTCAATCAGACCGAAGAGGTCAATCAGACCGAAGAGGTCAATCAGGCTGAAGAGGCCAATCAGACCGAAGATGTCAATCAGACCGAAGAGGTCAAGGACCAACACTTTGTCTGCGTAGATCAAGAATACATGCTTGGTCTGCAGAATAGTCTCATTGATAAAGACAAAAAAATTAGCTTTTTAGAAGGAAAGATTGCAGCTTTTCATCAAATAGTGATGAAATAAAAATAAATTTATTTCATCACTTTTAAGAGTCCGTCCTTCTGACCGACTCCCTGTAGATTAGATCTATAATTATAAAAATTACAATGTAAATACAAACGATCCATTATGAGTAAGACATACACTCTTCTTCCATGTCTGAAATAATGTATCAATCTTTTTTTTGTTTTTGAGTATTAATTGATGTTTTTTTCTTAATATATCCTCTTTTTTATCAATGTAATAATTCTTAATAAATTCTTTATCAATTATTTTTGTTACGTAAGCAAAATATAAATGTGATTTATCGATGGTTTTATTCTCATCATGACAAATATAAATCATCCATTCATGAAGGGGTTTATGTATTATTTTTTGGAAGCTTTTCCTATTTAGTTGTATATCATTTATGATCATGTTTTCAGAAAAATCGTAAGAAGAGATAACTTTTTGTAATCCAATCATTTTTTGAACATCCTCAAATGTAGCTTTAATAGAACTTTTTACCTCAATGATGTATTCTATTACCCATTGATTACCTTCTTTCGTAAAAATAATCCCATCGATCTCCCCTTTGTATTTTTTATTTTTATGTTGTACATATAAATATTTAAAAATATCCACATTTTCTCTATATATATAAGGTACGTTACTCTGTTTTATAAATTTTTTTATTAACTCATTCGCCTTATATTCTGATTTTTTACCAATTAGTTTCCTCTCCATGTTGACGATTTGAATTAATTTTTGATCGATTCCATAATTTTTTTCATATTCACTAAATGTATGTAATAAATGAAGTAATTCTCGTTGATATTTGGAGAATAAAATTATTTTGTAATGATTGTTATTAATTCTTTGTAATATCTGGAATTTAACTCTTTTATTCTCAAATTTATCATATAATTTTTTGAAATTTATATGTGTGTCACGCAAATTCTTTTCTTTCAGCAGAAGTAGCCTTTTAATTTTATCTAAATTAAATAAATATTTTATAATATTTATTTTAAAAAATATATGATAAGAAGACATTTTATGTATACATTTTTCAATTAATTCTAATAAAAAATGAAATGAATTTCCATCTAATAAAACAATTTTCTGCCGCATTACTTTTACATATTTAATGTAATTATGCTCTTTCATGTAATCTAATTTATAGTGTTGATCAATAAATCCTTTAAATTTATCATAATTTTCCATAGATTGATTTTCTATATTATGAGAGGTAATATTATAAGCATAGTTACATAAGTAAGAATGTAAGTCCATTCTTTCTCTCTTATCAATTACTTATAAATTCTTCTTTATATTTATTGAAAAGCTGCTTTCAAAGCTTCTGTATATTAAGTAGGAGGACTTATTCCTCTACAAGATGGCTTTCCAAATAAGAAGGTAGTGTACGAAAACTCCTTTCGATACTCAATTTTCTTCTCTCCCATGTAAATTATAAATCCACTTATAATTACAATAAAAAATAAAATTAATAGTATATTATTCAATTGATTGATTCTCTCAATCTGTATTTGAGTCTCGGGACTTGGATCATGTGTGTTAATAAAATCATTTTTCTTTAATTGAATTACATAAATTCCGGCTAATAATACCAAAGCAATCATAAAAAATGTCTTACTACAATTAATTAAAATCAAAAATACAATATACATTTTACAAGATTGAATTACTAAATCTCGAAATGACAATTCCGTTTTTGTGTCCGATAATACTACAAAAAAAACCATTGTGAGAAATGCTATTCCGTGTTTTAAGTAAATATTCTGACCCAATAAATCTTGTACACGACATGGAAACAATTCTCCTAAATAATTGGAAGCAATAATTAAAAATAAAATAAAAACGGTATACACTGTCACAAAAAATCGCAAAAATCGCAAATTATTTTTTTAAAAAATATATACTTAAAGCTAATCTTATAAGTATATATATGCCCCCTTTATCCCCTGGAAGATGTTTGTTAGCCCAAAAGAAGCATCAAAATATTATAATGTCTCTAAAGAAACTTTACGACTCAGAGCAATTTCTGGAGAGATTGAATACATTAGTACACCTGTTGGACATCATCGATATAAAATCATTCCTATCGATGTGTCTAAATGTACAAGAATAAATATTTTCTAATATAACATCAGTGTTTTTATAATTATCAACAAGTTCTTTATATTTTTCCTTATCACCTTCAATATACATACCTTTCCAATTTCTTTCAAATAAAAATCTAGTATTTGATAATACAATACCATCCCAAGCCCCAAATTCTAAGAAAAAACCATTTTCTATTTTAATAGTTTTTAATATAGTATCAATAATATCTTCATTAATGCTATATTTCATACTTTTTCTGAAATCTTCTTTACCTTTATGCCATTTTTCATGAAAACCTAAATTATTAAGTAAATCCATATTTATATTTTATATATATTAAATTTTAATTTATAAGACTTAACATTTTTTTTACTATTTTATCTATTGAATAATTTTTATTATAAATTTCATACATTTTATCTACTATTTCTTTACATTTATTTGGATTTTTTAAATAAAAATTTATTTTATTTTCAAAATCACTCAAATCATTTTTAAAAATAACACATGTTTCACCATCAATAAATATATCATTAAATGTACTATATTTGTGTTCATTACAAAATATTAATGTTTTACAACAAATAATTTCACAAAATCTTGGAGTTAAATCTCCGTGATCAGCACTTACACATATCCAAAATTTAGATTGATTAATTATTTTTATATATTCATTTATATTTTCAATATAAGCTTCTTTATTAATATCTGAACAATTAATAAATGTTTTTATATTTAAAGGTTTTAATTTATTTATAATTCTTTCTCGTAAATTGTGTTCTTCTTTTAAAAATGCTTCTTGTATATAATGTTTTGAATCATGTTTTGCACCAGTTATACTAATATCATATATTTTTTGTAAATTTTGATTATAAAATAAATTATTATTAAATGGGTACAACGTTTTATTTATACTTATTTTATATTTTTGTTCAAATTCTGGTATTCTATATTGTTGACCAAAAATGATAATATTATTTTTCTTAAAAAAGTTAAATTTTTGTTCTTTATTCACGCCTAATTTAAATAGAAAAGCAATAATGGGAGTTTTTGTATTTAATATTTTTTTATTTGTACAAAAATTATTAGCACATGCTCCATATCCTAATATTATAAGTTGAAAGTCATTTAATTGATATTTATCAAGATCATCCCCTATTATTAAATTTATAGTTTTATTTTTCATTAATTCTTTTCCAATGTAAGTATAATATAAATATTTTTTATCATTTTGTCTGGGTTCAATATAAAGTATTTTTTTCATTTTTCTTATAATATTATATTATATTATTATTTTTAAATAAAAAATCACCAGTAGATGAGTTTGGATTCCAATCATGTAATAGTTTGAAATTATATTTTTTCATATAATCTATTGTATTTTCTCTTGTTAAGGCATCTTCATACATTAATTCTCCATATTCAATTTGAATATACTTAACCTTATGTAATATATTATTAGCCCCATCTAATACATCTTTTTCTGCTCCTTGCACATCAATCCATAATAAATCAACTACATCAATATTTTCTTCTTCACAAAATTTATTTAGAGATATTGTTTGAACTTGAATTTTATTAGAAATTTTTAAATGTTCAAAATTTGATTTTTTTAAAGAAGAAGAACCTGAAGCATTTAATTTTAAATTATTATATTCATTTTTATTAATAAATTTATATTTAGTTGGTAATTTTTCAATTTTTTCTTCTTTATATGATTGATAAAAATCTAACGTAGTTTCATTTTTTGATACAGCTTTTTTAATTAATTTAATATTATCTATTTCTTTACAATATTTTTCAAATATTTCTATATTTCTTGGATCACATTCAAAGCAATATAAATTAGATTGTGGAAAAAAATATCTAAATCGAATTGAATCTTCACCATAATGTGATCCAACTTCTAGAATTGTTTTAGCATTTTTTCCTATATAATTAACTAAAATTTGAAATTTTTTTTCATATTTAGGTAAATCCATATTTTGTAATAGTGTATTCATTTATAAATTTTATAATTATATTAATTTAATTTATTATACAAAATATTTATAGTATAATATAAATATAATGAATATAAATTTATGCATACATTTAATTTCATCACGAACAAAATGTTTAAAAGAATCTTTAAAATCTTTTTATAAACATTTTAATCAAAAATATAAATTTCCAGTATATATATATCATTTTGATAATATTTATAATGAAGAATTTAAAAAAGATATTTATAATTCAATTGATTCTTCCATTAAATTTATTGAAATTGATTATGGATTGCCTAGTAATTTAAATTATAATGATATTTATTTTGTGAAAAATAAAAATGAAAAAAGAATTGGATTTCATAATATGTGTAATTTTTTGTCAAATTATTATGATTATCCAAATACAGAATATCAAAAATATGATATTGCATTTAATTTTGATGATGATAGTTTATGGATAAAAGATTTTGATATATCTCATATAGAAAAATTAATTAAATCAAAATCACATATATTAAGTTTTAATAGTTATAAATATGAAATTAATCACAGATCTAGAGATGTAAGAACTGAATTATGTAATTTAGTTAAGAATTATTGTAAAAAATATAATATAATTCCTGAAAAAAAATGGATAAAAGATTTATTATTAATAAATAATCAAAAAGAAGCAGAAGATTTTTTTCAAATAAATATTGTATGTTATAATACAAATATTACAAAATTAGAAATATTTAAAAATAAAAATTATAAAAATTGGATGAAGGATGTAAATGAAA
>Ga0181607_10003761_pt1 | contig 13111 bp, 19 predicted proteins | sample 041ome_9_FD_132420 | JGI IMG/M metagenome (GOLD analysis project Ga0181607, IMG submission 132420) | Coastal salt marsh microbial communities from the Groves Creek Marsh, Skidaway Island, Georgia - 041413US metaG (megahit assembly) | ecosystem: Environmental > Aquatic > Marine > Intertidal zone...
GATCAAGTAAGTGATTGGTTCCGCAATTGGGCAGAAAAACATAACCTTACAATAAAAGAACAATACAATGGTCGCCGTCTTGATATTGTAGAAATGCCACTTACAGGACCTTATGTGGTGCTTTGGTTAAGCCGCGATGACTCAATTTTGCAAGATGGCAGTGATATAGAACTAGCACACTTTGAACTTGGCGAAAGTTTAGAAAAACTGTGGTGGTTAGATGGTATGAATGATTTAATCGCTAAGTTGGATCAGATCTTAGCAATGCGTCAAGAGGAGACAGCGTAATCTCAAAAGTTTGATTTAACCTAGGAAAAACCCTGTCTAATGGTCATAACAGACAGGGTTTTTTTACCTAAAAAATTAAAAGTCACGATCTCAACCGGTTTCGCTAGTCAACTACCCGAGATATATAATCGTGAATCACTCGTTGTTGATTTACCCTGTGAGTTATCTAGCGAGCTTGCAGGGTTAACCAAAACACCCCAAAAGAGCTTGTAAAATACCAGTTTTGCTTGTACAATACTAACTAACAGTAGCAAAGGGAAAGGCACAATGAAATCACTTGAATATTATTTTGATCATCCAGATGAGTTGGCAGAAATTTTGGCCAATATCCACATCACAACCTTGATGGAAGCCGCAACCAAAACCTATTTTGCGAAATGGTACGAACCAGGACGCTCAACGGAAGATTATTTGGATGGCATCACACATATGTGGAACAGTGCTACCATTGAACATTGGTATGATATTGCACGATTTGTTGAATCAGAATCAATCATGAGAGCTCTCCAAAGCCCAAACAGTATGGAAAGCATACTCACGAGGTTAAAAAAACAACCCTAGAACATAACACAACTATATACAAACATAGAACAGTAGTGGCTGTTCGTAGGCACATTTAATTTCAAAAACAAATAAAAAAAATAGCACATAAGGTTAGCAGGCCAGTTTGTAATTCTGCTGGGAACAAGGGCATGTGATAATATGCACCCAAAACAAAGAAAGCACTCCCCCGTGCGGTTGTATGCGGTTTAAAGGAGTTTGAGCGTGAGAAACAGGATACGCAATGCTTAATTTGAGTATGAATGCTATCATACAAAAACACAATACACTCAAAAAACCGTGCAACTAGGAACGAGAGCACGGACTGCACAAGCAGTGACACTGTAGGTAGGGAGAAGAGTTGGATCCCAGAGTGTGTGAATACCAAATACCTATTTCCGTTATCGGGCTGACGATGTAAACTTCAAGATCGGCGAACACGGAACCTTAGAGTAGGTTCCGTGTGGCCAACTTACCAACTTCAATATCTCTTTTCAAGTTCATGTGTTTCTCTTTTGAACAAGACGAAGAAGTCAAGTTAAAGGAAAACAAATCAACGAAGTTGATTTTTTTCATTAAACAGATGTCTTTAGACATCTCAACACCGACACTGATAATACCACTTGTGTTTAAGTCGATATCGTATTGACATTCTATTTTGTTCTTTTGGTATTGACAAAAATACCTTTTTTGTATAAACTACATAAATACCTAGATATCAAAGGAGATCAAAATGGCAAAATTTGGATACCAATCAATAAGAGAAATGGACCCTCGACCTGGAGTGAAATACTCAACTCGATACTACAAACAACACAAATTAGACAGACAAAAACTGTTGGAACACACCAAACAGTGTGCTGAATTCATCTATGCTCGCAGTTGGGATCAAGATCTACATCAAGAATTGCAACAGGCGATTGGAGCTCGACATAAACGACGAGACGGCACCTACTACACTACCTATGATGTGATAGTGGATGCACTGGAACAATTGGTTGCAGGCAAAGACATACCAGAAAGCATGGTTAACAGATGGAATGCTAGATTTGCAGGCACCAAATACTCAATTGAAATGGTGTTGAGCTCAGATATGCCTGCTCACAACTTACTTGATGAGTTATTCTCATGAGTGTGATTCGCAATGGCCGTAGAATCGGCAGTGAAAAAGGACCAAGACCACACACCTGGTGCACAGGTCCAGACCCTGAACTGCACGAGAAACACAAACGATATAGACAACAGAAAAATCAAGCACAGTGGCGTGGAGAAACTTGGTTGCTCAGTTTTGAAACATGGTGTGCATTGTGGGGCGACCTATATCGTCAGAGAGGCAGAACACAAGAATGCTACTGCCTTACCAGGATAGACTATGCAGATGATTGGGTCTTGCACAACATACAAGTGATAACAAGACGACAACACTCAAAAGAAAATGCCAGAAAAGGACGAGAATTAAAACTATGAGATTTCATCACCTAGCCATACCACACACTGTTACACACCCAGACTATGTTGCCTGTGCCTACACACAAAAGGTGTTAAAGTTCGCATCAATGATGCACAACAGAGGACACGCTGTATATCACTATGGACATGAGCGTTCAGAAGTAGAATGCACAGAACATATCACAGTTACCACAGATCGTGACTTGGAAACTGCTTATGGTTCACATGATTGGAGACGACATCAATTTGTTCATAACACAGGTGATCATGCTAATCGAACATTTGTACAGAATGCCATACCAGAAGTTCTGTTGAGATCAGAGCCAGGAGACTTCTTGCTTTGCAATTGGGGAATTGGACATCAGGCCATAGCTGAGCGAGTTGAATCATCAGGAGTAATACCAGTTGAACCTGGCATTGGATATACCTCAGGACAGTTTGCTCGTTGGAGAGCATTTGAATCACATGCAGTGAGAAATGTTTCATATGGAGCAGGTGGACAGGATTGGTATGCTAGAGTTATACCAAACTACTTTGACCTAAGAGACTTTGACTACTCAGAGCGAAAGCAACCTTGGTGTTTGTATTTGGGCAGAGTCACTGAACTCAAAGGCATCAGTGTTGCAGTACAAGCCACAAAAGCCGCAGGAATGACGCTGAAGATAGCCGGACAAGGCAGTCTCGTGGATCTCGGCTATGAAACCATACCTGATCATGTTGAAGAACTGGGCTATGCAGATCAGGACTTGCGAAGACAACTCATGCGAGATGCAAGATGTTTGATCATTGCCAGTTCATATTTGGAACCATTTGGTGGTGTACAAGTAGAAGCATTGCTCAGTGGTACACCTGTGATAGCTCCTCACTTTGGTGCATTTGCAGAAGTACAGGTGCATGGTGAAACTGGCTACCTATGTCACACACTGCAGGACTATGTAACAGGTATAGAGAACGCACATCGTATTAGAAGTACAGATTGTGTGAAAAGAGGCAGTAAATATCTATTTGATGCAGTGGCACCTGAGTTTGAATCATGGTTTGAAAATATCTCCAAGGTGTACACAGGCCGAGGCTGGAACAGTTTAACCACAGATAACCTAATAACCATCAACACCGGGGGATAACAGATGGCAGAAAACAGCAACCTAAAGTTTGATTATGAACTTATAGATCATGAAGAGTATCCATTTGCCGAAAGACTGGCAGTGTGGATCAAGTTTCATCTAGGTGGACCAGTGATGGACATAGGTGCTGGCACTGGTTGTTATGTAAAAGCCTGCAGAGATGTTGGCTTAGGTGCACAAGGCATTGATACGGAACCATATCCGCTAAGACCGGAATGTGTGATCACTGCTGACCTGTTTGAGTTTAAGAGTGAATCACCAGTTGTGATGTGCATTGAAGTTGCAGAACACATAGCTGAAGAACACAATGAAGAGATAGTTGCACGACTGTGGGACAGTACAATGCCAGGAGGCACTGTGATATTTTCAGCGGCTCACCCTGGACAAGGCGGAGTAGGACACATCAATTGTCAAACCAGAGAATACTGGAGACAACTCAGCTACAATCATGGCTTTGTTTCAAAACCCTATCTAGAGAACAATCTAGTGAACTATGCAGTAAGTGGCTACCACATGGGATGGTTCCCAAAGAACTGTCAAATATGGCACAGACCAGAAAAGCCACCAGTAGAACAACTGATGCGAGATCTAGACTGGCTAATCCGCACAACTAAGTAATACACAGGAGACAAAGATGAATAAAAGAGAACTAGAAAGACAAAAGGTCATAGAGAGATTGACTGCAAGAGGCGAAATGCCTGAGCAACGAGATCAAGCCAACGGCATCAAACCAAAAGCCAAAGCAGAAGTCAACGATGAACCGTTTCGAGAAGATGGGAGTACCATACCTGATGAAGAAATGGATTAAACAAACCTGGGAACAGTTTGTGGATTGGATGATGTACTTTGTATTGCCCAAAGACGAACCAAAACCTAAAACACGGAAAAAGCGAAAGCCGTAACATACTATCACAGAGGATAGGCGAAGTCATATAGGAGTATCAAGATGGCTGATCAAATAGAATCACAAGCAAACTACACTGCGGACGCAAAAAAAAGCAAGCCTGGTCCAGACCCAACAAAAAAGAAAATGGGCACAAAGACTGTTGAAGGACCAGTGGTAGGAAGAGACAAGATTGTTGTGCCACCAGAAGAAGTATTTAAATTGGCCGCTATTGGTTGTAAGGATCATGAGATAGCCGACTGGTTTGGAATCAAAAATGACACACTTAGATACAATTTCACGGCGCAACTTGTAAAAGGCCGTGAATCAATGAAACAGAGTCTAAGGCGTAAACAATTGGAAGTAGCCTACACTGGCAATGCAGTTATGCTGATATGGCTAGGTAAGAATCTACTTGGACAAACTGATTCAGGCACAGACGCAAGCAATTCAGAACCCCTACCATGGAACGATTAGAATTTGCCACTCAGTGAACCACAACAGGCTATTGCCTCAGCAGATGAAAGATTCAGAGTTGCCATATGCGGAAGAAGATTTGGCAAAACCTATTTGGCCATGCGAGAGCTGGCTAGGTTCGCAAGAATACCCCAATCAAGGTGCTGGTTCATAGCTCCTACCAGAGCACAAGGCAAAGGCATTGTGTGGCAGGAACTTAAAGACCGATTGCACGACCTAAACTGGATAACCAAGACCAATGAATCAGAATTGAAATTGACTTTGGTTAACGGTAGTGAAATACAGATCATGAGTGCAGATGCTTATGAACGCACTCGAGGATACAGTGTGGACTTCATAGTATATGATGAGTTTGCAGATATGGATCCAGACATCTGGACTGCAACCAGACCAACACTGGCAGATCGTCAAGGCTCGGCTCTGTTCATTGGAACACCAAAAGGTATTCACAATTGGTCAAAGTCAATCTATGACATGCATCTTGATAACTCAAACTGGCATAGCTTTCAGTACACCACCTTGGATGGTGGCAGAGTACCTGAGGAAGAAGTAGAAGCAGCCAAATCAGAAATGGATGAGCGTCTGTTCCAACAGGAGTTCCTTGCCACATTCCAAGATGCTGGATCAAGAGTGTTCTACAGTTTCACAGACGAGAATGTGAAACCATATGAGGGCAAACAACCTGAACAACTGTTTATAGGAATGGACTTCAACATCAATCCCATGAGTGCCACAGTGGGCGTGAGAACAGATGTCAACACCTTACACATCATAGATGAAATAAGAATGTTTGGATCAAACACAGATGAGATGGTTAATGAAATCAAAACAAGATACCGGTACCTACAGTCAAACAGAATATGGATCTATCCTGATCCTGCATCACGCCAACGCAAAACATCAGCTGGTGGCAGAACTGATCTATCAATACTTCAGAACGCAGGCTTCACAGTGAAGTGTCCCAACTCACATGACAGTGTAAGAGATTCAATTAACAGTGTGAACAGTCGACTTAGAACAGCCAATAAACAACTATACTTGCTGATTGACAACAAGTGTAAATACACCATAGAGAGTTTGGAACGCCACAGTTACCGCCCAGGCACCAATCAGCCGGACAAGGAGAGTGGCACAGATCATATGAGTGATGCTTTGAGATATTGTGTACATTACATTTGGCCAGTAAAGAGCGACACACCAATACCACCTCCTCAACGCTGGGGGCATAAAATAGGAAACCCAACATGACAACAATCGTACAAGAGATAGAGAACCAAACTGATAGTGTGCTCAGCTCTAATCAATTATATATAGACTACAAGGACCAATGGCAATACCTATTGGAATCATACCTTGGAGGCAATGCCTACAGAGAAGGCAATCATCTAACTCGTTACCAAACTGAAACTGGTGCTGAATATCAAGCAAGACTGAGAAGCACCTACCTTGACAATCATTGTCAATCAGTGGTAAGTGTTTACAACAGTTTCTTGTTCCGTGAAGCACCCAGACGAGACTTTGCAGTGTGGGGCGAACGCGAAGATGTGAACAGTTTCCTACAGGACTGCGACTATGATGACAGAAGTCTAGATGCATTCATGAAGGATGTATCAACCTGGAGTAGTGTGTTCGGACACTGTTGGATCATAATGACCAAGCCCAGCATTGGTGCAGTGACAGTTGCTGATGAAGTAGCCGCAGATGTTAGACCCTACCTCAACCTAATCACACCATTGGTATGTTTGGATTGGAGATACTCAAGAGGCATCAATGGCAGATACAGTCTTTCATATTTGAAATACATTGAAGAGATCAATGGCAATCAAAAAACTGTTAAGATATGGACACCTGAATATGTTAGAACAACCACAGTGAACATTGATGATGCAGGCGTGGAAGAGTCTGTTGTGGAAGACACTGTTGAAGAAAACGGATTGGGTATGATACCTGCCGTGTTAGCCTACAACAGAAGAAGCATGTTCAAAGGAATTGGCGTTAGTGACATAGCAGACATTGCTGATGCACAAAGATCAATATACAATTGCAACAGTGAAATAGAACAATCAGTGAGATTGGATTCACATCCTAGTTTGGTATTGACACCAGACACTCAAGCAGGTATTGGTGCTGGATCATTTATCCACATGCCAGAAAACCTTGACCCAGGATTGAAACCATATGTGTTGGACTTTGATGGTGCCAACATTCAGAACATACTTTCAAACATCGCAGGCATCACAGAGTCAATAGACAAGATGGCAAACACTGGTGGAGTTAGAGCTACTGAATCAAGAACACTATCAGGAGTGGCAATGGAAACAGAATTCCAATTGCTCAACAGTAGACTGGCAGAGAAGAGTTCAAACCTAGAACTTGCTGAAGAACATCTTTGGAAACTGTATGCTCAGTATCAAGACCTCGAAGGCAAGCCAGACATTGACTATCCAGGTTCATTCAACATCAGAGACAACATTGGTGCAATGGATCAATTGGTTAAGGCAAAGTCAATTGCAGTAGATCCTAACACACATCAAATCATTGACAGAGAACTATTGGAACTGCTTGGTGAAGATCCACAAGATGTTGATGCTATCATGGAACATCCAACACTGGAGGATGCAGAAAAGACACCACACATTCAGCAGATGATTATGGAAGGCTATACGGATCAAGCGATACTTGATCTACATCCAGAAGTCACTCAAGCAGATATTGTGCGTGCAAAAGAACAACTATTGAATTTACCAGGAGCAACAGAAGATGCCTAAGATGAAGAAGAAAAAAGGAAAAGGTGGACGCAGAGGCTAATCAGCTTTGGCGTGACTATTTTTACAAGATAAGAACACACTGTCCATGGAGCTGGAGTGCTTGGCAAACACACAGGATCTCTGTTAGTAGATGGAGCGGAGATCCTGTTCCGCTAGACTCTATGCAGGCCAGAGTGTATCTGCATCCACATGCAAGCTCGAGAAGATTACAGACCATAACTGAGCGATTGAACGCACAGTATCCAGCGGATGAATTCTTGTGGAGTCATCCACGACACGGAGGATCGAGTGCACCTGTCCCTGTGATAATACATCAAGACCATGAGTATTTGAGCCAATTAAGATCAGATACTAAATAACATATTATAAACTCCAAAGGAGGCGAGGTTAACAATGGACCATAACGAAGCATTGGCAACAGAAGAAACAACCGCAACTGATGCGGCAATAGACAACAATCTAGAAGAAAATCAGGCACCGGCAACCACAAAAACCTATAGTCAAACAGAAGTCGACAACATGATGGCTCGCATGAGAGGATCATTGCAGAAAAAATTGTTGAAGCCCTATGAAGACTTGGGAGATCCAGAAGAGCTCCGTAACCTCAAAGCTGAGGCACAACAAAGAGCAGAAGAACAAGCTCTCAAACGAGGCGAGTTTGAAAAAACACTTCAGGAAAAGATGGCTGTCAAAGACGCTGAGATCACAAAGCGAGATCAGGTAATTCGTGAGTACAAAATCAACTCACCATTGCTCAATGCTGCCGCACAGTATGGCAGTGTGAATCCAGAGCAAGTACGAACACTACTCAATAAGAGTGTGGTACTAAGCGATGAAGGAGAAACACAGGTATTGAACACGGATGGTACAGTTAGATATACAGACTCAGGAAAACCGTTTGCAGTTGATGAATTGGTAAAAGAATTCCTAGACTCAAATCCTCACTTTAAGGGTGCAAAGCCTGCTACCACAAATGGTAAGAGCAGTTTTGCAGACACAGGTCAAAGCACAAAGTTAGACATATCTAAACTGGATATGTCAAATCCAAAGCACCGTCAGCAGTACGCAGAATATCGTAAGGCTAACGGGCTAGCCAGATAATCTTAAAAGGAGAAAACAAATGGCAGGTTCAACAACCACAACCCTAAATGATCTACTTCCTTCGATTGTAGCAGAAGCAATGTTTGTTGCTCAAGAACGCTCAATCATGCGTGGTATTGTCAAAAACTACAACATTGGTCCAGCACAAGGTAAAACTGTAACTGTTCCTATCTATCCAGCACAATCAGCCGCACCAGTAACTGAAGGTGATGCAGTAAGTGATACAGCAATTTCAACAGATGGTGTTACACTAACAGTTGGCACAGTTGGTATCAGAACATTGGTAAGTGACTTAGCATTAAACAGTGCCGCTTCAAATGTAACTGCTGACCTAGGCAAATTGTTTGGTGAAGCTATTGCAAGCAAAGTGGACGCAGACTTGTGTGCATTACTTGGTGGCTTTTCAAATGTCACAGGTGGCGCCGCAGTTACAGCAACAGCCGCTCTTGTCGCACAGGCAGCCGCATTACTAAGAGGAAGAAAAGTTCCTGTAAGTGATACTGCAATTGTGTTACATCCATACATTGCATATGATCTTAAATCATCAATCACAAATGCTTGGCAGAACCCACTAGGTGACTATGCTAACGAAGCAATGCGTGAAGGATACTTAGGTATGCTTTTTGGTATTCCAGTGTTTGAAAATGCAAACATCGTTGACACCGCAGGTGATTCATCAGGCGCTATCTTCCACAGAGAAGCACTTGGTTTAGCTATGATGGGTGAAATGAGCATTGAAACTCAGCGTGATGCAAGTCGTATCGGTACAGACATTGTTGCTTCAATGCAGTACGGCGTTGGCGAGATCTATGATGCATATGGTCAGACATTAACTTTTGACAGTTCAATTGTATCTTAATCGGTAAAGGAATCGAGTTATGGCTTTCATAATTTCAAATGGGGTAATACTCAGCTTCGCAGAATACGGAGATGTTGTTGATCGTGATCAGCGACTTTTTGAATCGAATGAGGGTCTAACTATTGATGTGGTTGAGGATCTATTGATCCGCAGTACAGAACGAATTCTAGAACAATTCAGAGCTACCAGCTGGTGGGAAAGCTATTATATTAGCCAAAGCACATCAGTAACAATCCGCACTAGAGCAGACATTCCTGCTCTAGATGCTACATTGATCCAAGCAAGACTAAAAGACTTCACGGATCTTTGTGTATTTCATAGCATGTACTATTACATTTGTCCTATGATTGCGGATTTTGGTAGCGATGAATCAGCTGAAAGAAGCAAGATGGCATATTATCAACTCAAGTATGATGAAATGTTCAACGAGCTTATCAAAGCTGGGGATTGGTACAACTTCAACAATGATGCCGCAGGTATCAGCAGTGAAGAAAAGCAACCTGGATTCGTTAATCTGAGGAGATATAGATAATGAGAGACACACTCTTAACATTTCTTACAACGGCAATTACTGGTACTGATTTTTCAGTTACACAGGAATTGCCATACAACGGAGACGGTGCACCACTGTTTCTCAAGAACTTGAAGAAAGTGTATGTTGATCAAGATCAAACCTCACAAGACCCTTTACTCGATGTACTAGACGCTAGCGGTCAAGTGGTAGCAGAAACTGTTACCAATACTGTTACTGTCGTTGTAGATGCAAAAGTACTACCATCGGGATATGCAACCTTGGTAGATCAAATAAGAAGTGCTAGGCTCGACCCTGCCATCACAGGCTTTAATCAAAAGTCAACTGATGTCACAACCGAGTACAGTGCCGATCATTTGGTTACTGAGTTTGTATTCAATTTTACTAAACTAATAGTAAACAACTAGTCAAAAATAAGGAAACAAAAAATGGCTTATATCTATCCAGCACCAGGTGTTACCGGTTCAGAGGTTACTTTGACACTGACTGACACTGCGGCTTCAGGAGCTTTAACAGGATCACTTGTATTGGCAGCACTACAAGATGTGACAGTTAACAATGCTAACGATGTGTTCACCTGGACACAATTGGACGAAACAGCGAAACTACAGGTTGCTACAACATCAACAAACAGTTTGGCAATGAATATCGTGCTTAACCAGACAACATTCTTTGGAGATCCAACAGTTTCTCCGAATGTTACAATGGCTGACGCAGGAATCATTGGATTGTCAACTGACAAAATATTGATTGATTTTGATCTGTTCCTTGGTAAAACAAGTGACGGAGCGGCAGGAAGAACAATGAGTGGCAAAGGCTACATCACTGGTCTTGCACCAACAGTATCAGCTGACGCACCAGTTTGGGTATCACCAATCACTATCACAGTGGATGGCGAATACACAATAACATAATCAAAGGAATAGGGCACTGGCAACAGTGCCCTAATCACCAAATGGATTTGATAGATAAAACCAAAGAAGAAGATTTGCTCACAACTATGATCAAGGAGGCTGCCAAAGCCAAGAATGAGATAGCATGTGCAAATAGAGATGTAGAGAAAGCCCAAAACAGATTGGGTTTTGTACTATTGTTGCTTAACAGATTAATGGAGAGAAAACATGCAACTGAAAGACCTAGCCAAAGAACCCCAACTAATTAAAATCAGCCTAGACGACGAAGACACTGTAAAAGAATATGGTGAACCTGTTGAATTCTACACCTGGGATAGACAACCTATGAGTGTGTATCTTAAAATGGCACAGATTGATGCAAACAACACTGCTGAAATTTTTGACACCATCAAAAATCTAATCCTTGATGAGGATGGTAACAGTGTATTGGAAGACAACACAGGCTTGCCAGCACAGGTTATGATCAAGGTATTGAACACCGTGGTTGAAACACTGGGAAAGTAACTGGCAGAGAGTTAGATCCTGACAGTCCCGACCTCATGCGATGTCTTATACTTGATGGCATAGGACAACGCTACGGCTGTCTGCCGAGCACTGTATTGGGTGAATCAGATACCTTGGATCTCTTGGTACTGGATGTAGCACGATCATGGGAAAACTATCAACAAAATAAACACAAAGCACAAGCTGAAGGTAAACCAATGGAACACCAAATTCCAGTAAATACACTTGAAGAGATGATGCAGAGGGTTCAAGATCGATGACAGTTCGGAAGACCAAAGATACAATGACACCTAGTCTTGAAAGACTGAATCGACAGATTCCTAAGATTGTGGATGAGGCGTACAAATATTTTGTAAAGATAACACCACGACGCAGTGGCAATGCCCGCAGACGAACACTTAAGAAGCGTAACCAAATACAGTTGCGATATCCTTATGCAAAAAGATTGGACACAGGTTGGAGTAAACAGGCTCCAGACGGAATGAGTGATCCAACACTTGACTATCTCAAAAGACATAAAAAAAGATTGTTGAGGAAATAGCATGGCTGATCTAAATTACACTGTTGGCGTGAACACAACCAGAGCACAACAGAGTCTAAAGAAATTACAAGCAAACACAAAGAGTCTAGGCGATAGTCTAAACGGCTTACAAACCATTATTGGTTCAATAGCAATTGGTGCACTGGTAAGGAATGTACTGCTTGGTGCTGATGCTATGGTTAACATGAGCCGAGCTACGGATATATCAGTAGCGGCAATCACTGCATTCTCACAGGCAATGCAAGTCACAGGTGGTACTGCTGACAGAGCAAGAGATGCTATCTCGGATCTCACAAAGAACCTAGGTGAAGCCGCAAGAGGCTCAGCAGAACTACAAGAGAGCTTTAGACAAGCTGGTGTGAGTCTTGAAGATCTAAGAACACTGTCAACAGAAGAAGTATTCAGAGCAGTACTTGAAGGTTTAACCAAGATACCTGATGCGGCCACCAGATCAAGTGTGGCAATGAAGATACTTGGTGAATCAGTCAAAGGTGTTGATCTAAAAACTCTGAACGAACAATTTGGAATCACAGAATCAGAAGTTGGTCCATATGCTGACTCAATAAAGGCTGCCGCTGAAGCAAATACCGCATTGGCTAAAAACATTGCAAACTTTCAATTGGCACTTACCTCAGTACTAGAACCATTAAACAAGATAGCCGCAAACATCAACATCACTGTTGAAGGATTCAAAACCTTAATCAAAGTCACTGCCGCAGTGATCGGTAGTTTACTACTATTCAAGAAAGTTATTCCTGCCGTAACAGCACTAACAACTGCATTCTACGGACTGGCTACTGGTACCAAGACTGGTATATTAGGCCTCAGTCTAATGCAAAAGAATCTCAAGATGACTGCTGGTCACCTTGGTAGAGTTATTACCAATACAGGAAAAGCTGGTTCAAGAATGGTCAGCTTTGGTTTGGCAGTTAGCCAATCGTTGAAATTCCTAGCAAGGTTTGCTGGTGTTGCTGGCATAATCTATGCAGTCACCACCAGTGTCAATGAATTGGTAAAAGCATTCACAGACATTGATGTACTTAAAAATATTGGTGACGCAATTGGAAAAGGATTTGATTTTGTTAAAGAAAAACTGGGCTTTGCCAAAGAAGAAGTCAAACAAGTAACAGA
>Ga0181607_10003769_pt1 | contig 13101 bp, 3 predicted proteins | sample 041ome_9_FD_132420 | JGI IMG/M metagenome (GOLD analysis project Ga0181607, IMG submission 132420) | Coastal salt marsh microbial communities from the Groves Creek Marsh, Skidaway Island, Georgia - 041413US metaG (megahit assembly) | ecosystem: Environmental > Aquatic > Marine > Intertidal zone...
ACCAACCGTCCCTTCCCCGTCTCCAGGTACATCGGCAGTCGCTTCGCGTGAAACACCCCGTGCGCGAGCACGTTCGCCGCGTACAGCGCCGCTAAAACGACGAGCAGCGCGCGCCACTCCTCGGGAGTCAGCGCCGCCCCCTCGAGCGCGCGCTTGAGCGTCGTCGCGCGGTGCATTTCGTCCGACGTCCGCGCGGCGCCCGCGTGTGCGGCATCCATCGCCATCCATCGGTGTATCGATCGATACACCGATCGACGCGCCGATCGACGCACCGATCGATCGCTGTTTTCATCCAACCTCGCCTCGCGCGTCGATCGTTTCACGCGGCGCGATCGTTTTTCGCGATCGCATTCGACCGCGCGCCGGCTCGCGATCGACGTCGCGATCGCGTCGACCCTCGCGCCGAGGTTGGATAAAAAGAGCGATCGGCGCGTCGATCGACGCGCGAACGAGTGGCTGAGATTCGCCCGGTCGTTATCCGATCGCGGATTCGTGACGCGACGCGCGCGAAAGCGGCACACCGCGACGTGGACGCGCGACGCGAGAGGCGTCGCTGAGAGGCGTGCATGGGAGCGTTGACGACGCGCGCGGCGCCTCGAACGACGACGACGACGACGACGACGCGCGCGCGGTCGACGAGGACGCGCGAATCGACGAAGATATTCGGGACGAGGACGATCGCGCGAGGGACGACGACGACGCGACGCGGGATGGTGACGGTGCGCGAGGTGCCGACGACGCCGATCGAGGGGCAGAAGACGGGCACGAGCGGACTGCGGAAGAAGGCGGCGGTGTTCAGCGAGGGGAACTATTTGGCGAACTGGGTGCAGGCGCTGTTCGCGGCGCTGCCGAGGCGCGAGGTCGAGGGGAGCGCGATGGTGCTGGGAGGGGACGGACGATGGTTTAATAAGGAGGCGAGTCAAATAATTTTGAAACTGGCGGCGGGGAACGGGGTGAAGAAGATGTACGTCGGGAGGGATGGGTACTTGTGCACGCCGGCGGCGAGCGCGGTGATTCGCGAACGCGGGGCGTACGGGGGATTCATCATGAGCGCGTCGCACAATCCGGGCGGGCCGAAGGAAGACTGGGGGATCAAGTTTAATTACAGCTCGGGCGAACCGGCGCCGGAGAAGATCACGGATGCGATTTACGGGTTCACGCAAACCGTGGACACGTTGAAGATGGCGGACATCCCGGACGTCGACTTGAGCGTGTGCGGCGTCACCAAGTTTGGTGACTTTGAGGTCGAAGTCATCGATCCGGTGGCCGATTACTTGAAGCTTCTCAAGCGAGTCTTCGACTTTGATCTCATCAAGTCGTTGTTGACGCGCCCGGATTTCAAGATGCAATTCGACGCCATGCACGCCATCACGGGCGCGTACGCCAAGCCCATCTTTGTCGATGAACTCGGTGCGTCGCCAGACTCGTGCGTGAACGCCGTGCCGAAGGAAGACTTCGCGGGCGGTCATCCGGACCCGAACTTGACGTACGCCGAAGAGCTCGTCAAGGTGATGTTCTCCGCCGACGCGCCGGATTTCGGCGCCGCGTCCGACGGCGACGGCGATCGCAACATGATTCTCGGTAACAACTTCTTCGTGACCCCGAGCGATTCCGTCGCTATCATCGCCGCTAACGCGGTCGAGTGCATCCCGTACTTCAAGTCTGGTTTGAAGGGTTTGGCGCGCTCCATGCCCACCGCCGCCGCGCTCGATCGCGTCGCCGCGGGTCTCGGCGTCGAGTGCTTTGAAACCCCCACTGGGTGGAAGTTTTTCGGCAACTTGATGGACGCTGGTCGCTTGTCGGTGTGCGGTGAAGAATCCTTCGGTACCGGCGCCGATCACGTGCGCGAAAAGGACGGTCCCTGGGCCGTTCTCGCGTGGTTGTCCATCTTGGCGTACCGCAACAAGGACGTGCCGGTGGGCGGCAAAAAGGTGAGCGTCGAGCAAATCACCAAGGAACACTGGGCCAAGTACGGTCGCAACTTCTTCTCTCGTTACGATTACGAAGGCTGTGAGTCCGACCCGTGCAACGCCATGGTCGAGTCGCTCCGTGCCAAGGCTGCCGCCTCAAAGAAGGGCGACAAGTACGGCGACTACGAGTTGGACTACGCCGACGACTTCGAGTACACCGATCCCATCGACGGTTCCGTGTCCAAGAATCAAGGCGTCCGCTTCGTCTTCACCGATGGTTCTCGTTTCATCTTCCGCCTGTCTGGCACCGGTTCTTCCGGCGCCACCGTGCGCATGTACATTGAGCAATACGAAGCCGATCCCGCCAAGCAGGGCGCCGACGCCCAAGTCGCCTTGGCGCCTTTGATCAAGATTGCTCTCGAGACCAGCGAGCTCGCCAAGTTCACCGGTCGCGAGTCCCCGACCGTGATCACGTAATTCTTCATTCTCTCATGCTTTTACGCGCGCGCGACTGTTTTAATCAAACTCAAAGTCGTCGTCGACTCTTTCTCCGTCGCGCGTTGACTCTGAGAGTCGACGTCTCGTTCTCAAACCTAATCTATCGTTACAATCTACCCTTCGCGCCGCACGCCGCGCACAAGAGACGCGTTTATTCTCTCCCCACCGCCTCGCTCTCGCGTCTGAGCTCTCGCACGACCGCGGCGAGCGCCTCTGGATTCACCCCACGTTCGATCAGCGCGATCAAAACCGCGAGTTGTTCGCGATCAACGCCGCAATCGAGCAGCTTCGCGACGTCGTACGCGTTATCGAGCGTTTCTCGAGCGGCGTCCGCCATTTCGCCGCGGACGCTCGAGCGCGCGCGGTGTGACGCGAGCGCAGGAAGTCGAGAAGCTCAGCAACTGTCACATTTTCAAACGCGGCGCGACGCGGCGATGGATGATTGACTAACGATTGGCTTATATTACAAGTGGTGATTTTACTAGAGCTCTCAGAGCATTCGGCTGGCGCGCTGCGCTGCGCGCGCGCGCGCAGCGGCGCGGCGGTCCGTCGGCGCGGTTTCAGTCGACGGCTCGGTCGCCGCTCGGTTATTCCGGCGCGGCGGTTCGACGACGTCGTTCGCGCGCGCGTCGGAGTCGCTCAGTTCGAGCGACTCTTTGGACTCGTCCACGTCGCCGTGGGAGTCGGAGTCGCCACCGGCGAGCTTGGTTGTATTCGGCGCGTCTTCGCCGAAACCAAAAGAGCGCATCATAGCGCGTGATTCGCGCTTTTCGATGCGACGTTGGACTCGCCAGCGAGAGTCATCCATTTTTTCTCGCCATGTCATTCGTCGACCAGATGAAGACTCTGGATCGTGCGTAACGTCGACGTGGGCCGTCGCGTTGATTTCTTCTTGCATCACGGCTTCGAGCTCGGCGACCTTTTCGGTAGCGCTGAGCTCGTCGCGCATCTTGGTCATTTCAAAGTAGTCGTACGTGAACGGATCAACGCTCGTCGACGCTGCGTTCGACGTCGCGGTAATAGATGATGTCGATGGTTTTCTTGGCGGTTTCGTCGGTGACTCGAGCATGATATCGGCCGACGGCGGCGTCCACGAAACCGAATCGCGCGCCGGGAGTCGCGGCGGTCGCGGGATGTAACCTGGCGGATACAAAGGCGCCGGCTTTTCGATCGATTCTTTCGCGGCATTGATCGAATCTTTTTCGGTTCGCTCGCTTTGTCGCGCCAGACGTAATTGTTGCGCGATGATTTCGTTGTACTGCGCCACGCGGGCCTCGACGCTGTCACGAGCTGCTTTTTCTCCTGTGGCGGCGTAGGCGGAATCGTCGCTCGCCACAGATTTGCGCTCACCCTCGCTCGAGTGCGACGCCACTTCGAACTCATCTTCAGAGGACCCACCGATGGCGGTGATTTTCCTGCGCCAGCGCTCGTGATCGATCGCCTTGAGCTTGCGCTCGAGCGCGAGCGCTTCAATTTCGTGATCCCGATGCGCCGATTGATCCACCATTGACGACTTGCTTGCTTGCCATTTGTTCCGCAAACTCTCCAAATGCACGCTGAGCTGAAGATGTCTCAGCTTTAAATCGTTCGCACCGGCTTTAGATAACTCTTCTACCAGCACTTGATCGTCAAAAGCGGCGATCAGTTTCTCAGCCATTCGCGGATGCAACGCGCGCGACGCCGCGTGGGTATCCACGATCGCACGTTTCACCGCCTCGCGTCTGTACGCGTGCTCGTCTTCGATTTCTTTTCGCTCAGCTTCTATCTTAGCCGCGATGACCTCGTCTTTGACGTCTCCGCGCACAGAGCGCAAGACTGTGATACAAAAGTTCAAATTCAACGCGTAAATGAGCAACGCTGCGATGACGGAGGCTGCTTGGTGCTTCACCGTGGACATCAACGCCCCGGCGTTGTAACTCACCAAAATTGTTGTCAGCGATGCGATCTCTACCTTGCGGTGTTGATCCTTCTCGTAAATGTCCAAAATCAACACCAACGCGAGGTAGCTTTGTAAGATGCCGATGGAGATGTACGCCGCGAGAAGCGGAGTTTCAGGAAGGAGCACCGAAGCTGCGACGAGCAAGCCTTTCCGCATCATCACCACGAATTCCCAGTAATACCTTTCTTGCGTGAATCCGATGTAAAGAAAGCCGTACAGCGCTTTTGTCTTTGCCCAGCGTAATTGATTCCGATGTCGTTTCAGCGCTCCAAGGATGAAATACGGAAATCCGAAGACGAATATCGAGGCTAAAATGAAATATCCATACATCGTCATCTTGTATCGAGCGTTATCAGTGCGCACGTTGTAATCGATGAACAAAAATCGTCCGATACCCTCGACAGAGGTCGAACGAATCATCTGCATGATGTTGGTAAAGATTGGGTACCAGCACATGGCGAGCGTCACGGCTTTAAACAACCCGTTGGTGATGTCGCCTGCTGACGGCGCGAGCACTTCGAGTTCGTCCTCGGTCCATTGCTGGACAATATATCCTTCTTTATTCACCTTTGTGAGAAGTTGCAACTTGTACGCATCCGGTTCGGAATCATTTAAATCTGGCGCGCGTTTCATGCGATCCAACTGGAATCGCAATCCTTCGACGTCTTCGCCCTCCCTTCTCGCGTTAATGTACGCCGACTCCAACGCATGCCTCTTTTCGTACCACTCACTTCGTAGTTTGAAGAACGCCGTCAGGCGAAGGTATAAATAAAGAGGCACACACAGCGCCGCGAAGATGCCGACCGTGCCAAAACTGTACGTCGTGTACTGAATGTGATTCCACTTTGACACGCAATCCGTCGCAAACGCCTTGATCGACGTCGTGGACGTGAGCCTGGCGAGCGGGAACAGCACGCCGACGACGCCTGGCCACCCGAGGTTGATCGTTCCGAGCGTTGCAAGCATGTGGAAGTGAGAGACGATGACCTTGGTGTAGACGATTTGCGCTGGTAATGCGCTCCGCGCGGCGCGACAAATCAACAACATGGAGACGATTTGGACAATCGTGAGGACGAACAAGCTCATACCGCTTAGCCATTTTGGCCAACATTTCGTGCACCGCAGCGACGTTTCAAGCGAGCGCGAGTCTTCTAGACTGGCATACTCTTTTCGCGCATCACACGTACCACACAGCGTCCCAGAGTAACCGATGTTACACAATTCGTCGCCTTCACCGACGCCGCCTTTGCAGCTGTACGGTGATCGACACCTTAGCACGCCCAACTTTGTCTCGTCGGCGCGCCAGTTGCCTTCCGAGAGAGATAATTTTGTGATGTCTCGTGAATCGCACACCGCGCCATCGGGACAAGATCCACACTCGTACGCGTCGTACGGCTCCAATCTGTAATAACGCGTATACGTCGTCGTTCCATTTTGCGCCGGTCCAGTGAGTGTGCACTGACACGAGGTTTTGTTCACGTTTGCGAGATGGCCCGGAAGTGTTTCCCCGCTCGAAGTCACGTGCATCTGGCGCGGTTTGCCATCTTCGCCGGTGTACGTGTTCATCCGTATCGGACACGCATCGCACGGTGCTGGTCCACTACCGGTTTTGTAAAAACCCGCCGCGCACGGCACACACGCACCGTACGGCCGCAACGAAGTTATGAAGCTCGAAATCCTGGATGGGTCGACTTGAGCGTAGAGACCTGGATAACTCGATACTGAAACTGACGGAGGTTGATAACCCGATCCTGAGGCGTCTTCCGTATATCCTGGATAACACTCGCACGAACCATTGGAGGTAGACTGCGAATGTGGCTTTACTGTGCTGCACGGAAAGAGCGTGAGTCCACCGGTAACGTTGAGCTCGGCGGTGCCAAGCTTAAACATAAGACTGTACGTCGTCCCGCGACGACCGATGACTGTCAAATCTTTGAACGTCGCGAGACCGTTCGAAACGCGTTCTGACCCTCCGATCACCGCATATGGAGCCGGCGTCACTGTTACCGTCACATTATCCACTGAGTTTGTCACGACGTTGCCCGAAATATCGTAAACGGTGATTTCAAACGTTGGAAGCGATACGTTGCTGTCATAGCTCGATGGAATGCGCTGCGTACCGAACTCGAGCCTGTACGGATCTCCGGGCTCGATGATGACTTCCAGAGCATCGCCAATGAGAACCAAGTTTTGCGTTGACGTGCACTCGTTGGCTTGACATTCAGACTGAAATTCTAGCACGTAACGCCCTGCGAGCGGGCGAATGAATTTCAGCCCCGTTGCGGTGCCGACAAATCCAGGGTCGCTTCGCACGCCGTAAAAGTCCAAACCAGTCCCCGTGGTGCCAGCGACATTCGGAGGTGAAAGTCCACCAAGCGAGCGTAAATATGCGGTCTCAGCGGCGAGCTTGTTCTCGCTCGCTTCGCTACTATCTGGCGAGCAAAAGCTCTTTGCGCGATTGCTCTCTGTGCCATCGGCGCACCACGCCGCTACACCATTGACGATGTAAAGGGCGCCCACACTCACTGATCGTGAATTGCTCGGCGAACAACCAATTGTGGCGTCCGCGCACGATACGCTTGTTTCATCGGCGATGAGCGGTGACGTCACCGTTGTGGTGGACGTCGTCACTCCTGTGGCGCTCAGTGTGTACTGTTTTAGGTTGACGTTGACGGCTCGGCGGGCTTCGGCGGTGTCCAACGAAGAGCCCATGAGTAATCCACCGGCGTCACGTGTGACGACAAAAATGTCAGTAAGATCGACGACGTCTGCACTTTTGTATGGACGTGTATCTGTGCACAAACCGACGGGGAATTCCACGGTGACGTCAGCGCGAGCGCAATTTGGGCAACCGCACGCGTCCAGAGATGAAATATCGCCAGCCTTGATGAGAATGTCGAACGAATATGGCGTGAGGACCACGGGTGAAGGTGTCGACACAGTTACTCGATATGTCCCAGCGACGGGATTGTAGAGCCTGATGCCAGAGATTAGTCCAACGCCCGACGAGGTGGCGTATTGGCTGATTTCGGGCGGCTGCGAAAATGGGTCTTGCGTTGTCGACGTCACGTATTTTATGCCCACGCTCACATGTCGCGAGATCCCAAAGTCAGCGCTCGTGACTTCGTTTGTACCACCATCGGTAACCGTCACCGCAAACGGGGCTAATATCAGAACTCGTGCCGCCATGAGCGTTGTCGGACGACTGTACGTGGCGTCGTTTGGAGTTGGATAGCCACGCGAGCTCGGCACATTAAGTTGACTCGCATCGCCGAGGGTGATTGCCACGGCCACGCTATCCGATATCAACCCATCGCCTGCAAATGTCAAGACATACTGACCTACTTCCAGCGCTTGCGCGGTGATGCCAGTAAATTTAACGATGGATCGTCCCGTCGGCGCTGTAACCGATTTCGTAGCGTACGCTTGCGTCGTAAACGTCCTAGTCGAGTTGAATGAGGAACGTAAAGTCGCCGTGATAACCTTTGTGAACTGGTTGCTTTCCAATAACGTCCCACCAGCATCTTGCATGTGCACAGTGAATTCATCAAATAAAATGAGAGCACTTGATTTGTATGAAGTCACGGTTTCGATGGTTGAGACGTGCTCTAGCTTCGCCGGAACACCTTCGATGATTTTCACCGTCATATCGTACGAGCTCAAGCCAGACGTGGAAAATCGGATGACATGCGTGCCCTGTGGTGGCGAACTGAGATAGAAATTACTCAGTACCACGGTCCCTGCGACTGTCGTACTACTTGTCGTACCGAGCAACTGCGCGGTGCTATCCACCACGGAGATGGTCAAAGTGCGATTGACGCCGTCTTCGGCGAGCAGTTTGTTGCCCGCGGCGTCCACGACGTTCAGAACGAACGGTTCCGATGCACGACCAATAAGGGTGTAAGTCGATGACTTGAGCCCCACTTGACCGACCAAGCCTTCAAAGGAGTCCGGGAAGACGACGTCGAGCGACGCGGCAGAGCCCGGCCAAACGTCGTATGACACGTCCACGTCAACCAAACCGGGGGATTTAAAGGTAACGATTGCCTTTCCACCGTGAATGGTGGACTTTGGAAGTCGAAATGCGATGTCGCTGAACGTCGCTGTGCCACTACTGATGGCTTTCGTGTGCGTTTGAGGTTGTGTCGCCGCGCACGCGCTTCCAGACAACACACACGGATTCGTCCTGGCGACGTCAAACACTGCCTCAATCGTTCCGGCACAGCTCGCGTCGCCGGTGACACAGGTAGGAGAATACGCGCTCCCGACCAAATTATCGCCGCCATCCATAACGACAATGACGATTGGGCTCAAGACCACGAGCGCCGCTGAACTATACTGCGTACAAGTACACGAGGAACCACTTCGCAGGAGCGTCGTTGTCGTCGTACACAATCCTGTCCCTGTGTCGCGATATTGCACGTAATAATCATCGCAAGGCGCTCGTATAGCGAGATGGTGTGCGCGCCCGAGAGTCACAGTGATAGACTGCGTGAGATTCGAAAACGCTGGCATCGCTGGCACGTGAAATTTCAGCGTGTGCGTACCCACCTTTGCTCGTTCAAGCGCCAATCCCGCGAAAGTCACCGCGTTTGTCGCGACGTCAAAACTCGGACTCAATCCAGTCGACACAGCCAGCGGATCAGGAATGACAAACGCATGTCGTGTCGCAACCGTGGCATTATACGTCAAGTAATCGCTCTTCACCCCGATAGCATCGCTTGAGACGCCGGATGTGAACTCAAGGTACGCCACGACAGGAGTGTCCCCTAAAACGTAATTGACTCCATTTGCGTGCGCGTCGTACATTTGAAAATCGAACGCATCCAGAGGGACGTAATATGCCGCCGCGTAACGTCGAAACGTCGACATATTCATCACGCCAAACTCTGGTTCGTAAGTCGTCACTGGGGAGTTCGTGAGCGCAAAGCTACTCGGTACGCCTGACGTGACGGTGATGTTGAAGTTCAAATCCACGAGCGGCGAGGTGTTCGTGGACATGACGTTTCCAGAACTATCCTTCAGCGTGTTAGTCGTCGAAGAACACGTGATTCCGTGCACACCCAGCGTGGCGGAAGACAAAGTCAAACCGGTGAGTACGGCGGCCCCAGTGCTCAAAGTATTGCCCGTGAGCGTTCCTGAAATAGAAAGTGTCGAGCTGGTGCATGCGAAGGCGCGATCAACTGTGTACGAGAGCGTTGACGCATCATAACGGTCGTTCGCGCCCAAGAAGCTTCCCCCAATATCCGCCACATAAATCGTCAAATCGCCCAGAGGCGTCGACGATCCGGCATAACGTATGTCAGAGCCGAACTCGAGGGTATGTTTCCACTGATGACCGATGTTGCCTTCGACCAGCTGAACGAGTTGCTTTGCCGGGCGAATGTAATCCGAACCAGTCGCGTAAAAGGCGATTACGTAATACCCAGCCGGTTGGACATCGAGCGTGATACTATTCGCTGCGAACGTCCAAGTGGCTGTTCCAGTTGAATCCGTGACGCTCGTCGTGGAAGTCGGTTCGAGCGTGAAAGAGTCGCCGTATGCCCGAACGTCAACCGAGGCACCAGACTCCGGCGGCGATGTGATCAAATTATTTCCAGCGTCGTACAATCGCACCGTGATCGCGTTTGGGATGGTCAGCGTCGTTGAAGACGTCGTCATTGAGGGCACGATATGGTTATCTATCTCCAAATATCTCGGTCGACCGACCACAGTGGTGAATGCGGATATTGCCGAACCAAAGGACGCAGAGAATAGAAATCTGTACGTCGCGTCCGCATCGTTTACTCCCCTGGACGCCGCAGGGTAGGTTAGATTGTTTACGAATATCGTTTCACCGGGTGTTCTCGCACCGATCGGTGCAGGATTGAGAAGCTTCAAGTCACGGAATACCGCCACGCCTCGATGCGTAGACACTGTCGTGGAGCCATTGATAATCGATCCAGAGGTTCGCGGAGCGTTTGACGCGTCCACAGATGTCACCGAGATTGAGTGCGAAACTTCGTCAAAGTTGTGCAACCTGTTGCCTGCGGCGTCTAACACGTACACGTTTACGACGCCGACGTCGGATTCCTCATTAGTGGGCACCACCAATGTGTTTGTTGAGCTCGGTATCGCGGCCAATCCTACAGGCGCTCCAGGCACGACGGTGAAATGGAACGTCGTCGCCATCGCAAGGGCAATGCAACTTGAACCAGTGCAGTCTTCACCGATGACATCGACGACATAATTACCCATCCGCAAAGGTGCGCTAAAACGTAATTGAAACGTTGCCTTACCATCCAAAGTGGTGATGGTGGACGGCACCGTCGTCATCGTCACCCCTGGTGTATCCGTGGAGAGCGAGGTGTTTAGCGTCGCCGTGATTTTAAATCCCCGCGTCCCGCCAACGCCAAGATCATCCGCGATGACGGTGCCTCTGTTATCCACCAAGTTCACCGTCATCGCGTCGAGCGTCATTGTCGACGCGCCAGCATCTTTCGTTGACTCATACGCAGTGTGAGCGATGTTTTGTCGCGCGTGCGTCACGCGAAGACCATTCGGCGTTCTATGCAGCGCTAGGGCGACGCCGGTATGATAATCCACCCCATTCATGCTAAAATCCACCGTCACCGACGTCGGTGGCGGGTCTAACAACCACGGCATTTTCACGTGGTAGTCTCCACATCCGTTTGCGCTCGTCGAAGGACAGAGGGGACACGTGACGCGTGTCGAGTTGACGTACGCCGCGTCCAACACGCTCTGAGCGCCGAATCGACATTTGAGCACGCCGTCGACGAATGGACCGCCATCGATAGCAATTACCGCTGGATCCCCATTCGGTACTTCTCCCGTAAATAGCACCGAAGGCACGTGTGAATTCGTTACCGACGTCGCGACGAGATTCGGCGGGTCGTAATACATGTAATTTGCCATTCCGCCGACCCATATAGAGTTTTCAAAAAACGTCGCGAGCGCGCTGCGATCGTCCGGATAACCCTCAAAACTGATACTGACGGCCGATATGTACGTACCGGTCGCCGCGAACGCACTGTACGACGGCGCATCGCATTCGATCGTTGTCGAACTCACCAGTTTGGCTGGCACATACACGGGCGAACCGTCGTTCAAAAATCGGCACGCCACGCGGTGCGACAGAGTGTCGTCCGGGGCCCAGGAAGAGTCGTATGGAAACCCAACACCACGAATCGTGAGCGTTGTCCCACCCGCCTTGGGTCCTCTTGAAGGGGAAATATCATCGATTTCTGTCACGGAGAAGCTTTGGTACGAGATTTCTGCGTCCGAAACATTGTACGTCCCTGTGAACAACGCACCCATGCTTGGGATCGTCGTCATCGCACCGATCGGTCTTGTCGACGCCGTCGACCCTTGAACTTCCATGCACGCCGATCCGACGCAGTTGGCATCCGGGAATACTTTGACTTTTACTATGCGCGTCGGAGCATTCACGTCTGACGCGTCCTGGCTCGTGAGGACGTACAGCGTCCCTCCACTCGCACCCCCATCGCTCACTGTCTCGATGGCGAGCGCATCCCTAACTAAACTACCACTCGTTCCTAACTTGACGTGTTCTATCGCCGAGCTCGTGTTGTTGAATGATTTTCTAACCCGGTATACGCACGAGATGCGACTGACGCACGTTGCGCCGCACATCGCGCCGTTGTAAGGCGCACTCGATGTCGCGACGTAAGCATAATCTCCCATCACTCCGAGCGCGGTAAACGCGGTATACCTTCCGAGATAGCTCGACGAAAGCAAAGAATGACCTTCGCACGCCGCGTCGATGGCGGTGGCGTCTTTAAAGTACAGCTCCCCATCCGCCGCGATTACGCTCTCGCTCGAGTACGGATTCAGGCGAACAATCGCGGGATAATCTTGCGCCGAACTAGCCTTCGCGCGACCTGCGAGAAACATATCGACGCCACCACCAGTTGTGCCGACCGTGACCGCCTCGGTGAACTTACCTGCGTCTCGTCTGTTGTGGCACGCCTCGCACGCCGCGCGCAGCGTCGGCAACGATATATCCTTCGCGCTCGGCGCTGCGTCGATACCGCTCGAATACACCAGCACGCGACCAAGCGCGCTCACCGCTGTGGGTGTTACTTTTAAAATCAAATCATCGTCCGTGCCCATGGCCGCAACGTCGACGATGTATCCATCCGTGGTTTTCTCGTGACGATTTCTAATCGTCCCGCCGCCCGACGCCAAATCTGACCACACGACGTAACCGTATTCAACTGGCTGCCCCGCCCTTCGCACCCACGCGTTTGCGATGGCGTATATCACATCACTCGTCGCGCTCGCGACGACGATCGGTCCGCGCATGGCTATCGTCGACCACCCGTCGCTCGTCGCCGCGTCGCCGCGCGGATGCCCGCACGACCCCTTCCATCCGTTTGGCACGGGATCATCCACGTCGAGCACGATCGTCCCATTCGCCTGCGGCCGCGCGGGCCAACGCGTGGGTTCATTCGCGTTCCACGCCCGCGCGCTCGCATCGCCCAACCGCGCGTAATGATCCACGCACAGCGCGTCTCGCCCGCCCATCGCGACGACTTCTCGCGTCCCCGCCGCGCGCGCCGTCGCGCACGTCACCTCCCGCGGCGCCGCCCCGACCCCCGTCGCCATCACCGGCGCCATCGCCGCGTACCACGTCTCCCGCACCGTCCTTCCATCGACCTCGACGACGCGCTCGAACGTCTCCACCGCGTCTCTCGCCGCGCCGCAGTCGACGCCGTCCCGGTCCGCGCGGCA
>Ga0181607_10003771_pt1 | contig 13096 bp, 13 predicted proteins | sample 041ome_9_FD_132420 | JGI IMG/M metagenome (GOLD analysis project Ga0181607, IMG submission 132420) | Coastal salt marsh microbial communities from the Groves Creek Marsh, Skidaway Island, Georgia - 041413US metaG (megahit assembly) | ecosystem: Environmental > Aquatic > Marine > Intertidal zone...
AGATATTAGTTTCCCTTTATTTCTTCTTATAATTTGTAAAAATAATTTAGTTGAAATTCCAGCATGAACTCCAAATTCCAATATATTTAAATTTTTTTTTTTAATTAAATCATTTTTGATAAAAAAATTTAATTTTTCTATAGATAGGCTATTTTTAATAGTTTTGCTCATTTATCGTGAATAAAATTAATTTCTTAATCTTAACTACTGTTTTTGTTGTGATTTTAAACTATTGATATATTAAAATTAGAATTATGAAAACAGTTATATTGTGTGGAGGATTAGGTACAAGGTTAGCAGAGGAAACTGATAAAATACCAAAACCTTTAGTAAAAATTGGAAAAATACCAATCATTCATCATATAATTAACTACTATAAGTTTTTTGGATTCAATGAATTTATACTTTGCACAGGATATAAGCACAAAAAAATATTTGAATATTTTAAAAATTATAAAAATATCAAAGTAGTTAATACTGGTTTGAATTCTCAAACAGGAGCTCGAATAAAAAAAATAAAAAAATTTATTGATAAAAAAGAAAATTTTTTTATGACTTATGGGGATGGCGTTTCTGATATTAATATCAAATTACTTTTAAAATTTCATTTAAAACATAAAAGAGACGCAACATTAAGTGCTGTAAGACCCATACCAAGATTTGGAAAAATAACTTTGAGGGGATCAAAAATTATAAAATTTGAAGAAAAAAGTCCAATGGGAGAAGGATGGATTAATGGTGGGTTTTTTGTACTTAACTATAAAGTATTTGATTATATAAGTAATAAAGAGGATTGTATTTTTGAAAAAGAACCATTACAAGATCTATCAAAAAACTCTCAGTTAATGGCTTTTAAACATAATAAATTTTGGCACCCTATGGATACATTAAGAGATAAGCGTTATCTAAATAGTTTAATTAAATCTAAAAAAGCTCCATGGATAAAATAATAAAATCACAAATAACATATGGTAAAAATGTTTATGGTCGTGAAGAAATTAATGCGGTAATTAAAAGAATTAAGCAGACAACTCAAATGTCAAAGAGCGTAATTTCTTTTGAAAAAAAAATTGCAAAAAAATTTGGTAAAAAATATGGAATAATGGTTAATTCAGGATCTTCAGCAATTCATCTTGCATTAAAAATTTTAAATTTTAAAAAAAACAGTGAAGTAATAGTTCCATGTTTAAACTTTGGAACAGCAATTTCTTCATTAGTTTTTTGTGATTTAAAACCTATTTTTGTTGATGTTGATTTAAACACTTTACAAATAGATGAGAATTTAATTGAAAGAAATATTACCTCAAAAACAAAAGCGATTATGGTTCCAAATTTAATAGGAAATATTCCAAATTGGAAAAAAATAAAAAAGATAGCAAATAATTATAATTTAAAAATAATTGAGGACTCTGCCGATACATTGGGAGCAAAGATTAATGGAAAATCTACAGGCATTTATAGCGATATTTCTATAACTAGTTTCTATGGTTCTCATATTATAAGTTGTGCTGGAAATGGCGGTATGCTTCTTCTGAATGATAAAAAAAGTTACAAAAAGGGTATTATTTTAAGAAGTTGGGGAAGACTTTCTTCAACTTTAAAAAACTCTGAAGATATCAAAAAAAGATTAAACATAAAATTAAAGGGCATTGATTATGATAGAAAATTTGTATTTGCAGAACCAGGATTTAATTTTGAACCAAACGAATTAGGTGCAACTTTTGGTTTACAACAATTATTAAAATTTAATAAGTTTCAAAAAATTAGAAATACAAATTTTAATTTTCATCATAAATTTTTTTCAAAATTAAAAAAATATTTTATTCCAGTTAAAATCAATAAAAATATACTTACTAATTTTTTAGCATATCCTATAATTCTTAAACCAAACTCTAAATTTAATAGAAAAAAATTTCAAATATATCTTGAAAAAAATAATGTACAGACGAGACCTATTTTCAGTGGAAACATATTAAGGCATCCAGGATTTAAAAATTTGATTAATAAAAAAAATAAATTAAGTAACTTCCCTGGGGCAGATTATATCATGAGAAATGGAATTCTTATTGGTTGTCATCAAGGATTAAAGCAAAATCAATTAAAATATATTCATCAAAAAATTTTAAATTTTATTCACTAGCAAAATGGGTAAAATTAATTTTTCTGTAATATGCTGTTATTACAATGAATTAAATATTCTACAAAAAAAATTTGATCAGTTCCATAAATTCTCATCTAAAGTAAAATTTGATCATGAATTCATTTTTGTCGATAATGACTCCTATGATGGTTCAAAAGAATTTTTAATGGCAGAAAAGAAAAAAAATAGAAAAAATTTTTATTTTATTTTTAATGAAAATAATTTGGGAAAAGGAGGCTCTATTAAAAAAGCTTTATCTTTAGTTAATAAAAAATATGCAGTTATCTTTGATATAGACGAATATGAATTATTAGATTTAGTAAAAATTTATGATATTCTTAAATCTGAAGATCATGATTTTCTTGTGGGTTCAAGAATTTTTAAAGAAAAAAAAGCAAATTTTATTTATAAAAAAAATTATTATGGTGTAAAAATAATCACAGAAATAATTAATTATTTATTTGACCTTAAATTAACTGATGCTGCGGGAGCTACAAAAATGATAAAAGTATCAGAATATAAAAAATTTGCTTTTACCACTAATAAATTTGATTTTGAATTTGATGTTCTGTGTAGATTTGCAAAAAATAATAAAAAAATAAATGAATTCAATTCAAATTATGAGCCGAGAACTTATAAGGAAGGAAAAAAATTGAGAGCTTTTAAAGATGGATTTACTATATTAATAATTATATTAAAAAATTTTTTTAGAAAATATGAAAAATAAAATTTTAGTAACAGGTGGACTTGGAATTTTAGGAAATCAATTGATTGAGTTATTGATTAAAGATGCAGCTAATAGCGTATATCTACTTGATCACAAAAAAAATATTAAAAGATTAAAGAAGACTAATTTTAAGGATAAAATAAAATTTATTGGAGGAGATTTTATTGATTTAAATAAAATGAAATCTTTAATCTTAAAACAAAAATTTAAAGTAATTTTTCATTTAGGTGCAGTAACACAGGTAATTGATGCGTATAAAAGCCCAATGAAAACTTTCAAAACTAATATTGATGGAACTATAAACATTTTAGAGGCAATTAGATTAATAAATAAAAAAATAATATTTATATATGCTTCATCTGATAAAGCCTATGGAGAGTTGGTAGATAAAAGTTATAAAGAAAATCATCAATTAAAAGGAATTTATCCTTATGATGTTTCGAAATCTGCCTCAGACCTTATCGCTCAATCATACAGCAAAACTTATGGTTTAAAGGTTGGTATAATTAGATGTGGTAATATTTTTGGACCATCAGATTATAATTTAGACAGATTGATCCCAGGAATAATTATAAATACCCTAAAAAATAAAAGAATCATATTAAGGTCTAATGGCAAACTAATTCGAGATTATATTTATGTTTTAGATGCTGCTAAGGCTTATATCGTGCTCATGAAAAAAATGCTAAAAAACAAAAAAAAATTATTTGTCTATAATATTGGTTCAAAATATAATCTTAATGCATTGATAATGCTAAACAAAATTCAAACAATAATGAAAAAAAAAATAAAACCTTTAATAAGAAATAATTCTAAAATAGAGATAAAAAAACAAAAACTTAATTATCAAAAAGCTTTTAAAGAGTTAAACTGGGAGCCTAAATCAAATTTAGAAAAAAGTTTATTAGAAACAATAAAATGGTATGAAAAAAATTTATCTTACTTTAAATAAAATTAAATAATAAAAAATTGAACTCTAAATCAAATTTTCTCGAAATATTCAATAAAGTAAAATTTAGGTCTCTCAAACATTCAAATTACTTTGAGATATATGATGAACTTTTTCAAAAGTATAAAGGAAAAAAAATAACATTTGTAGAAATTGGAGTTACTAATGGTGGGTCTTTAATGATGTGGAGAGAATATTTTAAAGAAGCAAACATTATTGGAATTGATTTTAATCCTTCTGCAAAAAAATGGGAAGAACATGGTTTTAAAATATTTATTGGAGATCAGTCAGATCCAAAATTTTGGAGAGATTTTTTTTCAAAAGTTGGTAAGATTGATATTCTAATAGATGATGGTGGTCATACAAATCAACAACAAATTTCAACATTTCATTCATGTTATGAAAATATAAATGATAATGGAATAATTTTATTTGAAGATACACACTGTAGTTATTTAAAAGAATTTGGAAATCCTTCAAAATATTCTTTTATTAATTTTTGTTATTATTTAGTCGACATCATGAACAAAAAAATTATTCACCAAAAAATTCCTCCATACCTAAAAAGAATCTATAAAATAGAGTTTTATCAATCGATCGTTGTGTTTTTCTTTAACAAACGAAAAGCCGAGGCATCTCATGCGGTAGATAATAAGGGAGAGATAATTAATGCTGAGGATTTTAGACTTAAAGATACAAAAGTTTTTACTTTAATTGATAAAATTAAAAATAAACTTAGGCATTCTGTAAATATCAAGATTTATAATTTACTTAAAAAAATTTATCCAATATTTAAATATTTAGTATTTAAATTAAAAAATAGAAAAAACAAAATTTTTTTCAAATAACTGGATAAATGAAAACTACTGTATATTGGTCACCATTTTTAACAAATGTTGCAACAATTAATGCCGTTATTAATTCGGCAAAAAGTTTAAGATTATATTCAAAAAATTATAGACCAATAATTATTAATGCGTGTGGAGAATTTACACCATTTAGAAGTAACTTAGAAAAAAATGGAATAGAATTAAAAAATATAATCAATCTTGATTATCATAAATTTTTACCAAAACAAGGCTTTTTAAAAAGTAGATTTTCATATATCGTAATTTTTTTTATATCAATTATCCCTTTAATAATTTTCTTAAAAAAAGAAAAACCAGATTATTTTGTTTGTCACTTAATAACTTCATTACCAATTCTAATTTCAAAAATAATTAATCAAAAAACTAAATTTATTTTAAGAATATCAGGTCTAGTAAATATAAATCTACTAAGAAAATATTTTTGGATTTTATTTGGTCATAAAATTTTTCTTGTTACATGTCCAACTATTAGTACTTTAAATCATATTAAAAATAAAAATATTTTTCATAAAGATAAAATTGTTTTATTAAGAGATCCAGTAATTAATATTAAAAAAATAAATAAAAAAAAAAGAGAGAAGCTATTTTATGATATGGACAAAAAAAATTATAATATTATTTGTGTTGGAAGACTTACAAAACAAAAAAATTTTAAATTAATTATTAATTCATTTAATCAAATTCTTGAGATTAAAAAAAACTGTAAATTAGTTATTATTGGCGAAGGCGAAGAAAACTTTTACTTGCAAGATTTAATCAATAAAAAAAATTTATCTAAGAACATTACTTTAGTTGGATTTAAAAAAAATATATTTAAATATCTATCGAATTCAAATTTATTTATTTTACCATCTCTTTGGGAAGATCCGGGTTGGGTTTTAATTGAGGCTGCGGTATCAAATATATTAATACTTTCAAGTAATTGCAATAATGGACCCAGCGAATTTATTCAAGATAACAAAGGAGGTATATTGTTTCAAAATAATTCTACTAGTGATTTAGTAAATAAATTTAAAGAAATAAATGATTTAGATAAAAAACAAGTTTTAGCAAAAAAAGTTTTTGCAAAAAAAAAAGCTAACGAATTTACAATATTTAACCATTATTTACATTTTGAAAAAATTTTAAATAGATAAGACAAAATATAACTTAGAAAATAATCTAAATTAAAATAATTTTTTTTCTTAATAAAAAAATTATACTTGTGTTGCTCTAATCTTCTGTGCCAATATAAATTGTTTCTATAGCCAATATAATCTTTATCAACAGATTTATCTAACTCAATCTTACTAGTAAAAAATTTATCAATTCTTAGTAGTTTTTTTTTATTATTACAGTAAATAGTTAATAAAATATCAATAGCTAAATATTCATATTTATTAATTTTGACTTCTTTAAAAAAATCTAAAAGAAATTCTTTTCTTATAGAAATTGCACTTGTACAAATGTTTTTGGGCCAATCATTGACCAACTTTAAATAAAAAAAATTATTTTTAAAGTCATGAGATATATTTTTTGTTTTTTGATTATTTTTAATTACAAAATGATTATCCAATATCATCAAATTTTTATAATTTAAAATTTTACTAACAATTTCAATTTTTTTTTTATTAAAAATATCATCTCCATCTAACAAAAAAATATTTGTTCCTCTTGAGATTTTTAATGACTGTTTAATCTTGAATAACTGATCTTGTACTTTATTTTTAAGTTTTTTTTTAATTTTATAGAAAATTACTTTCTTCGATCTAATATTTTTTTTTATTTTATTTTCATTTTCAAATTTAGAATATACTACTATTATTTCTAAATTTTTATTTGTTTGTTTAAGACAAGATCGAATAGTTTTAATTATAGTTTTATCTTTTTTTTCAGCTGTAATAATTACAGAGTTTTTAATCATATTTATTGTAATTTTTTTAATTCTAAATAATATTTATTGAGATTAAACTTATAATCAAATCTATTTAAATCTTTATAAGCTAGATTTGCAGTTCTACTTAAAATTTTTTTATTTTCTTTTCTGTAAGATATAATTTTTTTTGAAATTTGTTTGTAATTCCCCACTCCACATAAATGTCCATATTTTCCATTTTTAAGTATTTCTCTTGGTCCAGTAGGACAATCTGTTGAAATAATATTTTTTTTTAAAGTTGCGGCTTCGAGTAAGACATTAGGCAAACCCTCAAATTTAGATGTTAATACAAAGAGATCAGCTTTTTTTAAATATGGAAATGGATTATCTTTAAAGTTTAAAATTTTTACAAACTTTTTCATTTTGTTATTATTTATAAATTGAATTAAGCTACGATGATTAATTCCTCTACCAATAATTAGTAGACGTAAATTAATTTTGTTCTTTACCTCATTAACAGATTTTAATAAGGTTAAGTGATCTTTTTGATTGGTAAATCTACCAATATTAATTAACTTTAAGTCTTTTTTTGATTTATCAAAAAAAGGAAAGTTTATCTTGTTTTTTGAAAGTTTAATTATTTCTTCTTTATTTAGTGGATTGTAAATCATAACAGTTTTTAAATTAAATTTTTTTTTAAATTCTCTTTTAAAATCGTAACTATTGACTATTATAGTGTCTGCCAATCCAAGTATTAATTTAAATAATTTTTTTTTTAAATAATTTTTTGACCATCCTGATGGTGAAGAATTAGACCTTACAATAATTTTAGTATTAAATAATTTTGAGATTAAAATACAATATAGATTTGCTTGAAATGATAAAATAACAATATTTTTTTTTTTTATAATTATCTTTAAAAGCTCGTATAGACAAAATATATATTTAATCTTTCTTCCAAATTTAGTTAGGTTAAAATAAGGAGTAATTAATTCTAAAGTTTTAAATTTATTTTTAAATTCATGCGAGGCTGTAATTAAGCTTACATCATTAAACTGGTTAGATAAAAAATTTGAAATTAAAAAGAGGTTTTTTTCAACACCACCACCTTCTATTGAGGGCATAAAAATGATTACCTTTTTGTTCATAAAATTTTAGAGAAAGTTTATTTTGATTTTATGTGGTTTATTTAATACATAATATTTATATGTTAGTAAGTATTATTATTCCATACTATAAAAAGCAAAGTTATATTAAAAAAACTATTTATTCTATTTTAAATCAATCTTATCAAAAATTTGAAATTATTATTGTAAATGATGAGCCAGGTAAACTCTCTAAAAATATCTTATCTGCTATCAAAAAAAAGGATAAACGAATTAAAATTATAAATAATACCAAGAATATTGGAGCTGGTAGATCTAGGAATAAAGCAATTAAAGTTGCAAAAGGTAAGTATATCGCCTTTATTGATAGTGATGATCTTTGGAAAAAGAATAAACTTAAAACACAAATTAATATAATGAGGAAATTTAATTATAATGTTTCACACACAGCATATTATATAATTGATAATAACGATAAGAAATTAGCATTAAGAAAATCTAAAAATCTAAATTTTAAAACTTTAAAAGACTCATGCGATATAGGTCTTTCAACTGTTATAATAAATAAAATTATATTGAAAAAAGATATAATGTTTTCAAATTATATAACAAAAGAAGATTATTACTTGTGGTTAAAAATTACTAAACATGGAGAAATTTTTCATTATATAGATCAACCACTTTCCTATTGGAGAAAAACACATAATTCATTATCTAGCTCAATAATTCAAAAATTTATTGACTCATTCAAAGTATATAATCATTTTGAAAACAATTTTATAATTTCAATTTATAGAACAATAATTCTTAGTTTGAACTTTTTAATAAAAAAAAATAATGATCATAGATTTTTATAAAATAATTCCCATAATTCTGATTAGTAGTTTAGTTTATTTTCTTAATATCAAATTTTTTGGATCTAATTATAAAAGAGTCGATATACACCAAAAATTTTCCTCAGATTTTTTAGGTAATCCTATGGGTGGATATACTATTTTCTTTTTTGTAATATTATTTAAATTCTATTTAAATTATTTAGAATTATTTTTTTTATTTTCAATATTTTTATCTGGTATTCTTTCAGACATTAAAATATTTAATTCTCCATTAAAAAGACTTTTTTTTCAAATAATTGTAATATTTTTAAGTATTTCCTTTTCAGAGATCGGTATCATTTCTACAAAAATTGATTTTTTAGATCATTTGTTAATGAATAAATTTATAAATATTATTTTCACTACTTTTTGTGTGTTAATTGTTATAAATGGATCTAATTTTATTGATGGCCTAAATGGATTGGTCATTGGCTATTATTTGATAATAGCAGCCATACTTATAAATTCTAATCTAAATATAGATTTATATGTTGAAAGTAATTTGTTGATTAACCTTACTGCAGTCTTGATTATTTTATTGATATTGAATTTTTTCAATAAAGTTTTTTTAGGAGACAATGGTTCATATTTAATTGGTTTTTTATTTTCAATTTATTTAATTAGGATGCATCAAATTAATAATGGTATTTCTCCATATTTTATAATTTTGTTGTTATGGTACCCTTGTTTTGAAAACTTATTTTCGATTATAAGAAAAAAAGCATCAAAAATTTTAGCAACTAATCCTGATAATAGCCACTTACATCAGTTATTTTTTCTATTCATTTTGAAAACATTTAAAATTGAAAATAAATTATTAGCTAATAATTTAACTTCTGTGATAATTAACTTATATCATTTTTCTATTTTTTTTATTGGTGCACAAAGTTTTAATCAAACAAAAGTGCAAATTTTTTTAATAGTAATTAATTTAATTGTATATGTGGGCTTTTATTTTTTCTTAAAAAAATTTAAAAAATCAATGCTATAGAATAGCTACTTATTAAAAAATAATTCTATCAGTTTTTTTAAAATTAAGCTTCCGTCTTTTAAAGCGTTAACTTTTTTTTTGCCTGCAATTCTTTTTCTTTCGAATGATGGAAAGACATCTATTTTAAAGTTTTTTCTTTTTGCCTTTATTGGAAGCTCTACACAAAATCTAAAATCTTTACTTAATATATCCAGTGATTTTGCTTTAGATGTGTTCCCAACCACAAATGTATATAAAATATCAGATATTCCTAATTTAAAAAAAATTTTTCCTATTAATGAAAAAAAGTAGTTTCCAACCAAAGTAATTATTGTGTCATCATCACTTCCTGCATTTTTTTCGTATCTTGAGGCAAATACAAAATCTGAATTATTTTCTTCAATTTGTTTCATGATGCCATCTATCTCATTTGGATTAAATGATCCATCCGCATTAAAAATACAAAAATATTTTGTTTTACAATAATTTATACCTTCAATTAAAGCATCGCCATAGCCTATACCTTTTTGATGTATTATTTCTACATCAAAATCTACTATAGAATTAATTGTAGATGAATCAGTTTCTTTTAATATGATACATATTTTGTAATTAAATTTTTTTAACTCATCTAAAACACTTGGTAAAGACTCAGACTCAAATTTAGCTGGAATTAGAAGTGTTAAATTTTCCATATTTAATTTTTTAGGTATTTTAACTTAAGAATAAAAATTAATATAATTTCGATTATAAATACTATATTTAATAATTATGTCATTAGATTTATTTACGTTCATAATTTTTTATTTTATAATAATTAATTCTACCATTGGTTATGGTTATTTAGCTGCACATACTACAAAAGTTGATTTAAAATTTTTTAATTACTCATTTCTGGGTTTATTGGGAGTTTTTGTTCTTGTAATCGTCTCTTATACTTCACATCTTTTTTTTAAACATAATTATATTCATAATTCGATAATTTTGATAATTGGAATTTTATCCTTTGTTTACTTTTTTTTAAGAGAAAAAAAAAAAATTAATCTAATTAAATTAAATATTTTTTTTTTGTTATTATTTATTTCATTTATAATCTTCAAATCGCATGATGATTTTTCTTATTACCATTTCCCATATACATACTATCTCACACAGAGTGAAATTGCGTTTGGTGTAGGTAATTTTAATCATGGTTTTAGAACACCTTCATCTATTTTTTATTTAAACTCAATATTTTATCTACCAATAATAAAATATAATTTTTTTCAAATCGGTGCGATTTTAATTATGGGATTCAGCTCTTATCAGTTTTTTTATTTGGTAAAAGAAAAATTAAAAAAAAAAAAATATGATAAATTTTTCTTTTTATCTCTATTTTTTTTTATGTTCACTGTTATCTTTTTTTATAGAATAGCTGAACATGGCACAGATAGATCTGCACAAATTCTTATATTTTTATTAATTATTGAATTATTAATAATAATTAATTTTGATAAGGGTATTAAAGAACGCATTATTAAAATATTAATAATTTTAGGGTTAGTAATTTCTTTAAAATCATTTTACGTACTTTACTTAGCTTTAAGTTTTCCAGTTTTTTATTACTTTATTAAAGAAAAAAAATTAACTAATATTTTATTAATATTTAAGAGTTATTATTTCTATTTATTTTTATTACTATTTGGGAATATATTATTTGTAAATTTTGCTAACAGTGGATGTTTAATTTATCCAGTTTCAATTACTTGTTTTGATTATTTTAGCTGGTCAATTCCATTGCAGGAAGTTTCGGCTATGAATGATTGGTATGAACAATGGTCAAAAGCAGGTGCGAATCCAAATTTTAGAGTTGAAAATCCTCAGGAATACATTCAACATTTTAATTGGGCAAACAATTGGTTTCATGAATATTTTTTTACAAAAGTTTCAGATTTCATTTTTGGAATTTTATTTTTAACTGTTATTTTTTTATTAATTTTCAGATCAAAAAAAAGGAATTCCTTTTCTAATTACAAGGGAGAGAAATTTATTTATGTTATATTATTAATTTTATTATTTGAGTGGTTTTATAATCATCCATCATTAAGATATGGTGGTTATCAATTACTATGTTTATTGTTATTTTTGCCTGTTTCAAATTTTTTAAGTAGCAAGAAACATTTTAAAAATGTTTTGTTTAAAACTAATATTTTGTTGATAATTGGCATAACAATTTTTTTTGGAAGAAACATTAATAGGCTCATAAATGAAAATATCAAATATGATTTTAATCCTTTTGTTAGTCCAGCTTATAGAATAACTGAAGATCATTTTTCAGTTCATAATAGATTTAAAGATATAGTTAACAATAAATTATTTTGTAAAACTTACCAGAACAAGTGTGTAAATAATATTGATGTTAAACAAAAATATGGATATAAAATTTTTTTTCGCAAATCAATATAATTGCCTTAAAAATTAATGATAAAATTTTTTACATTAAAAGTTTTAAATATATTTGATTATTTCTATCAAAGAAAATTTATTAACTTTTTAAAAAAAGAAGGTTTAAGAAATTTGAATGTGCTTTTGGATGTTGGTGCTCATAAAGGAGAGTCCATAAACTTGTTTGCAAATCACTTTAAAATTAATGAAATATATTCTTTTGAACCTAGTCCAATTTCTTATAAAATTTTGACACAAAATATTATTAAAATTAAAAGAAAATTTAATAAAACAAAATTTTTTTTAGAAAATATTGCATTAGGCTCTAGACATGAAAAAATTTATATTAAGCACATAAGTGAGTCTTCATCTTCAACAATTAGAGAATTAAATACCAACTCTAAATATTTTAAAAAAAAATTTTTTTTTCTTAAAAATATTAAAAATCAAAACTTATATAAAAAAATTCAAGTTCAGCAAATTTTACTTTCTGATTATATAAAAAAAAAAAACATTAAAAATATTGATTTTATAAAAATTGATACTGAAGGATATGAGTTAGAAGTGCTAAAAGGTGCTCAAAAAATTCTTTTTAAGACTAGGTATGTATTATTTGAGCATCACTATGATGATATGATTGTTAAAAAATATTTTTTTTCTGACATACATAAATTTTTAAAAGAGAATAATTTTAAGCAATTATATAAATCTAAGATGCCATTTAGAAAAACTTTTGAATATATTTATCAAAATGATTCATTTAAATTTTAACATTTTACAAATATCATCTTTACTATTAGAAACTAATATAAGACTAATTAAAATACAATTATGAGACAGAAAAAAGCTTTAATATTTGGAATTACTGGTCAAGATGGATCATACCTAGCTGAGTTTTTAATCAATAAAGGTTATATCGTTCATGGTGTAAAGAGAAGGTCGTCATCTTTTAATACTGGAAGGATAGATCATATTTATCAAGATCCTCATGTAAAAAATAGGAAATTTATTCTTCACTATGGTGATGTGACAGACTCTTTGTCTGTCTCATCTATTATTAAAGATATTGAACCTGATGAAATTTATAATTTAGCAGCACAATCGCATGTTGCAGTTTCATTTGAAGTGCCTGAGTATACTGCAAATGCTGATGCTATTGGAGCTTTGAGAATTTTAGAAGC
>Ga0181607_10003782_pt1 | contig 13079 bp, 8 predicted proteins | sample 041ome_9_FD_132420 | JGI IMG/M metagenome (GOLD analysis project Ga0181607, IMG submission 132420) | Coastal salt marsh microbial communities from the Groves Creek Marsh, Skidaway Island, Georgia - 041413US metaG (megahit assembly) | ecosystem: Environmental > Aquatic > Marine > Intertidal zone...
CGAGTGGGTGCCTGCCCGCAGTGGCAAGACCTTCGAGACGATCGATCCCGCCACCGAAGAGCCGATTGCGAGCGTGGCGGAAGGCGATGCCGCTGATGTGGAGGCTGCGGTGCGGGCTGCCCGTGAAGCCTTTGACAACGGGCCGTGGCCGAGAATGGATGCCCGCGAACGCGGCCGGCTGATCCATCGCCTCTGCGATCTGATCGAGGAGGAAATTGACGACCTGGCTGCCCTCGAGACCCTCGATAACGGCAAGCCGCTCTCTGACTCACGGCAGATCGACATCCCGCTGGCTGTTTCGGTGCTGCGGTACTACGCCGGCTGGACTGACAAGATCCATGGCCAGACGATCCCTGTTGCTGGCAACTACTTCAGCTACACGAGACGTGAGCCTGTCGGTGTCGCAGGGCAGATCATTCCCTGGAACTTCCCAATCCTGATGGTGTCGTGGAAGTGGGGGCCTGCCCTGGCTGCCGGCTGCACGATCGTGATGAAGCCAGCAGAGCAGACACCGTTGACCTGCCTGCGTCTGGCGAGGCTCGCTCAGAAGGCCGGGATACCCGATGGCGTGATCAACGTGGTGCCTGGCTATGGGCCGACGGCAGGCGCCGCGATCGTGAAGCATCCGGGGATCGACAAGGTGGCCTTCACGGGCTCGGGTGAGACCGCGCAGGTGATCATGCGGCAGGCTGCCGATGGCCTCAAGCGGCTGACGTTTGAGCTTGGTGGCAAGAGTCCAAACATTGTGTTTGCCGATGCAGACCTTGCGGCTGCTGCTCAGGGGGCGCACGTGGGGATTCATCTCAACCAAGGTCAGTGCTGCTGTGCTGGCTCGCGACTGTTTGTTGAAGACTCGATCTATGACGACTTCGTGGCAGAAGTCGTTGAGATGAGCCGTACGCGGCGCGTGGGAGATCCCTTTGATCCGGCCACCGAGCAGGGGCCACAGGTTGATCGTGCTCAGTTTGAAAAGATCATGGGCTACATCGAGAAGGGGAAGGCCGAAGGAGCAACCTGCGCCACGGGTGGCAGTCGCCATGGCGACCTGGGCTACTTCATCGAGCCGACGGTGTTTACCGATGTCACCGATGAGATGGCGATCGCCCGTGACGAGATCTTTGGACCGGTGCTCTCGGTGTTGCGGTTTCGGGACACCGAAGAACTGGTGCGACGGGCGAACGCCACGAGTTTCGGCCTGGCAGCGGCCGTCTGGACACGCGACGTGGCCAAGGCACACGACATTGCCCACAGGCTTCGAGCCGGCACAGTCTGGGTGAACTGTTACGACGTGTTTGATCCGGCCGCTCCCTTTGGTGGGTTTAAACAGTCGGGCTTCGGACGCGAGCTTGGTGAGCGAGGGCTCGACCCCTATCTCGAAACAAAGACCGTCACGGTCAGTCTTGGGTAGGCAGCCTAAGGCACCACAGAAACAGCAATCGGCGGAGCGCCAGCTCGCTGGTACAGGGAGACGCAGATGGGCAAGGTGAAGACAGGCGGCGGCTGGCGGGCGGTGCTCTACACGCTCAAAAAGGCCCGCGAGGCTGGTGGGCTGTGGACTCTCTGGAAAGCGATGCGGACCAAAAACGCATGCAAGACCTGCGCCCTCGGTATGGGTGGGCAAGCGGGGGGCATGGTCAATGAAACCGGGCACTTTCCCGAGGTCTGCAAGAAGTCGTTTCAGGCGATGGTCGCCGACATGCAGGGGGCGGTGAAGCCATCATTCTTTGAGACCTACTCGATTCCACAGCTGCGTCGCTTTAGCCCACGAGAGATGGAGCATGCTGGCCGACTTGTGCAACCGGTGATCCTTGAGAAAGGCTCACAGCACTACAGGCCGATCGGCTGGCGGGAGGTGATGGAGCGGATCGCTGCCAAGCTCAAGGCAACCACCCCCGAGGAGTCGTTCTTCTACTTCAGTGGTCGGTCGAGCAACGAAGCAGGCTTCCTCCTGCAGCTGTTTGCTCGGCTCTATGGCACCAACCATGTCAACAACTGCTCTTACTACTGCCATCAGGCCAGCGGTGTGGGCCTCTCGAGTGTGATCGGCTCTGGGGCGGGCACGATCCATCTCGACGACATGGAGAAGAGCGACTTTGTGATGCTCATCGGAGGCAACCCGGCGAGCAACCATCCCCGCATGATGCGGACGCTGATGATGGTCCGCCGCAGTGGTGGCAAAGTGGTGGTCGTCAATCCGATTGTGGAGACTGGACTGGTCAACTTCTCGGTGCCGAGCGATCCGTGGGCCCTGCTCTTCGGGGCGGAGATCGCAAGCACCTACGTGCAGCCGCTGGTCGGTGGTGACCTCGCGATGGTCTACGGCATGATGAAGCGGCTGCGAGAGATGCATGGCCAGCAGCCGCAGAACGCAGCTGGAGAGCCACTGATCGACGAGGCTTTCTTGACGGCCCACTGCCATGGCTGGCCTGCGCTGGCCGCTCACCTTGACAGCCTGACCTGGGACGAGATTGTCGCCAAGTCGGGCGTGTCGAAGGCAGACATCGACGACATGGCCAGGCAGTATGCCGAGTCGAAGCGAGCGGTGTTTGCCTGGACGATGGGGGTGACCCACCACCTGCATGGAGCGGCTACCGTACAGGCGATTGCCGCGCTGGCGATCATGCGTCGGATGGTTGGCCGGCCCGGCGCAGGACTTCAGCCAATCCGTGGCCACTCCAACATTCAGGGCATGGGCACGGTTGGAGTGACGCCAACACTCAAGAAGGCGATCTTTGATCGTCTCGAGACGCACTATGACGTGAAACTGCCGACCGCCAAAGGACACGACACGCTGGAGTGTCTTGAGGCTGCGGATCAAGGGCAGATGCGATTGGCCTTCTGTCTGGGGGGCAATCTCTGGGGGGCGAGCCCAGACGCGACCTTTGCTGCCGCTGCGATGGGCAAGGTCGACATGGTTGTCAGCATGAACACATCGCTCAACACGGGCCATGCAGCAGGACTCGGTGCCGAAGAAACGATCATCCTGCCGGTGCTCGCACGCGACGAAGAGCCCGAACCGTCGACGCAGGAGAGCATGTTTAGCTACATCCGCCTCTCTGACGGTGGTAGGCCTCGCCACGAGACCGGTCGTAGTGACAGCGGCGAGCCGATTGGGCCTCGCAGCGAGGTAGAAGTTATCTCAGAGCTTGCGATGCGGGTGCTTGGGGAGACGGGACCGGTGGACTGGTCGGCGATGGCCCACACCAGCACGATCCGCACGGCGATCGCTGAGATTGTGCCCGGTCTCGAGCAGATGGCTGAGATCGAGCGGACCAAGAAAGAGTTCTCAATCCCAGGACGCGCGATCGATTCCTCCACCTTCCCGACCGCTGACGGCAAGGCCACGCTGTTTATTCACGAGCTGCCTGCACCACCCGAGACGCTGCAGCTGATGACGATTCGCAGCGAAGGCCAGTTCAACACCGTTGTCTACGAGGAAGAAGATCTCTACCGCAATCAGACGCGTCGCGACATCGTGCTGATCCATCCTGACGATGTCGCCCGATACGGACTCACTGCCGGCGGCCGCTGCCGGATCAGCAGCTCCGCTGGTGAGATGCGTAACCAGATCGTCTCCGCCTACGACCAGATTCGACCTGGCTGTGTGGCGATGTACTACCCGGAGAGCAACGTGCTCGTACCCAAGTCGGCAGATCCGCTCTCGCGGACGCCCGCCTACAAGAGCATCTCCGTGGAGATCGTGCCAGAGCATGGCCGCGAGGTCGCTGGGGCTAAGCAGGGGCTAGCCGAAGAGGGAGAGCTGGCCGTCGTCAGGTGATTCCGGTGGCGTCGGAGGCTTAGGGCGACGGCTCGGCTGGCGGGGCGGAGCAGGTTCCCCTTCGAGGCTGGCCAGAAGCGTGCGTGCGCGGCCGATGACCTCGTCGGGAACGCCGGCGAGCTTGGCCACGTGAATCCCCCAGCTGCGGTCGGCAGCCCCGCGGGCCACCTTGTGCAGGAAGGCGAGGTGGTCGCCATGCTGCTGCACGAGAACCTGAACGTTCGTGACACCGGGCAGCTGCTCGAGGGCGGCCAGCTGCAGGTAGTGCGTGGCGAAGAGGGTCCGGCAGCCGATCTCGTCGTGCAGATGCTCGACCACCGACTGGGCCAGGGCCATGCCGTCAAACGTGCTTGTGCCTCGGCCCACCTCATCGAGGATCACCAGGCTCTGTGGGGTCGCTCGGTTCAGGATGCGAGCGGTCTGTGCCATCTCCACCAGGAATGTGCTCGCCCCACGTGCCAGGTCATCGCCAGCTCCGATGCGGGCAAACAGCCGATCGACAATGCCCACGCGAGCTGACGCCGCCGGCACCCATGAGCCCGCCTGAGCGAGCACGACCGCCAAGGCTGCCTGCCGAATGTAGGTGCTCTTGCCGCCCATGTTGGGGCCGGTGACCAGCAGCAGCTGCGGTCCGTCGGGTGAGTCGGCAGTGAGGTGCAGGTCGTTGGCCACCAGCGTGCCAACCGGGAGCAGTTCTTCGAGCACCGGATGCCTGCCATCGCGGAGTTCGAGTTCCCGCCGCTCGGTGATCTCGGGGCGACACCAGCCTCGCTGCCGTGCCACCGTCGCCATCGAGACGAGCACGTCGAGCATTGCCAAGAGGTCAGCGATCTGGTCGAGCCGCCGGTGTTCCCTGGCCACAAACTGTCGCAGGTCTTCGAAGAGTTCACATTCGCGGCGAACGGCCGCATCTTCGGCACCGAGCACCTGACGCTGGCGTTCGTCGAGTTCGGGAGTGGTGTACCGCTCCGCGTTCTTAACGGTCTGCTTGCGGAGATACTCCGCCGGCACGCGATCGCTCTGCGTCTTGCTGACTTCCAGATAGAAGCCAAAGACCCGGTTGAAGCCGACCTTGAGCGAACTGATTCCGGTGCGTTCGACCTGTTCCGCCTGGTAGCGGGTGATCCATTCCTTCCCGCCAGACGCAAGCTCGACTAGCTCATCGAGCGCTGCGTCGAAGCCGGGGCGGATGAAGCCGCCGTCGCGGGCGTAGACAGGGCAGCTTTCCCGCAGGGTATGGCCGATGCGGTCGGCGATATCGGTGCAGGGATCGAGGCTGTCTCGGCAGTCGGCGAGCAGGCCGGGGCCGACCCGATCGAGCAGGCCCCGCAGCCGCGGCAGCACCCGGGTAACCTGGCCGACGCGTTCGACGTCGCGTGGACCGGCGCGTCCGGAGACGACCCGGCTGGTAATCCGTTCCAGGTCGCCAATGCCCGAGAGCGTGTCGGCAATCTCACCTGCCAACGCGGCGTTGCCCACCAACAGACCGACAGCGTCGAGCCGTCGCTCGATGCTGCTGTGGTCAATCAACGGGGCCACAAGCCACCGTGAGAGCATGCGGGCACCCATCGGCGTCTTGGTGCGGTCGAGCACGCCAGCGAGTGAGCCGGTTCGACGGCCTTCGCTGACGGTGCGAACCAGCTCCAGCGTGCGACGCGTGGCTTCGTCGATCTCCATGGCGTGGCCGCTTCGCCACGGCTTGAGTTGCCCAATGCGGCCGACGGCGGCAGGTTCGGTCTCTTCCAAGTAGCAGATCACCGCGTGAGCAGCTGCCAGGGCGGAGACATCGTGGGCGGTTTCGAAGCCGAGCCCTTCGAGTGAGACACCACCGAGTTTGCGAGAGAGCTCGTCGGGACCGCGGTCTGTGGAAAACCACCATGTCGGCCGAGCAGTGATGGCCGCGTGCAGGCCCGCCTCACGCAGGAGCCCAGCGACCAGCTCACGATGCTGTTCGTCGCAGAGACACTCTGCCGGATCAAGCCGCTGCAGATGCTCGACAAGGTCGGCCGGCGGGAGCACTGCTGCCTGAAACCGTCCGCCCGCCACGTCGATCCAGGCGATTCCTGCTGGTCGCGTGCTTGCCGAGCTGTCTCCAGCGGAGGGCGAGGGCAGCACCGCAACCAGAAAGTTGCTGCGTGTGGGGTCGAGCAGCGACTCGTCCGCTGCGATGCCTGGCGTGACGATCCGTGTCACCTCGCGGCGGAGCAGGCCCTTGGTGGTTTTGGGATCGTCAATCTGTTCACAGATCGCAACCCGTCGCCCTGCCGCCACCAGTTTGACAAGCTGTGGGTCGAGCTGATGGTGGGGAAAGCCCGCCATCGGCATGGCGTTTGGCCCCTTTTCCCGGCTTGTGACGGTCAGGTCCAGAAGTTCTGCAGCCTCGCGGGCATCTTCGCCGAAGAGTTCGTAGAAGTCTCCCATCCGGAAGAGCACGAGCGCTCCGGGGCAGCGAGCCTTGGCGGCTTCAAACTGTTGCATCATCGGTGTGGCCATAGACCGGCGAATGTAGCAAACCGGTGCCCCCTTTGACCGCCCGGAGGTCGCCGCGTACAAACAAGTCACTCACGGCATCCGATGAGAGGCCCCTGCGATGGGGATCTGTGAATCTGGTCAGGGCCTAACCGCAGCAGCCATAAGCAGTCATCTCTTTGTGCGGTGGGCCTCTCATCGGGGGCCGTGAGTTTCTTTTTTCGCCCGGTGTCCGAGCTTGGTTCATGGCAGACAGCACCGCCGCCACGTCGCCGAGTGAGCATTCCGCCGAGCAGGCTGCAGGCGGCTACCGGGTTGTCGCCCGTCGCTACCGGCCGCAGCGATTTGCCGATCTGATCGGGCAGCCGCATGTGGCCCGCGGGCTCTCTGGGGCAATCAGTTCGGGCCGGGTGGGACACGCCTACCTGTTCACCGGCGCTCGCGGTGTTGGCAAGACGAGCGCTGCGAGAATCTTCGCCAAGGCGCTCGAGTGTGGCGTTTCCGAGGATGCCCGCGTGGCCGGCGAGACCACGGCCGAGCCCTGCAACACCTGCGACATGTGTCAGGCGATTTCTGCCGGACAGGATGTCGATGTCGTGGAAATCGATGCCGCAAGCAACCGCGGTATCGATGAGATCCGGCAGCTCCGTCAGAACGCGTCGGTGCGACCGGCTCGAGGCCGCTACAAGATCTACATCATCGATGAAGTCCACATGCTCACGCGTGAGGCCTTCAACGCGCTGCTCAAGACCCTTGAAGAGCCGCCGCCGCACGTGAAGTTTGTGCTCTGCACCACAGAGCCAGAGAAACTTCCGATCACGATTCTTTCCCGTTGTCAGCGGTTTGATTTTCTCACGGTCGAGGCAGGTGCCATCCAGGCCCGTCTGGCGGAGATCGCTGCCGCCGAAGGGGTGGCGATCGATCCCGAGGCGGTGAGGTTGGTGGCCCGCAGAGCCAACGGCAGCATGCGGGACAGCCAGTCGCTGCTGGAGCAGCTGCTGGGGGCCGCCGCGACAGCGGATGGACGGATCGGGGTCGACGCGGTGCATGCCCTGCTGGGAACTGGGCGTGAAGAGGGGCTCGCCGAGCTGGTGCAGGCGATTGCTGGGCAGCAGCCGAAGGCCGCGGTGGAGTCGCTCGATGCGGCTGTTTCCGGGGGAGCTGATGCTGGTGGCGTTCTGGAGCAGCTTCTGGCGGTGCTCCGAGATGCGCTCCTGGCAAGCGTTGCCGCTGAGCCGCGACTCTGGAGTGCCGACGGTGGCTGTGGCCTCGACGTGCAGGCCGTGGCCTCCACGCTCGGTGCAGATACCATCCTGGCGATGATGCAGGTGATCGACCACGCTCTGGCACGGATGCGGACGGCCGGCCATGCGGCGGTGCTCGCCGAGATGGCGGTGGTGCGACTGGCAAGCATGGAACGGATGGAGTCGTTGACGACCGTGCTCTCGCGTTTGGCCAGCGGGCAGCCCCTGCCGGTTGCTGGAGGCACCACGCAGTCGGCTGGGCAGGTGCTGTCCCCGCGCGAAAAAAAAACGACCGAGCCCGCCAGCCCCGCCGCGGTCGTAACTGAGCTACCAGCTGTCAGTCCCGCTGGGGCAGCGGAGGCTGAGCCGGTCCAGGCAACGGCTCCGTCGCGGCCCACGGCAGTGTCGGCGGCCGTCCCTGCCGAGCCGCTGCCTCGCCTCGATGCCAGTACGCCACCGCTGGAAGTCTGGCGGCAGGTAGGGGAAGTCGTCGGGGGGATGGCTGCGGGGTTTATCAACGAGGCGACGGCTGCAGTCTGGTCTGAGAACGATGGAATCGAAGTCACGATGCCGGCCAATGGAGAGGCGGGCTGCTCCTTCCTCAAACGCGCTGAAGTCGGCGCGAGCGTGACCGGGGCCCTACGCGAACTCTGCGGCCGCACGCGGATTGTGTTTCAGTTTGAGGCGGCTGCGGCTGCCGTTCCCAAGGCGAAGAAGCCGACAGGGCGTTCACAGGCGGCCCGCCTGCGGTCCGCCTCCGAGCATCCACTTGTGAACCATGCCCGCACGGTTTTTGATGCGGCGATTCGACGGGTCGATCCGCCGTCCCCAGCTGCCCGGCCGGCGAGCGATGCGGCCGGCTCGTGAGCGTTTTCTCTTCTCGGTGAAGGATGCAGATGACAGAGAAATCGAGTGGGTCTGGCGGAGTGATTGCTACCCTGATTGACCAGTTTGCGGCCCTGCCTGGCATCGGTCGCAAGTCGGCGGAGCGGCTGGCCTACCACGTGATGAAGATGCCTGCAGAGGATGCGTTGGGCTTCGCCGACGCGGTGCGGGCGGTGACAGAACGGCTCCATCCCTGCACGCGGTGCTTTAATCTCTGCGAGGACGACACGTGTGAGATCTGTCGTGATAGCCGTCGCGACACAGGGCTGCTGTTGGTGGTGGAGCAGGTTCGCGACCTGCTGGCACTGGAAACAGCGGGCTCCTACCGCGGTCTCTACCATGTGCTCCAAGGTCGGCTCTCGCCCCTGGATGGTGTTGCCGCCGAACAGCTGACGATGAAACAGCTGCTGCAGCGGGTCCGCGGCGGGCAAGTCCGCGAGGTGATCATGGGGACGAGCCCAACGGTGGAAGGTGATGCCACCGCGGCGGAGATTGCCGGACGCTTGGCAGATCTGCCAGTTGTGGTCACCCGATTGGCACGTGGGCTGGTGGTGGGCAGTCCGCTCGAGCAGGCCAATAAAGCGATGCTCGCCGATGCCTTGTCGGGTCGCCACCGGCTTTGAGCGGGGCGTTTCTCCCAAGTGCCCACAGTGCGGGAAGGGCCTGCGCATGCAGCCATGGATGCTCAGCGTTTCCCGTTGTCCCGTTTTTTCAGCTGCGGCCGACGACGCGGTTCCCGGGAAGGGGTATTCTTGGGGGGGTAGTGGTGGTGCTGCTGGCGGCATCACCGGTGGATGATTGTTTGAGACAGGCCACGCGAGGAGCTCTGAGCTGTGAAACTCTCCTTCGGACAGGAAATGCGGTTGGCGCAAAAGCAGATGCTTGCGCCGCGCATGATCCAGTCGATGGAGATTCTGCAGCTTGCCCAGCAGGCCCTCGAGGAGCGACTCGAACAAGAGATTCAGAACAACGAGACACTCGAGCTCGAAGAGCCGGATCGGGCCGAAGGTGAGGTCGAGCAGCCTGCCGAGCCCACGTCGTCGACCGCCGATGAGCAGCCACTCGTCGTTGATCAGGAGCATGCCAACCAGGCAGACTTCGAGCGGTCCTACGACTGGTCGGCGGAGTATCCCGATGCTGACGAGGAACGACCGAGATCGAGTGCCTCACGCCTCGATGAGGCCTCTGACCGCTACCTCGATGTGATGGCCAACATGGAGGAACGTTCAGAGACGCTCTCCGACCATCTCCACGACCAGCTCGCACTCTACGATCTCAGCGAGCGCCAGCGGGCTGCGGCTGACCGAGTGATCTACAACCTCGACGCCAATGGATACCTCCAGCTTCCCATGGAAGAGCTCGTCGATGCCGATGGGCCTGAAGGGCAGCTGGAAGACCTGACCGCGGCGTTGGAGGTCGTGCAGGGGATGGAGCCGCGAGGCGTGGGTGCTCGGAGCCTGCGAGAGTGTCTGCTCCTGCAGATCGAAGGTGCAACGCCCGAGGCGGTGCGACTGAGGCGAATTGTCAAAGATCATCTGGAAGACCTCGCCGGCAATCGTCTGCCTCTGATCGAGAAGAGAACCGGCTATTCGATCGAGGAGATCGAAGAGGCGCGTGACGAACTGCAGCGGCTGCAGCCCAAGCCAGGTGCCCTCTATGCAACAAGCATCGTGCCGACGGTGCGGCCGGATGTGTTTGTTGAACAGGATGAAGAGGGCCGGTGGAAGGTGCGGCTCGACGATGTTGACATGCCCAACATGCGTATCAGCCCGTACTACCGGCAGCTGCTGATCTCGCCATCAACCGACCCTGCAACGCGTGAATACATCAAGCGGAAGATCAACTCAGCTCAGTGGTTGATTGAGTCGATCGAGCAACGGCGAAGTACGCTGCTGAAGACGGCTCAGGCGATCGTTGACCATCAGACCCGATTTCTCGCCGAGGGTCCTGAGGCGATTGAGCCGCTCAAGATGCAGCAGATCGCCGACCGGATCGGCATGCATGTGACCACCGTGAGCCGTGCTGTGGATGACAAATGGCTGCAGACACCACGTGGGCTGTTGCCGCTGAGGGGCTTCTTCGTGGGGGGCACGGTCAGTGCCGATGGCGAGGAGGTCGCTTGGGATACGGTGCGGATGCGGCTTCAGGAGATCATCGATGCGGAGCCGAAGGACCGGCCGTACAGCGATGATGATCTTGTCGAGCAACTCGGGAAGCGGGGCATCAAGCTGGCGCGACGCACGGTCACGAAGTATCGCAAGGCGATGAAAATCCCAAGTTCACGGCAGCGACGCGACTGGAAGCTGGCGAAGACGCCGCGATCGAGAAAGTCGACGCCGCCACAACCGCGGGATGACACGAGCGTGCAGATGCCGCCGACGGAGCGGGTGCAGGCGGAGTCGGATGGGGCGGCAGCCGGCTGATTCGAGGCGGCCGGCTTGTCGGTTTGGCCACTGCTCGCGTAGATTCCGTGGCTCAGGTTTGTCGCGGGGTTCCTGGCCCGCAGCCGTCTCCAGGAGACACCACGCACGCATGCGATGCCCATTTTGCAGAGGTGACGACGACCGTGTCATCGACTCCCGATCAGGAGACGATGGCGCCTCGATCCGTCGCCGTAGAGAGTGTCTCAGCTGCCGCCGCCGGTTCACGACCTACGAGCGGGTGGAGCGTCAGCTGCCCACCGTGATCAAGAAGGGGGGCGACCGGGAGCCTTTCGACCGCGACAAGATCAAGCGAGGCCTCGCCAAAGCCTGCTGGAAGCGGCCCGTTGCGGAGGATGACATCGAGGCGATGGTCTGCGCACTGGAAGCCGAGCTGTTCGGCAGTTTTGAGAACGAGGTGCCCAGCGACACCCTTGGCGAACGGGCGATGGATCTGCTGCGAACCCGTGACCAGGTTGCCTACGTGCGGTTTGCCAGCGTTTACCGTGAGTTCAAGGATGTTCGGGACTTCATGGAAGAACTTGAGCCAATTCTTGAGCAGGTGAGCGGCCTTGAACAGGTCCGTGGTGTGGAGGCCGCTGAGCTGGTGGGCAGCGAACTCAGTTCCAAGCAGCGACCACGGAGTGTGCCACCCAAAGGCTGACGCTTGTCTGGTGGTGGTGAGGCATGGGTGGCCTGCCGAGCTGTGCGAGACCGCCTGCCAGACTCAGGACGAGGGGCCGCCGCGAAGGTAGTCGCCGTGTACTCCGCCGTGCTTCTCTTCGAGCCGCACGTCGGTGACGGCCATGCCCGGGTCGATGGACTTGGCCATGTCGTAGATGCACAGCCCCGCAGTGGCGACGGCTACGAGAGCCTCCATTTCCACGCCGGTGCGGGCCGTCGCCTGCACCCGTGTTTCGATCTCGATGCTCCCCTCGTGCTCAAACGTGAAGGTCACGTCGATCGAGTCGAGGGGCAGGGGGTGACAGAGCGGCACGATTTCACTCGTTCGCTTCGCCGCCATGATGCCGGCCACGCGGGCAGTGGCGAGCGGATCCCCTTTGGCCAACTGGCCCGTGCGGATCTGCCGGATGGTGTCAGGCTTGGCGACGAGGCGTCCGGTGGCTCTGGCAGTTCGCACACTAACTGGCTTGCCGCCGACATTGATCATGCGAATCTCAGAGGTCGGTTCATCCGCTGGCATGCGATCGGATCCTTTGTGGCGAAGACTGATACAAAACGACCGCGGGCCGGCGTGCCCCCCATGACACACCGGCCCGCGGCAAATGGAGTCGTCGCGATTGCCGGCTGCTACACCAGCTCCTTGCGGGCCCCCACGAGGGTCCGCAGCCGCTCTGCCAGGAGCGCCACGTCGAACGGCTTCTTGAAGCTTTCGTTCACGTGGGCACGATCGACGGTAATGGTCGAGCCGTCGTCGGGGAGCAGGGCGATCACGATCGTCTCCGCATATTCCTGATTGCGTCGCAGATTCTGGCAGATCTGCTGGGCATCAATCCGGCCGATCGCATAGTCCACCACGATGCAGTCGGGGTGGAAGCTTTCAGCCTGAATGCCAGCTTCAAAGCCACTGGCCGCAACCTGAATCTTGTAGGATCCATCGGCCGGCATGTGCCGCTTCAGGTTTTCGATGAGCACCTGGTCTTGTCCAACGACAAGCACCTTTGCCATCGCCTCGTCCTCAAGGTCGCCCAGCGGCATGCCGTGCTCTTTGAGGAACTTAATCAGATACTCGCGGGGAATCCGGCGATCCTGCGAACCAGGGATCCGGTAACCCTTGAGCCGGCCTGAGTCGAACCATTTGCTCACCGTGCGGGGAGCAACTTTACAGATCTTGGCGACCTGTCCCGTCGTGAAGACCTTCATCGCTTTGGACTCCATTTGCTTCTACACAACCTTGCCAACGGCATCCGCAAGCGCGGTGGCCGAAGCGGGCAATACCGGTATGCCGTGGCATTCAAACCACGCTTGACGCGGTTATGGGTTCGCGGGGTCGACCGCGTCGTCGCGCCCCACGAAGGCCGGCCATAGAAAGCGGCGGGGGGGCTACAGAGAGTCGCCAATCCAACGGAAATATTTTCCGCGGTGCACTGACGAACATGGCTCGCAGGTGTCCCCCCCTGCTTTCATTCCGCTCGAGAAGTGACCGGCTTTCGTCGATCGCGACTCTGACGGAATGACCGTCCAATAGGGCATATCGAAAGAACGACTCGTGCGACTTGAGACGTTCTTTCTGACGGAGAGGCTCGCACCGCTTTCGCGGGC
>Ga0181607_10003785_pt1 | contig 13071 bp, 7 predicted proteins | sample 041ome_9_FD_132420 | JGI IMG/M metagenome (GOLD analysis project Ga0181607, IMG submission 132420) | Coastal salt marsh microbial communities from the Groves Creek Marsh, Skidaway Island, Georgia - 041413US metaG (megahit assembly) | ecosystem: Environmental > Aquatic > Marine > Intertidal zone...
GGCTCTGGACTCGCGATACGGCGAGCTGCGAGCAATCGAGAGTTATTGCGAGCATCGATTTCCCGGTTCTTGCCTTGGTTGCGGAAATAGCGCAACAGCGGAACGACGAAGAATAATACGCCGTAGCTCAGTAAACCGGGGAGCAAGCCCGAGAAGGCGCGCGCCAACTCCACGTACTCTCGGGTGCGGTACATGATTTGCGGGTCGTTAATCATCTGCGCCAAAATCACCACCCCCACTAAGTTCGCAACGCCGAGTAAACCCGCTTGAATCTTTTGCGACGGCTCGGCGAGCGAAAACACCCATCGCTCCTCTTGCGCCAACGCCTCACTTTCGCCTCTACTTCGCGCCGTTGTTTTTCCAGCGGTGGACTCCATGTTAGAAAATCGATAAATGATCGATCCTGTGACGGTATTCACCTCTGGCGTGCCCTCGAAGCGGGTGAGCGCGGGCAAGACAAAGGACTCGTCTTCGTATCCCGCCGTGTCCAGAAACGGCGCCAACTGCTCCGCCGTCACAACGCCCTTATTCTTTTGAATCAAGCGTCCAACCAACTCCCAACGCCGCTTTTCGAAATCCAAGTTCGGATCGCCGTCGCCGAAAACAAAACTGAAGACAGCCTCAAAAAAGTTCATCTCTCTGTCGCGTCTTCGCGGTCGGCGATAGTAGTACGGATCCCAATACCAAAACAAATCAAACGGCGAAATGTAAAAGCGCGGCCCAGCGAAGCCACCACCGCGCCGATCTGAACGATCGTCACTACTCTTGGCGCTCATGAGGGCGAAGATGGCGGTGTAGACAATCATCACGCTCGCCACGAGCGACGTTCCAAACGCCACGCGAAAAACGTACGAAGCTAAGCTTTTCGCCCCGCTCACGATCGGTTCGATCTTCATCTTGAACGATTTCGAGCTCAAAATCCCTCGTGTCGACCTGGGAAACACGTATGTGAGATCGCCCGCGCTGGATACTTCCAAAGTCGCTCCTGTGTCCGCCGCCAGCGCGTTGAGCGCCTTTTGCGTCTCGAACACGCTCGCCCCCGAAATCGAGCTCACGTCCCCCACAGTGGCGCGATACTGCGCCTTCTCGATCGCTTTAAGTGTTTTTTCGCGCAATTCAGCGTTCAAATCATCGCTCTCCACGCGTCCTCCCGGGGCGACGGCGAGCTTGTCGTCCTCCGCGAGCGCGCTCTCGCGAGGCAGGTCCAACTCGACTCGATCGTCGTAGTCCCATCCTCCTCGCGCGCGCGTCGTCACCGCTCCATCGCGCGCGCGCGCGAAGCGCGTCTTTCGCGCGACGCGCCCGTCCTCAGCGCGCGTCGCCGCGTCGCTCGCCCGCGCGCGCGACCTCGTCGGCGTCATCTTGGACGACGCGCGAACGACGACGACGACGACGCGCGGCGACGACGACGACGCGCGCGCTCGAACGGCGCCGACCGCGAGCGGCGGCATCGCGCGCGAGTTGTGCGTCGTCGGCACCGCGGTGGCGCGCATGTCGATCGAAGCGAAGGGCGCGTCGTGAGATGACGCGATGCGACGCGAAGGACGAGCGAGCGACAGTGCGAGACGCGCGACGCGCGCGATGTCTCGCAAGGGCGGATGGGGACGCGGGGACGAGGATGATTATTACGACGATTACGACGACGACGAGGCGTACGACGACGACGACGAGGCGTACGACGACGACGACGAAGCCGCAGGCGCCGGGCGCGAGGCCCTCGAGCGAGCCGAGGATGGCGAGCGCGCGACGACGGGCGCGAGGGCGGCGAAGACGAGCAAGGCGATGGAGTTGATGAAGACGAAACCGACGCCCACGCGCGTGGGGATGAAAGAGATCGAGGCGCGGATGGCGGCGGAGAGAAACGCGAGGTATCCCGCGGCGCCGCGCGGGCCGAGCGGAGGCGGCGCGAGCGCGGGGAAGTTTGCGTTCGATACGCCTTCACCGGACGCGGCAGCGGCGGCGGCGCGAGCGCGGGGGAGTAAGTCTGGGGCGAGCGCGGCGATGGAAACGACGGAAACGCTCGTGAAAGAATTTGCGGCCAAGACGCGAGTCGGCGGCGACGCGACCGCGTTTGCGGGATACGAAGCTTCGAGCGCCGAGCGCGCGGCGTACACCTCACCGGAGGGCGGTGACGTGCACGTCGTGATATTAGGACACGTTGATGCGGGGAAATCGACGCTTAGTGGGCGATTGCTGTACGCTTTGAAAGCGGTCGATGACAGAGCGATGCATAAAAACGTGCGCGATTCCAAGGCGAGCGGGAAATCGTCGTTCGCCTGGGCTTGGGTGATGGACTGTAGACCGGAAGAACGAGAGCGCGGGGTGACGATAGACGTCAGCATGAAGCGATGTGTGTTAGATGGACATCGACAGTTGGTAGTTTTAGATGCTCCTGGGCACAAAGATTTCGTGCCGAACGCGATTTCCGGCGCGTCGCAAGCCGACGCGGGCGTTTTGGTCATCGACGGCGCGATGGGTGGATTTGAAAACGGTTTCGCTGCGACTCCAGGTCACACGGGACAAACGCGCGAGCACGCGCGATTGGCGCGGGCGCTTGGTTTACATTCCCTCATCGTCGTCATCAATAAGATGGACTGCGTTGAGTATGGAGAGGAGCGATTTAGATTTGTCGTCGATGCGCTTCAAAACTTTCTCATCGACGACGTCGGTTTTAGCCAAGAACAGCTCACGTTCGTGCCGGTTTCGGGGATTGAGGGTACAAATATTTCGCCCGATGACGCGGCTGCATTGCCCGATGCATTGGCCTCGTGGTATCGAGGCCCGACGCTCGTAGACGCGTTGCGAGCGGTTAAAATTCCATCTCGAGGAGCGCCGAAACCGCTTCGCATGCCAATCGCAGACATCATCACCGAAGTGCGCTCTCTCGGTGGAGCCGCGTGCGGTGGTAAGATCGAAGCTGGAAGCTTGATGAAAGGTCAAAAGCTACTCGTGATGCCGGCCAACGTTTCGGCCACTGTGAAGTGCGTGGAAGTGGACGGAATAGCCGTCGACTTTGCGCCGATTGGCACATCCGTGGACGTCGGCTTGAGCGACGTGGATTCGCGGCATTTAGAAGTCGGGAGCGTTTTATGCCATGCGTCGCATCCAATAACGCCCACGGATGAGATTGAAGTCCGTGTGCTCACGACGGACATGCTTCGTGTGCCTTTACTCAAAGGCTCAAAGGTTGTTTTGCATTCGCACATGCTCGCGTGCGACGCAACGATTGAGGAACTCGTCGCGCAAGTGGACACGGTGACGGGAGACGTGGTAAAGGCAAGTCCTCGGTGTATTACGCGCGAACAGAGCGCTATTTTGCGTATTCGCACGTCTAGGAATATTTGCGTCGAACCGGTCGAGATTTCACCGACGTTAAGCCGCGTGACGCTTCGCATGAATGGCAAAACCATGGCGCTCGGTGTGGTGACTGCGATTTGGCGCTCTTAGTTGGCTAATTTCTAATTTCTACTTTGGAACGCCGTACACGACTTGATTCGCGCCTTCTATATCTAGATACTGTACTTCGCCCCCCGTTTTTCGCGCGAGATAATCCACGAGCGCCATTCTCTCGGTCACCGGCGCGCCGTCGCGGTCTCGTCTGTGCTTGAACAAATCCGGAAAGACGCAACACGGAACTACGGCGAACGGCTTACTGTATTGCAGCGCGAAATCGACGATCGCTTCGGTGGCCTGATCTGGATGCATACCGATAATGGCCGAACAATCTTTGAACTGTGCGAAATTTTCACTGGAAAACTCTGTTCGAATTTGCTCGCACAGCATCGATTCCGCCTCCGGCGCCGTCGACTCGTCCGTCTTCAACTTCTTCTTCAGCCACTTGTGCTGTTTCTTGTTCAGCTTTCGCTCGCGCGGTTCGACAAGCGTGCTTTTGATTCCTAATTTTGTATGTAACTCAAACGACACATCGCCTCGTCCGCCCGCGACGTCCAAAACGCCGGTACCCGCGTTTAAAACTTCGGCGCCAAACTTTTCGAGCAAAAATTGCGCGAATCGCTGCGCACGCATTTGTTTGCTCGCCACCGAGTCTCCGTGCGGGTCCCCGCACTCTTTAGCCGCGATTTCCCGTCTATTCGCCTTACGCGCCGCGATCCATTCGCGTTGCACCGCTCGATCGTGCGCATACTTGCACTTGTCGCCTTTGGCGCAAAATGCGTTATTGATGAAGAACTTGCACGCGCCGACGCTCGCTCCGTCGGCGACTCTCGAACTCGCCTCGCCGCCGATCCCACTCTCGCCTCCTTCGTTCGGGAGGTACAACTCGCGCTGAAACGCTTTCCCTGGATTCACTTTCGCCCACTCTTCGACGATCTCGACCACTTCCTCGCACGCCAACGACCACTCGCCGTGCGCGTTCGCCGCTCGCCGCGAGAGCGTCCCGCGAAACGCGCCCGTGTTCCCGAGCTTCAACGACGTCTTTTGCGCCCACGCCACGTCTTCGTGCGTCACGAACGCACCATGCGACGCCTTCACCACCATTTCGATCAGCTCGCCAGCGCTCAACGCCGCGTGCGCCCGCGCGCGTCGTCCGTCGTCTCGCAAAGTCGCGTCGTCCGCGCCAACCGCCGCCGCATCGAGCGCGTCGTCCACGCGCACGTCGTAAAATGCCAAGCGCTTGCTCACGCGACGTCGACCGATGATGCGTCCGCGCACGATGACGTCAACCGCGCTCGCGCCGTCGTCGGCGGCGGCGGCGCGCATGACTGCGCGACGCGATGCGACCGACGCGCGTCAAAGTGACGCGCTCGGGGCGACGACGACGCGCATCGGGATGACGACGTCGGTGACGCCGGCGCGCGGCGCGAGGTGTGCGCGAGGTGTGTCCGCGCGCGCTCTGGCGCGCGCAGACGACGCGCGACGCGCGACACACGCGCGCGGCGCGGCGTCGAACGCGATGGATAAAACGCGCGGCGAAACGACGACGACGACGACGACGAGACGAAGCGGTGGACGACGACGTGACGCGCGAGCGCGCGCGAGCGCAGATGATGTCGAAGAGCGTGTGACGTCGACGCGTGAAACCACGACGGGGCGGTTCGGGAATGGAAACACGACGAGACGAGACGCGCTCATGGCGGCGGCGAGCGCGGCGGCGCTGCGAGCGACGGGAGCAAACGCGGCGGATGACGACGCGCGACGGTTGTTCGAGCAGAGGTTCCCGGTGCTGTTTAAACCGTTCATCGGTCGTGGAACGCGCGCGACGGTGAAGCGAACGATCGTGCCGGGACAGATGTGGGCGTTTGAACAAAACATCGAGCTCGGCCCGCTCGAGACGACGATTCGATGCGTGACGTGCAAGCTAAGCGACGGTTCGCTGTGGGTGCACGCGCCCTTAGCGCCGACGGAGGAGTTTTTTGAATTTGTGGAGAGTTGTGGGGATGGTACGAGCGCGTGCGTTCGATACGTCGTCGTGCCAACGTACGCGTTAGAGCATAAAATTTTCGCCAAGGATGCGCTCGCGCGATGGCGAGGCGCCAAGTTATACGCCTCGCCGGGGCAGTTTACGTTTCCCATTCGCGACGTCTCTGACGAAATAGTGTTCGGGAAAAAGGTGGACTTCGTATTACAAGGAAGTGATTTAGACGTGAGATCGCCTGTAGCGGTGCCTTGGAAGGATGAGATCGAGTTTGAGACGCTCGAAGCGGGAACGTTTGACGTGGGATCGACGAAGCAGACGATTTACGAGACCGCGTTTTTTCACAAACCAAGCAAGACTTTGATCGTCACCGACGCCTTGGCGCAGATCCCGATCGACCCTCCGGAGGCGAATTCCGTGGAAAAACTCTTAGTCGTCTCCCAGCGATCGACGGCGGACCCCGTGCCCGAGGACACGCCCGAGGCGCGTCGCGCCGGGTGGGAGAAAACGGCGTTGTTGGTGAGTTACTTTTTCCCCGAACACGAAGAGCTCGACCCGGCGGCGCCTGGGACGGTGATTTGGACAGACGGTTGGCACGACAACTTTCAAGCCCTCGCCGGTCGCTTGCTCGTTCCCCCGGTCGTGCGCACGCTGCTTTACGCTCAAAATCCCAACGCCGTTCGCCGTTGGGTAGCCGCCGTGAGCTCGAGGTGGGATTTTGAGCGCGTCGTCCCGGCGCATTGGGAGGCGCCCTTGGCGTGTTCCCCCGGTGATTTCAAGCGCGCGTTCGCATTTTTAGACGACGATGCGATCGATGCGTTTCCCGAGGGTGATTTAAAGCACGGTTTGCAGCCCGTAGCTGACATAGTGCTGAAGAAAAAGTAGTACACGGTGTGTTTTACAACGCCGGCGTCGCTCGGCTGAGTCAGCATTCTTTCCAGTCATTCGCGCTCGTTCGTTCCTTCCTTCGTTCGTTCGTTCGTCCGTTCGTTCGTTCGCTCACTTCGCGGGATCGTTCCAGAGATTATTCACGTGCTTGCGCGGTGATCCTTTATCCCAGGACGATCGCCACACCTCTTCGTGTTTCGTCATCCCCGTCGTCCTCGTCGATGCGTTCGATTGCGTCGATGTCACGAACGAGCGGAACGCGTAATACGTCGCCACGCCGACGCCCGACGCGACGCACAGCGCGCCGAGACTCGTTCGCGGGAGTTTGAAGAGTTTATGATTACGCGCGTAATCTTCGTGAATCGTGTGCGCGCGATGTAAATCAACCATGGGTGACGGCGGCTCGCCGACGTCGAGGTGTGCCGACGCCGACGCGGGCCGTTCGCGATGACGATTGGCCGTCGGCGCCGCGCGGCCGGTCGCACGTCGCGACGCGCGGTGAGGACGACGACGACGGGACGACGGGACGGGACGACGACGACGGGACGACGACGACGGGACGACGGGACGACGGGACGACGCGCGCACCGCGCGCGCGATGGACGACCGCGCGGTGTTTAAAGATGGCACGAATGCGTCGCGTCGCCGAGGCGAGGACGCCGTGGAAACGATGCGCGAGAAGCTGGAGAAGACATCCATCAAAGCGTTGCGAGCGTTGGAGGCGAAAGACGCGGAGATCGCGCGATTGCGCGCGGAGCTGCGGGCGCGCGAGCGAAGAGAAGGGGCGACGACGGCGTTTGAACGGCGAAGACACGCTCGACGCGGAGGCGAAGACGAAGGTGAGATGAGCGATGAGGAGACGTTCGAGGACGAGGATCGGTATCGAAACGCGCGACGCGGTCGAACGTCGGCGTCGGCGTCGGCATCGGGCGCGCGCGTTGGGCAATTGGAACGGGAATTGGAAGACGAACGCGCCGTCGTCATTCGTTTGAGGCGAGAGCTGCGCGAGGCAAACGGAAACGCGGAAAGGCTTCGAGAGTCGCACGAAGAAGCGAAGAAGTTTGCGTTGGCGAGCGAAAAACACGCGGGGGCGTTGACAGAACGAATGCAGCGCTTGGTGTGCGCGCGAGATGAGCGGTGGAGCGAGCGCGAGAATGCGGCGGATGCCTCGGAGAGAGCGTTGTCGGCTCGCGTCGCCGCGCTGACGGTCGAAAGCGCGCGCGCGAGCGAAGAAGGCGAGCGATGGCGGGTAAAGGCGCAAGATTTAGAAGAAGAATTACGCTCAATCAAGGCTGCCACGTTCGAAACCGAGATCTTGAATGAAGAGGAGGACGAAGACGCCGGCGCCGCAGAGTCGGCGCATCGATTGCGCGTTCGACTCGCCGAGACGCGTCTCGCGCTTCGCCAGGCGCTTGCCTCGGATAGCGCTGAAGCGAATACGATGGCATCATCGCAGACCAGCGAGCAAATCGGTGATGCGCTCTCGATGATGTCGCAATCATCGAGGATGACAGCGACTAAGAGCGCGCGAGACAACGCCAAACTTGCCTCTGCTGAAGAGAAAATTTCTTCTCTCAAACGCGTCGTGAAGGAACTTAGAAGTACGAATAACTCGCAAGCGAACGAGCTCGGGCGATTGGAAATGCTATTGAGGGAACAAATCGCGTCGAGCAAACTCACGCTAGAGTCCGCGGAGGCGACTTCTGAAAACGCGACACACGAACGGGAATACTTCACCAACACCTTGCGCGAACGCGAAGAAGAATTACTCGTCTTGAGAGACACTTTCTCGGTATTAGAAAGTGATCGTTCGCCTGCGACAGCAGATGGTGATTGGCGGCGAGACGAAATGAATCGAGCGCGCGAGAAGATTATCGCCCTCGAGACTGAAAATGCGTCGCTCGTAAACGAGAGAGAGCTTCTCGCGGGCGAGGTGCGACAGTATCGCCACGAGCTCAAGGGTGAGTCGGAGCGCGCGGAGGCGTACGAGAGCATCGCCAAATCTGCGCGCCAGCGCGAAGAAATCTTGTTCGCACAACTCGAGTGGAAAACTGAAGAGTGCATCGCGTACATGGATGCGGAGCTTGAGCTGCTGAGTCGTTTAGACGACGCCGAGCGAGACAACTTGGATTTGGAAATCAGTCTCAAGTCGTGTGAGAAAGCGCTTCGACTGCAAGTCGAACGGTTGAGTCAATACAGCGCCACGCAGATCGGAGATTTGAAACGCAAAGTTCAACAGAGCGTGACGGATACCGTTTCAACAGACGCCGCGGCGAACTTTTGCCGCGGTATCCAAATCGCGCTGCGACAGACAGACGACGGGGAAACCACTGTCAATCAAAGACTTGAAGAAGCGCTCTTGGATGCGCAGCGCACGATTGCTCTGTTGGAGTGTACGTCTATTAAATACGAGAAGGCTTTTACTTCGGCTATGAGGCACGTGGAGAAGGCGGAACATCGCAGCGAGTCGACAAAGACAGCGTTTGATCACGTGTGCGCCATTCTCGAACTTTCTCAAAAGTCGTACGCCTCTCTGAGCTCCAAGGCCATGAGTTCGTTGGAGAATCGACTCATGACGACGCACGCTCGCAACGTAAAGTTATCACAGATAATTGTGCGAGGCGAAACGGACACGGGCGTTGAGCTTAACGAAATGGAGGAGGAACTGCGCGATCGCGACGAAAAGATTGAATTAATGAAGGCGCGCATCGACGAGCTCGAAGTCACGGGAAGCGAACTCATTGGCGCTCGCGAGTCGGCTGCGAGCGCTATGCAAGCCATGTCGGTGGCCCGCGATAAGGCGAAGAAGGAAGTGTTCGAGGAGCAGGATCGCTTGCGCGAAGCCCAGCGCACGATTGCCGAACTTAACGCCCGCGTTGCGCAGCTTCACGAAGAATTTCGGGCGTCGATATTAGAAGATCAGGCGGACCAATTGCGCGCGTTAGTCGAAGAACAAGCGCAGACGATCGCATCGGCGTCTATGGAGCTAGAGAAACGAGTGAATGCGGAAACGCATGCGCAGGAGAGACTGGCAGAAATCACACGAGAGCTCGAAGCGACGCGTGAAAGCTTTGAGCGAGCGACTGCAGAGCTCGAAGAAGTACGGGAATCTCGCGCAAAGCTCGTCGAGCGGACAGATGGACAATCTGAACACCCCGATGTCGTGACAAAATTGAGCCAGCGCGCATCCGAGCTCGAAAAAGCGATTGAGGTTCGAGACGATCGAATCAGAGAATTGGAAAAGTCGGCGCGCTTCGAGACGGCTTTGGCGACAAAGGGAACGACGGCGACGCTTGGTGCGAAAGTTGATCCTCACGATGCGGAAAGCTTAGTCACTGTCGCGCTCAAAGACAACCGAGCGGCTGCTGTCGTCGCAGCCGCTGCGCGTGACGAAGTCGATCGACTGAAGGAAGAAATCAGATGGCGTGATGACGCCTTGGCTGCCGTCGGCGCGTCGACGACAAATGTCGCGATGGACGAATCCACGCGAACTGAACTCGAAAATATCAAGTCTCTTCTCGAAGGCGCGTTCAAGCAACACGAAGGACGGTTATCAGAAACCAATCGCTTGGTCGCGCGCGACACATCGACTTTGCAAGCATACGCCGAGGTAATGACGGCGAGGCTGCTCAACTTGGAAGCCGAAATCGCGGAACAAAAGCGAAAAGAAGAGGAATGGCAGGCGAGCAACATGCCGGGCGATGATGAGCGTCGCGCGCACGTGGAAAGATGTAAGCGCTACAGAGAGCTCATGCAACGCCTGCGTCAGGAGCACGAACGCGAGCGAAATAAACTGTTGGAATTCGTCAAGGAGTCGGAAGCAAAGATTGCCGATTTGACCAGGCGCGTGCAGAGCAGCTGGGCAGGAGAATCCGAGGCTGAAGTCGCCAATCTCAACGCGCAGCTCGTGCGCGCAAATCAACGAATCGAAGAGCTCGAACGTCAGCTAAAAACCAAGCAACTCGCCGTCGACGCGACAGAAGGCGGTTTCACTTTGCTCACAGAAGTCGAATCCGCCGACGCAGAACTTCGAGACACCAGCGCCAAGCTCGCGACGAGCGTCGAAGAAGCCGCTCGACTTCGCGATGAACTCGAACAGTGCAAGACGCAAATCGAGTCGATGAGGGAAGAAACGAAGAAAGCTGTGGAGAAGCAGCTGACGACCCGATTCCGGCGCGAGCTGGCGAGACACGAAGATGAGATCGAGCGATTGCGCGAACGTTGCTCGGCGTTCGCACCGCCGTGCGCATCCCTGGTTGAGGCTGTGCGCAAGATGTCGATACGCTTGTTGCGTATGTCAGCCGCTGTGGCGCACATGTCGAGACAAGCCCAAGGCAAGCAGTCGATATCAGAAACCCTGATGGCGAAAGATGCGAACGAAGTTGCTTCTTTGGTCGGGTTGTCGCTCGAGGAAATCACCTCGGTGTTTGCAGTGCAAAACATTCGTTCCGACGGTTCCGCGGATGAAGCGAAAACGGCGCTGAGCATGTTGGATTCACCGGAAAATATCGCCGCTGCGATCGCGTGGTGCGAGGCGCGTACCTTGCAACTCAACGACGCTTTGACATCGGAGGCTCCGATTGCCGAAGTCTGGAGAGACGATGCACTCGACGCCGTGACGTCGCTCGTGCACGATCAAGCGAGCGCGGCGGAGACGTGCCTTCGCGAGTCCACGCCCGAACTTCAACGCTGGTGGATGGGATTAGCTACTAGTGACTAGGGAATGTATTATTTTCACTATTTTCCTACGCTAATTTTCCCGCCTTCTGTAGCGCGATGCGTGCCTCGACCCGCGCCTTCGCGATTTGTGAATTTATCGCCGCCTGTCGCGCCTCGTCCGCTGGCGGTGGGGCCACGACGGGTTGTTGCGGACCAGCGCTGTGAAACGAGATTCCGTTTCGCTTGGCGAGGTACTTCTCCGTGACCCGCTTCTGTTCATCAGCGAGCGCACGAGCGAAATCTTCCTCCTCCACTGGCGATTCGTCAAACGCAAATTTTGCCCCAGTGGCGAACGCGTCGCTCGCCGACACTCCATCTCGCGCGCAGGTCTCCATGAACTCTGGGTTCCTAAAAGTCGATGACGTGAACATCAACGCGCTCGGCGTCACGCCTCGTCGTCTCGCGACGATTAAGAGGTCGTTCACTCTCTGTTGCGTCGCCTTCGTCTCCTCGCTCGTCTCGCTCGTCTCGCTCGTCGTCGCCCCGTATCTCGCCGCGATCGCCGCCACCCACGCGTCGTCGTCGCCGTCGTCGCCGTCGTCGTCGTCGTCGCCGTCGTCGCCGTCGTCGCCGTCGCGATCATCGACGTTCACCCTCGTCGTCATCGCCGTCGGTCGCGCCGGTCCCACGAACGCATCCTCGCCGTCGCTCGTCGCTTCGTCCGCCGTCTGCCGCGCCGATCCAGCGCGCGCCGGTCCCACGAAGCCACCGTCGTCGCCGTCGCCGTCGTCGCTGCTTCCGTACTCTCCCACGAACGCGTCCATCGTCGCGATGGGACGGCGCGACGCGTCGGCGGCGTTCGTCCGAGTGTCGCGGCGCGAACGCGCGACGCGCGATATTTTGGTTGTCGCGGATATTTTGGTTTTTCGAAAATTCGAATGGATGCGATCAAATCTACGTATACGGTGTGTAAAAAACGCCATCACGAGTGGATAGGGTTCTGCATCCAAATCTTTAAATCGCGCGGCGCAGCTGTCGACGTTTTGGCGCGCAAGATGACGGATGAGTTTCGACGCCGCGCCGCACACCTCGCCGCTCGACGAGGTTATAAATCTAAATCTCGAGCGAAACGAACTGCATCGATTCGATCGTGTTCCGCGCGAGCATCGCGTCGTCATCCGCGCTTGAGGGAGCGCGCACGGACAACGCGCGCGCGAACGGCGTCGAACGAATTCGCTTGTTCCCCCGATCTCGACACATCGCCGATCGCGCGCATCGGCGACGTCGATTTCGAGCGCGTCGCGGGAGTGTTCGGTGACGAACGCGCGCGTGGACGTGAGAACGAACGTCGTTCGTTCACCGCGAGCGGCGCTCGCGCGAAGGCATGGCTGGGAAACGCGCGACGCCGGTAAAAGATGCGTCGAAAAACAAACCGAAAACGACGCCGGTGAAGAAGTCGACGATGAAGGCGCCGCGGGACGGGGCGTCGGCGCCGAATTCGCCGGCGGGGCGTGGAACGCCGCGACGAGCGACGGCGAATAAGGCAACAGAAAGAATGAAGGAAATGGCTGTGAAGACGGAGGACATGGATGAGGACTACGCGTTCGACGGGGATGACGATTACGCCGCGGCGCCGAGCGCGCCGGCGAGCGGGCGCACGACGCCGAAGAAGTACAGAGCGCGCGTCGTGGGAGGATCAGCACCGCCGACACCGATGAGCAAGAGGTACGCTAGTAGTGGTTCTTTGATTTTATCTCCGTTGCGCGCGTGAACAGGACGGCGCGGATGAGAGAAAAGGGGAATCGCGATCAGGGCGCCCGCGGGTGCCCGCGACGCGTTTCCCGCCCGAACTGCGTCGCCGACGGCAAACGCGCGCCTCACGCGACGTTGACGCGCTTCGGGCGCGTTGAAATCGCGCGTATACATGGATGACTGACGAATATTTTTTCACCTCTTGTTTCATTTTTAACAGATCTCAGGGTGGTTCTCCGCGCAAGAGCGGAGACAGCGACAGCGGCGCGAGCGGCAACCCGAGAACGCAACTCGCGGAGCATTTGCCCGTGATTGCGGATATCGGTGGTATGTTTGCCGATCTTGTCAGTCGTGTTCCGGGCATGGAGAACTTCTTGACGGCGATGAAGCGCCCGTTA
>Ga0181607_10003789_pt1 | contig 13048 bp, 9 predicted proteins | sample 041ome_9_FD_132420 | JGI IMG/M metagenome (GOLD analysis project Ga0181607, IMG submission 132420) | Coastal salt marsh microbial communities from the Groves Creek Marsh, Skidaway Island, Georgia - 041413US metaG (megahit assembly) | ecosystem: Environmental > Aquatic > Marine > Intertidal zone...
AAATATATCAGTCAAAAAATAAACTTGACTTTTTACTAAAACTTTGAGGTAGTATTTCAACCTATAGAATGTCTTCCCCTTGTGTTGTTTCGAAGAATATGATTTCTTCCCCTATCCCTTCTTCCCCCCAGCATATTTCCAGTTCCAGGCCCATGTGTTCCACTCCCGCAGCTCCTAAGAAGTCCCAGCGTAGCGCAAAGACTGTTCGCCTCGACGACTTCTTTGATCATTCCTCATACAGCGATAAACAGACTAATTCCAGATCCTCCAGAAATTCTACCGATTCCGATAATGTTCGCACCAAGGCTTTCGAAGTCCTTGGAGACAAGGACAAGATGGCTGAGAGACTTACCCGTACCAAGATGTGTAGTTCTGTCGAGAACAACACGAATTGTAGGCATGGAGCAAAATGCCGCTTCGCTCACAATCTCGATGAGCTCCGCGTTGCCGATTGTGTATTTACTACCAACTGCAAGTTGGTCGCAGTCGATTCCAACAATATTTGGTCTAACAGGAGTGGTATTAAGATGTGCAAGTGTAAGCATCCTGAGGAGACGCTCGAAAACTTTTACGATCGTACTGGCCTTTCTAGGTTTTGTAAAGATGTGAAGAAAGACGTGAAGAAAGACTCTCCAGCTCCTGTTGTTAATAAGTGGAATGGACGTTCTGACACCATCAAGAACAATGTTGGGTTCAGCATATTGACTGATGATGACGACGAGGAGCCTGGTATGTTGACTCCTGACAAGCTGACCCCTGTCAAGCTCTTTGAGCCAAAGTCAGAGCCAGAGCATCAGGAATGTGAGGAAGAGACCGTCATCAGAGTTCCCGCGGAGATGGCTGAGGCAGCCATGGAGGCTGCCATGAAAGCAGGTAAGTTCAACATTCGTATCGTGATCGTAGACTAACTCTTAATACCCGCCAGCCACAGTTTGTACATAATAGTGTAAAATAATAAAAAACAAAAAATCATACTCACAATGTGAGTATAATTTTATTTTCTATGTGATGATAAAAATGAGCGTAAATAAAGTAGCTGACATGGAACAGTATTGGAGTGATGATATAGAAAATGTACTGGAAAGCATTAGACACAATGCATCAGTGATGAGCGATCATCACAAGAAGAACTATGCTTATTACAAGGAACAGCTTAAATACTATAAGATACCAGTTATCATTATTTCTGGTATTAATAGTGTTGTTTCAGTAGGTCTACAGCCTTACATGGACCAGGGAATGATTAGTGCTGCTACCTGTTTACTTTCACTCGTGTGTGGTATAATAGGAAGTATCGAGCTTTTTCTGAGAATTTCAGATGGCATGGAGATTGAACTTGCGGCTTCTAAGGACTTCTACCTTCTATCGATTAACATTTACAAAACCCTTACATTAGAGAGAAAACGTCGTCACGAGGGTGGCAAAGAGTATCTAGAACATGTATACAACACCTATACCAAACTCATAGAGGATGCTCAGGTTATAAACACTAAAATTAAAGATAAGCTCGCTGACGTTCCTGTAGCTGGAGGTAAAGATTTTAGAAGACCTTCTCCTTCATCACCTGTATATGAAAAGCCTAGAGAAACTCGAACTGGATTAGGTATCAGGAATACACTCTTTGGTCCCAAAAAGATAGCTGTTCCTTCCGAAGATGCTATCGTTGATAAGCTCTTCAAGAGGATGGCAGAGTCTGCTAATTCTCCTTCCATCACTCCACCCCCAGTCTCACAAGATTTAATTATGAAAAACATGATGAGTCAGTTTCAGAACCAGACTGATGAAATGACAAGACAGATGAGAGAAATGCAAACATTACTTCCTAAAACTTCGAAAGGTCTTGTCGATAAGACTCTTACAGACTTGAAAGAACAAGGAAGTGACATTGCTAGTTTAGCTATTGATGTTGGTGATGCAGTTGAGAATGTAATTACTGATATGAAACAAGATGTAACTAATAATATGCTGAAGACAATTGAAGAGGGACGATCAGCTTTCGTTGATATAGGGACGGAATTTGCCCAAGAACAGAGTAGAGAGATGAAAAAAACTGTAAGAACTAATATGATCGGTGCTCAAAATCAAGCTGCTGAGATTGTGAATGATCTTAAGGATGTAAAGGTTGCTGGAAAAGAGCTTGTGAAGGATCTTAAGGATGTAAAGGTTGCTGGAAAAGAGCTTGTGAAGGATCTTAAGGATGTAAAGGTTGCTGGAAATGATGTAAAGGTTGGAGATGGAAAAAACAAAAAATAAGTATAAATATAATAAATTGACTTTTTCATACAAATTTTAATATGAAAAGTAAGATGGATACGGATTCTCCTTTTAAGTATATTCCCAAAGAGGAAATTTTGATTTTACAGAAAGATCCGAGTCAGAACGTTCTTTACAGGGTTAAGTCGACCGAGGGTGAGTATTGGATGAAGGTAAGTAACAAGAATATTGATTTTTTCTCAATAGAGAACGGTAAGAAAAAGTTAGTTGTATCTAAACCATGGGTAAATAAGGACAAAAGCACTGAAGTTGATAGACAAACTATTTTGAGCTGGATATGCACCCAGTCCCCTGATGTTTCAAAGCTGAACTATCTCTTTACGGATGATTGCAGTATTCGTCAGATTATTGTGAAAGGGTATGTACAATCAGGAAAGACTGGTTTTATGTTATGCTCTGCGATGCGCTACATGTTTGGGCCAACTAGTCGTTCATCAATTATAGTTCTTCGAGACTCGATAGGTGATATGAATCAGATAAAGGGACGTTTGGAGGATATGCAGGAGAGGTTATCTGCTTACCTACATGAAAATCATATTGAAGGAAATGTAGAGATCTCTATTCTTGGTGATAAGCCAGACAAGAAGGATTTTTACACTGCAATGTCGGGTGTAACACCTAAGATCTTTGTATTGCTTGGTAATGAGGCACAGATTCGTCGACTGAATAAGATGTTAAGCAAGATGGATAAGTCTAAATTCTCTCTTTTCATAGATGAGGCTGATTCTAATGATTCTGGAGAGAACATTCGTTCAACCGAGTTGAATAGTCTGAAAGAGAAAGCTACGATAATCTACTACATCTCTGCTACCATTTTGGAGATAGGTTTTCGGGAGCAGATAGATAAGGGAGGAGTTTACATGCTTGATGAAGTTCCACATTACATGGGTTTGGACAAGACAACTCAGAGATATCTCCCTCATGATTCTCAGCCTTGTAATAAAAAGGAGGATATTCCAGAAGTTATGGATCCCAACATTCCTGAGTTTTTGGAACATTTTTCAACACTAGCTCCCAACCATGTAGATATATTCGATGTGAATCATCCGCAGTATTGCCTAATGAGCTGTGGGTCTGTGATCGACCCACAGAGGAGGCTTTTCAAAATGGTCGCGGAAACTCAGAAGATTGCGGTGCTTCTGTACAATGGAGATGGTGTTGATCTTTATCACCCTAGCATCAAGGAGGAAAGTATAAGGATTTCTTATTTGAACGGGAAACATGTCTATAGTTCAAAGTGTGAGTGGTGTCAAGGAGCTTACAACTTTAACAACAAAGTTGGTATATCATCTGTTATACAGTGGTTAAAGGATAATGGAGGTGTGGAAAGATTTCCCAGGATCATTGTTGTATCTGGTAGGTTGGCAGGAAGAGGGATTAGTTTCACTAGTAGAGATTATGGTAAATATTTGAATTCTTTCAAGGATGGTAGGATACCTGAGTGGATGGGGTGGAGACTAACGGGGATGTATTATACTCCATCTAGATATACTAACCAACCAAATCTCATCCAGGGAGCTGGAAGAGTTTGTTGCATTGTCAGAGATAACATGCCAACTTACGTTTACACGAATAAAGAGGTTTTTTCTGACATCAGAAAGGCTTATTGGACCCAGGAAGAGCTGATAACCAGAGCTCGAAAACTTCAAGACGAAGGAGGTGATGAAATGTGCTTAGGTGACGCGATTGATAAGATTACCATGAGAAGAGAAAAGTTAAGTAAGAGGTCCCTTACGCTTCAAGAGGTTAAACGTTTACCGAAGGCTAATGTTGTTATGGGGGAAGACGGTGGATTCAAGATGAAGGATACATATAACAATTATACAGAGGACAGTGACAGGGACACCTGGGAGAGAAGCTTTGACTTTGACTTCAAACCAGAGGTTAATGAGGAAGATCTACCAGATGAACTTTCTATGCATGAGTTCACAAGATTGACTGAGAAGATGTTTGCTACATGGGCTAAACCTTACACCGAAACTAAGATTTCTAGGTTCATGAAGGACTTGGACCCAGATAAGGTGTTTACAGCAGAAGAATTTAAGGCTTTCTGTGATGAGCATCAGATTCTAATCAATTTAGTGACTAATATTAGGGTAGGTACTAAAGAATACGGGCATGGTTTTGGTACAATAATTAGAAAGAACAAGGAAGATGTGACTTATCAGCTCTACCCAGAGTTAGTTGATTCGTTCAAGCATTACTTTAATTACCAATGATCTTCCAGTCTTTGGGATTATCACTTGTGGTGTCGGCCATGTAGAGTTTACATGAGAGTATCTTATTGGTAGTAGATAAAGGACGTAAAGTTTGCAAACATATGTCATAATATATGCTTGTATGAGGAGTATCCGAAAAACAACAATCGTATGAATTACAGATACCACGTAAACCATCCCAGACGGTAGATGTACCGTTATACCCCCAAGCAAAAAGCCCAGTAGTATCCTGACTGTAATAGTCTGAGTTATATATTTCTGGTTTTCCAGACAGATGAATATCGATTGTATCTTTGCCTAATTTATCCTTAAGGTCCGTTAATAAATCGAAAGCGCTTGTCTCGTTTAGAAAACATGCAACTGTGAAATGTGCAACATGTTCTGTTTTGAAAATTTCCTGATTATAAACCAGCCATACTGCATGTCCGTATCCCATTTATCTTTATACACTAAAATGTATAAACACATATTTATTCTTACCATAAAATCTTAAAATGACTTATGTTTATAATTGTTATATATTTATAAAAAATGTCAGCTGTTAGACTCTTTGGTATTACAGGAAAGAAATTTAGTGGTAAAGACACCTCGGTTTCTCATTTACCATCATATATTCTAAGATATTCATTTGCAGGTCCTCTTAAAGATGAACTTCAGAAGGTATTTTCGTTGACAGATGCGCAGCTGAATGACCCAACACAGAAGGAATTGATTGATGAGAGATATGGTAAGTCTCCCAGACAACTTATGCAGTGGTATGGTACGGATGTGGTACGGAAAATCGACGAGGACTATTGGATTAAGCGTTTTTTGAAATTTTATAATTCTCACGATAGTTCGGTAAAGATCATTGTTACAGATGTGAGATTTCCCAATGAGGCCAATACTATTCGTTCTCTTGGAGGAGAAATTATCCAAGTCTCCAGGGCAAACTGTATTGGTGACGACAACCATGAAAGTGAACAGGGTGGTTTTGTACCTGACAAGGTTGTATATAACGACGGAACTATCGAAGAACTTCAGTCGAAGATTAACGCTATTTTAAAAGTTTCTTGAATATTTCTGTCAGAACATTAACACTCATGCTGTTACCTATTTGTTTTTTCATTTGCGCGTTACTGACGACTTGAGAGAAGCTATTGAAACCTTGTAAGGTCAGAAGCTCGTTACATGTTGCGTATCTTTGCATAGGTATACACCATAGCGAATTACTAGCTGTAATACATGGAGAATACTCTTCATTACAACTATTACCATACTTACTCTGACAAACATCCGCAAAACTACAGGTAGGAAATCTATCAATATAAGCCTGTAATTTCTCCGAGGTTTTTACTCCTCCTGGTGTATCTCTATCTACACAATCTGATAAACTGATTGATAGTTCTGTTTTCTCTGGCCAAATGACCTCTCCTTTTTTTGTACCTATTATGTATATACGAGGTCTGTTCTGAGGAATACCATATTCTCGTGTGTTCATTAACTTCCACTGAACATCATATCCATCCTCCTTTAATAAACACAAGGATTCCCATATAGTATTCCAAGTGTTACCATTAGAACCTTTAGGAGCATCCTTTGGTTTATCATGCCACAAAAGCGCCCTTACATTTTCCAGAATAAAAAATGTCGGTTTCTTGGTTCTTATGACTTCTAAGCAACTCCAGAACACATTACCGCGTTTATCTTCAAAACCCTTTTGTAATCCAGCAGCTGAAAAGGGCTGACAATTATGCACAATAATATTTTCTACTATGTAACTGTTATCGTGCTCTACTTCAAAATTATATACGGGAACATTTTCAACAGAAGATGTTTCTATTTTGAAGGGTGCGTACCAGACATACCCATCTTCGATAAATGAAGAGTGCAGTCCACCGCCTTCGACGCATCCTCTGATTCGATAGGTATCTCTTTGATTCACAGTTCGTCCTTGGATAACGGTGGTTTTCGGTCGGATGTCTTTTTTAACACTGAATAAATGACCCAACTTTAGGTACAATCTCTGTACCCCCAGTGCCAGATTTTCCGAAACAGTCGTGATTGTATGAGTACCAGAATTAGTTATATGTCCATCTGCTGTGATATATCCCGATAAGAATTCTTGGATTAACTCAGTTGGAGCATCTTGTACCCATTCGGGAATCCGTTTTCCGTGGGCGTATTTTCCAAATTTTTTAAATATATTGAACCATACGAAATCGCAACAACCGTATTTATTACAAGAATCACCTGAAGGACACTGTTTATCCGTTATCTGTAGAATGCTGGTGATCCTGGGAAGCACCGTTTCAGCATCATTCGAATTTATCGCGAACCGTATTTTATTCATGCTTCGTCCATCTGGTTTAAGCGTTTCCTCTATCCATCCATCGCCAACAAAGAACCCCATCATAAACCATGCGTTCGGATCGTCCAATAATATATTGTATTTTTTGGTTGTGGTCTGATTAATAGTTCGTTCAAATGTAAATTCTGGTATGATACTACGTTGGTTGACCTTCATTCCAAAGTAGTGCATGTCATTCAGTTCACATGCCTTTTTCCATTCTGGCTCACCGAACGCATAGTCATATTTGCGCTTTGTATTATTCCACAAACGTGATTTCTCGCGAACGTAGAATGGATGTTCAGATGTACACTCAATCGGTGAATGGTATTTTACAAAGATTTTAAACATGGTACCAGTGTAAGACTTACGCTGTAGATTGAGAATACGTTGAAATGAACCCGTGTGAGTCATGAGTGAATCGGACATGTCTATCGTCTCAATGTTCTTGTATCCATCCAGTGTAAGAACACTTGTACCAGCGACAAAGCATGGAAATCCTGCAATGTAAAGATCGATATCTGGTACTGTATTTATATCTCTCTTTGTAATATCTCCCTCTGGATATGGTCCATCTGGATCTCCGAATATTAGACTAGGTTTATAGTTTTCTTTAATACTACGTATACAATACTTGTTTATTTCAGAAGAAAAAACATGTTTAAATTGTATTCCCAATTGTTCAAGTGCTTTGATTGGTGCTTCAATACCGCTGCAATCCGTACCGACTTTTATAACCATATTGGATGTCATTCTAATTTATACGCGTTTTCCATTTTTTTAGATTTATATCAAACGGAAAAATTAATGATAAAATTGATTTTTCTGTTCTATTTTTGAGGCTGATCGTAACTTCTATAATGTCGTCTCAAAAAGTCAAGCGTAGGAATATTAAAACTCGTTTTTGTCGGGGGGTCACAGGAGGAAAGTGTCAAGAAGGTTATAAATGTAATTTTGCTCATAGTATTGATGAGATTACACCTAGAACATGCAGAAATAATAACTGTAAGTTCACATGTAACTACATTCACAACGGCGAGACGTTAGATAAATACGCTCTAAGGATGAACTTCTCTGGTTCTGCTAATAGGTCGTGTTTTATAAGGAAGAATATGGGACCATTGGACAAGGATTTTTTACTGAGTATGACAAAATCAGCTGAGAAAGATACTTTAGATAGTGATATGTTTGAAGAAGTATACTCTTCATGCAGAGAAAGGACTAGAAGCATTCGTAGATCCGCAAATGAAGCCGACAACTTATGGGAGGACCTAGGATATATGAAGTATAAAACATATATCCCATATATGGTTAAATTTGCAAGTCAAACTAGCTACGTAAGGAAAAACGAACCGTGTCGTCGGTTAACTATTGATCAGAAGATTGATTTGAAATATACTATAGAGAATGAATGGAGGGAGAGGAGGATGACGGGGGATTTGTGTGGTTACCTTTTTTAAACAATTGTCTTCTCGTCTAAGAACTAAACTTAAGTAATTATACTTAAAAAGTATAATAACTACTAGAAAATGCCTGTGACAGAAAATATATGTGTAATCTCCTGCCCTCATTGTTCATTGTATGTCGAAGTAATTGCATTGAATTGTAGGATTTTTAGGTGTGGAATCATCAAGGAAACAATGAAACAAATTGACCCTCATCTACCTAAAGAACAGTGTGATGAATTGGTGAAAGGAGATCTAATTTTTGGTTGTGGTAAACCTTTTAGAGTCGATGGTACGATTGAAAATCCTGAGGTTAGTATATGTGACTATATATGATTTTGATGGTGTTATTCACCTTCAAAATTTAAATATCAAAAGCAGCATCCATACGCCTTCTGACTTCAGGTACGGATGTATATGCTTCCGTAAGACATTCAAAACTCATTTCAGCCGCATCACCAAAACTGTTCTCTTCTCCTTCAGTCTTAAAAAACGCTTGAAGAGGAAAACCGCTAGTTTTAGTTTGTAATGATATAATAGTAATATTGACCTTTGTACCAGCTTTAACACCAATATCTTTATTACCAACTGTGACAAGGTTGTCGCACTTATACACATTAAAATCAACTGGAATACTGTCCGTTCTTGACACAATAGTCTTAGAAAACAGAGAGATTGGATTAAATTTTGTGTTAAATATGACTCTGTTGAATCTTGCAAATGTAGGTGAAAACTGCTTTCCGTCGCGGTCAGTCGTAACATGGTAATCAGTATCAAGATCAAGGACTTCCCAGACAATCTCTGTAAGTGATGCTATAAGACCTGCTGCGACAGCAATACCTAAATAAGGAGATAATGTACTAGCTAATCCCGAAAGTAATGTACCAGCTGAAATGATACCTGAAGCAAATGCTGCTTCTTGAGCGATATTCCAGTTTGCTACTTGGTTTACAACATCCATGAGCTCGGTAAGTGCTTTATTTATCCCAATTGCATCTTCGTCTAGAGGACTATCATGTGTAGGTATGAAAAAGGGTTTATAATCTACATTAATATCGTCAATGCTAAAGCACGTTATTTCAAGTGGTCTCAATGATCTTGCCAACTGGTGAGCCCGAACACAACCTAATATACCAGCATTATCTACAAATCCACTATCTCCGATCATTAAAGCCTTATTTTTTGCAAGACTCTTGAGGACGATGTCTCTATCGTAATTAGGGTTAGGTGAAGTAAACACTCTGCTTGTATATTCATCACAACTTCTGTACTCTTCTGGGTTATCTTGATGTAATATAGAACACACATCTTTGTATATACGTTGATTACTACTGGAATTACCCTTAAAAACACAACTAAGATCAATCTCAAGTTGTCCTAATCGAGAAACAAACGCTTCCTGGTCAGAAAAACCACCTCTGTATATTACAGATTTGACCAAGCATATGTTTTTTGCAATTCCCGTCGCTGCTGCTGTAGTAGTCGCAACGGATTTTACAAGTTCATCTGACGTATCATAATTGAGAGGAGATGTTGGCACTTCTATAACAGACGTCAAGGCATCTGTAGTTATCGGTTCCGTCACTCTAGACTCCCATTCCCCAGTTGGCTGCTTTTCTACATCAATATCATACGAGTAATACTTGATATTATTATCGTATACTCCTGGTATGGTAAACGGAATTGTATTATATTTAGACGAGAAAGTAACCATAGATGCACTCGGACATATAATTTGTTCAGAATTGTTTTGGCAACATTCAGCAGACGCCACATTCTTACACCTATATACTTTACGAGGAAGAAGAGTATCAGAAAACCAACCATCTTCGTATTCGTCAACCCATTCACACGTGTCAAACATAGTGTTATCAGGTAAATTTCCAGGTGGGAATCTCCATCCGTTCCAATACCTGAGAGTATTAAGTGAATTTGAGCTATATTTGTTAATACGTAACCCCTGCGATGTTATAGATGTCGTAAGGGGGCCGTTTGAGTACGGTAAAGAATTTTTACATGCTTCACCAGTAGGAAGATTATAACTATAATTGATTCCAGATACACCAGGAACACTCATATCACCATTTGTAAGTATAGCAGCTGGTACAACTATATTTATGTCTCTATATTCAGGTAAAACATCTTTCATTTTCGTTTTATTGTGTCTACCTTGAAGAAAAAGTGCCCCTGCATCATATATATTACCAGCTCTATATACCCCGTCGAGTGTACCAGTAGCATTCATTACCATTAATGCTAACTTTACAAAGTAAGGTAGTTCTAAAGGGCTTACTTGATCACCTAAATCCTCGTTCTGATTTGCATCTCTATAACTCAAAAATGTGTTGATGTGTTCTTGTATGTATTTTTCTCTTACATTTTCAGATGTAAGATTTCTTATAGAGTTAATATCTTTGTTAAACTTGGAGTCGTATGCTAACAATATATTAAAGATATTTCCACCAGATGATCCTGATATATAAGGGAAATTTGTAAACAATTTACTTACTGGTGTACTACCCCTAAGTGACTTATCCCTCTTGATTTTGAGGAGAGCCGATATATATCCGTAATAATTAGATATAGCTAATAGCCCACCTCCTTGGCAAGCTAATGTATGTACACTGTTTTTCATGGGTATATTTATATTTGGAGGGCCGAGATCACGTATCCTCGGAGGAACACCAATTCTACCCCTATTACACATAGGAGACTCAGGGTATTTCTTGCAAAAATCTCTGCTAAACTGCTCTTTCCTTAAAAAGAAAAGTGATAAGCCGATTATGCATAAAGATACTATAACCGTAATTACCAAAGTTTTTGTATTCATTTTTTTATATATAGTAAAAATTATATATAATTACATTTTTTTACATAAATGTCTTTTCAATTATTCTACGACCAGTAGAATCGGAAAGAGCACGTTCTATACCTTCAAAAGAGTATTTAACAGTGTCTTTGAAATTTTTACCATCTCCAAAAAATGATATAAGTTGTCCAGTTGATTCACAAGTTATGGCGGTTAAGTTTACCTTCGTACCTGCTCTGATACCAAATAGTGGGTTGTTTATTGTTGTAAGATTTTCATAGCGTTTTAGACTAAATGGTATACTGTCTCCATCATTATTCATTACGGTTGTAGAGAATTCTTCTAAGGGTATGTCAGGTTTATCGAAAATTGACGGTGCTCTCAAGTGTACCTGTGTTTTAAAAGTTTTACCGAAATTATCAGTAGTCACGTGATAGTCTGTATCCAGATCAAGGGCCTCCCATACAATTTCTGTTAATGATGCAATCAAACTAGCAGTCAGGGCTATACCTAACAAAGGTGAGATTAGATTTCCTAATGCAAATACAAGACTCTCAGCTGCTATTGTACCTACGATAAGCCCTGCTTCTTGAAAAGTATTGAAGTTTGCTACATCATTAACAACATCCATTATTACATCTACTATAGTTGTAACATCATCGAAGAGTTTCGATGACCCATCTGCATTTACATATCTAGGATTTCTCTTAAAAAGTATAGCAATCTCCTCGGGTACTCTGCTTATAGCGCAAATATTGAGAGTTTGTAATTCACTTTGTTGTTGATGTTCTAGTACACTAGTTAAAACACCCGTGTTATCACATCCAGCTGCGTCAAACAAGGCTAAAGGTTGTGAATTTGCTAGTTTACTTAGCTTTACTTTCATATCCTCATTGGTAGAACCGCAGTCATTTATAATCGAACATGCGGAACTGTATAGACGTTTGTTAGAATCTGCTGAATTGTTTGTTTTTAAGAAAACGGACATATCTAAGTCGACTTTACTGAAGCGAGCAACGAATTGTTCCTGGTCAGAAAACCCACCTCTATAAAAAGCAGACTTGATAATACAAGGATCTCTGATTATACCAGGAAGAGCTGTGGTTACACCGATCACGTTTCCCAATAATTCTCTAGATGTATCATAGTTCATCCTATTTATGTTAGTAGGAACCTCTGCGACGAATTTGACCGCTTTATTAGGTATAGATTCGGTTGAAAAATTTCCCTCCCATTCGCCTGTTGGTTCTTTTTCAGTTTCAATGTTATATGCGAAGTATTGTGTTGTGTCACTGTAGATATTTCTCGCAAAAGAAAGTGTGTTGGGTTTTGATGTGAAAGTGACTAAAGAAGCGCCAGTACATTTATTAGATTGTGAGTTATTTTGACAGCATTCAGATGAAGCTACATTTTTACATCTATATACTTTGTAAGGAAGAAGAGTATCAGAAAACCAACCATCTTCGTATTTGTCAACCCATTTACACGTGTCAAACATAGTGTTATCAGGTACAGGTCCAGGTGGGAATCTCCATCCGTCCCAATATCTAAAAGAATCTAGACTACGTGCCTTATATTCCTTAATTTCTACACCATTAACCGTACTGACCGATGTCAAAGGACCGTGTCCAAATGGTAAGTTTGTCATACATTCTTCCCCTGCGGGTAAATTATAAGAATAAGTTATTTCTTCGGATGAACCTGGTAAACTCAAGTCACCTGTTGTCAAAACAGATCCTGCAATAGTTACATTGAGATGACCATACTCGGGTAATGTATCTTTCATAAGTGTCTTTTTGTGTCTGTCTAACATATAAGCTGAACCCAAACGTCCAATTCCACCTAAACCTAAGACTCCTGGACTATCAATGGTTAATAGTTTGAAGACAAGCTTAAAGAAATAAGGAAGTTGGAGTGAATCTAGGGCTGATGGGTTGAACTCATCTGCCTGATCTCTTATCTGGTTAAATTC
>Ga0181607_10003791_pt1 | contig 13041 bp, 18 predicted proteins | sample 041ome_9_FD_132420 | JGI IMG/M metagenome (GOLD analysis project Ga0181607, IMG submission 132420) | Coastal salt marsh microbial communities from the Groves Creek Marsh, Skidaway Island, Georgia - 041413US metaG (megahit assembly) | ecosystem: Environmental > Aquatic > Marine > Intertidal zone...
GGTTTTTCTTTTGCCGCTTTTCTTGTGACTTTTCTTTTGGCTCTTCTTGTGGCCACTCTTTTTGTGGTGACTTTTACCACTCTTCTTGTGGTGTTTTCTCGCGGTTTTGTGTTGTTTTTTACCTCCCTGTTGAACGCTCATTATAATATAGACGAAGATTTTATATTGCCAATGGTTTAGAAACTGGCGTTTTTCTTGGAAGCGTAATAATCTGTATTCAATTCACGTGTATCCGCACCACCGCGAGGAGCATTTAGTGCTTGTTCTGCCATTGGCTTTCCTTGAATAGTATCATTAAATTCCTGACTTTCAGGATGCATTCCATGTTTCATGAAAGTGTCTTGGGAAGGATAAGCACTCTTCTTGTCCTTCATATTATCACCTTGTAATATTTGAGATTCTAAAGTAGGATCCACAGAACCTCTTCCTAAATAAGGAACGGTGGCAAAAGGACGTTGCATTAAACTCAAACGACTCAAATTACGACCTTGTTCGTTTTCTAACCACAAACTGTTTTCATCTTGGATGTGCGTGCTGCTCGCACCAATACCACGTACATTACCTGGTACAAGACCAATGTGTTCGCGTGAAAAATTCAATTGTTCTTGTTCATTGGAATAATCGGTGGCAAAAGGATTTCCGGCAACATAGCCAAAATAGTTAGCGCTTTGAATATCATCTTGTGTTCTGCTGGGATCGTCGTTTCCAATACGATCTGAATTAAAAAATGTGTAATTCACTGATTTAACCATTCTTATACTATGTGTATATATATTTACCTGATATTTCTAAAGTATTTCATCTTTTTATATACTGTTTTGAGTGATTCCTTAAAACAGTATATTTAATTGTATCCATCGATCCATCTTGGATTATTGCGTCCAAGAGCCATCATATTACCTTCCTTGGCCGAAATCATATCACCGTAACAAAATTGTGCAAATGCTCCTTGGTCGTTTGGAATGGTTGTATTTGCATTGGAATAAAAGGGTTGCATGGATTGTTCAAACACCATTTCATCGCCTAAATCTCCGAACAATTTGTCGGCAATATCGGGTTGGCCTGGATTTTGTTCCACAACCATGCGTTTTGCATTTGCTAAAATAGTTTCATTTCCGCGTTGTGTATAAGACGGAGGGGCGGGTTTTTTATTTACATCATAACGGTAATCGGGTACTAACACGTTGGACAAAGGATTGTCCGGTGTGGGTTTGTCGAAACTCAGATTCAATGTTTCTGGGCTAATATCGTCTTCCACTTCACCGGAAAGTTTTACAACTGGTAACTGAGGTTTCATTGGTCCGGGTGGAGGAAGGGATGGATCGCGAGTCATTAAACCGGCTTGCGCCATATAAGAGCCTAAACCTTCCTTGCCACCTGTTTTGCGATAAGCGAAATACAACAAAAAGATGGCTAAAATACTCAACGAACCAATGGCCAACAAACGAGGACTCTTTGTGTATAAAAAGGCCATTAACGTCATCACAATGACTAAACGTGTAATGGCATTCAACTTTTGATTAAAACTCATGTTATCTATGGGAAAGAATTCGGTGACGTATTTTTGATTCAACAACACATTTGGATCTTGCGACCAAAACGGAATGCTCTTTTTCTTCTTTAAACGACTCACGTCTGGCATTTGTGTGGTCATCCCTTCTTGTACATTATCTGGCATTCGAGCTTCCACAGGACAAGCTGCTTGATTATATACAGGTGCATCCGTTTGCTCACATGTTTTACCAGGTTGTTGAAATGGAGGAGATGATTTGTATGGGCTTGGTTCAGGATATAGACATCTATCACTTTGTTCTAAATTCACTGGTTTGCACATTTTCTTATTACATTGAGCCATAACTATTATATATAATAAATCTTATAAAAATGTCATACATAAACACATGTTCCTAAAGAAAACATGTGTTTCTTATTGCTTGATACATTTTTCATCTATTTGAAAGGTATCGCATTGTTGTTTTTGAGGAACGATTTGCAAAACACATTTGGATTTTTCTCCAAACATGGGTTCGGTGCATCCGTCTTCCTTCGTTTTCTGTTTTTCTTCTAAAGGAAGGGTACAACGAGCGCGAAAATGTTCATATCGATCTCGGACATCATTATACGACAATCCGGATTTTTTGCCCAACATTTTATTAATCAATTCATGCAAATCATACATGTACTTGGAAAACGTTGCGCGGCTTTTCATTTTTTTCATGGTCAAGGGTAGTTTTTTGAAATTTTTCTTCAAATTAACGCGGCATTTTCCACAAGGCAATACATGCTCTAAACCTAATATGAATTTTCGGTATTCTTGTTTTTCTTTGAGCGTGGGCTTCACTGGATAATTGAAACTCATTGTGTGAAGAAAATGCCATGCGCCTGGCCCCCATACACTAGTAACCATACCATCATTGGATTGATAATGTTTTCGAGTATAAACTTTTCGCGGTTTCTTGTTTTGTTTTCTACTTTTTCGATGTTTCATAAGTTATATTATTTAGACAAAATAAACAACGCGCTTTTTTTAGTCCAAACATCTAATATAAAATATAACTTCAATTTATAATGGCATCTATTATTACAATTTTGTATGAAAAGTATTTGCAACCCTATCGCAAACAACTTTTAGTGTTTCTCGTGTTTATTATCTTTGTTGTCATTGGATATTATGGCTATTCATGGTTTGGAAAACCTGTTGTAAATAATCAACAAGAAATGGACATGGCTAATTACAATGGTCGCGTGAGTGATGTGAAAGTCATGTTCTTCACTGCAGATTGGTGTCCTCATTGCAAACGTGCTAAACCAGAATGGGATAAATTTGTGGAATCTTATAATGGAAAAGATATTGGATTTTATAAAATAGTTACTGAGGAAATCGATTGTTCGAATGGTGAAAACCCTAAAATCCAAGAATACGGTATTGATGGTTATCCAACATTGATCATGATCAAAGACAAGGATCAACGCATTAATTTTGATGCAAAGATCACCGATGCAAATTTGACCAGTTTCGTCAATAATGTATTGAAGTAAATATTGTTTTAAGGAATCTCTCAAAACAATATTATATGTCTCCTGTTTCTGTTTGATAACAGTCGTTACAACGATGTCCATCTTCGATTGTACCATCTCGATATCGATCTAATGGAATTCCGCAACTGCTACATGTACCTTTAATGTCGTCTTCTAACGTTATTTCGTCATTTTCCTCTAAACTTGGTTCTTTATTCCATTCTTTTATCATATTACGTGCTATGTCATACCCTTTATTTACCCAGTCTTGACGCATGGTCTGGGATTGTGCAAATTCGAAGAAATCGGATATACTGAGAGGAGGGGACTTGATTTGGACCTCATAAGTTAGATCTTGACAAGAGGATTGATCGATGAAAAAAGTTGTTTTGTTTAGTAAAATACCCATGTAATCTAATAAATTCGTGGAATGTGTGACATTTTCCGGATTTTCGTATATTTTTCGAATACCCAATACGTTTTTTGCTTCGCAATTCTTCAAACAAGGTTCCAAGGGGTAATTTAGGAATGTTCCTCCGTCAATATAATGAAATCCGTCCTTCTCAAAAGGTTTGAAAAGAATTGGAATACAACAAGATGCATAAATCGCTTCGATCAATGTCCAAGAACCGTGGGTTTTATAGGAAATGTCTGCCGCCTTGAAATCTTCCAATTGAGTGGCATATATGTGGAATTCCACTTGTGTTTTCTCGTAAAATTCTTGCAATGTCATGTGTTCATCACAATCCATTCCTTTCAATAAAGGAATGACAATATGTTTAAAGGTGTTGATGGTAAAAAGTCCGTTTTCTTGAATGGAACTGAAAATGGTGGCAATGTTATATTCCAGTAACTTATGCCATGGTCGTTTTACAAAATAATTAGTCAGTTCTTCTTCGTCATAATCCAATAGGAACATTAATAATAATACGCTGCCAATGGAAGTTCCGTGACACGTTTTCAATTGTTTTGGATCCCAGATCTGTTGATTCTTTAATTCTTGTAACGTACCATACGCTTGAAACCCATAGGTTCCGCCCCCGGCAACCACCAAATGTTCAATAACTGTATTCATATATTATTTATAAACATATCGTGTTTATATGTTTTCCTTTTTTTTCAATATATATTTCAAGTACCATGTCTTGTTTTTTATATACCGATGACGATGATAATATTCAAAATATTAATATTGACGAGCTTTACGAAAAGCAACAACGACGCGATTTGCGCCAAGTATCCATTTTCAATAAAATATTGAACCGCATTCACCATCGCATTCGAATCACTTCTCGGGCAAAAAAAGACAAACATATTTGGTTCACTATTCCCGAATATATATTTGGCGAACCCGTTTATAAAAAAGAAGATTGCATTGCGTATATTATTGCCAAGTTAGAAGCCAATAAGTTTCATATTCGCTATGTACATCCCAATACAATATTCGTTTCTTGGGCAAATTGGGTTCCCTCCTATGTCCGTACAGAGTTTAAGAAGAAAACGGGTATGATTGTCAATGAATTCGGTCAAGTGGTTGAAAAAGTGGATGAACAAGAAGAAGTGAATAACGCCGATCCAAATGCCAGAATATTGAACACCGGAGAACAAATGGAAAATAAACAAAAACGCGAATTCAATAACGTAAAAGATTATAAACCCAGTGGAAACTTTATTTATCGCCCCGAATTTTTTGATAAAATAGAAAAGAAAATAAATTAGAAAATATATTTGTAATAATATAATGGGAATTTGTCATTCGATTTTAAGAAAAAAGGAAAGTCAATGTACATTGTGCGAACAACGATTTGATCCTTTAGAAACAAATGAAAAGGTCATTTGTAATAATTGCCATGGTTGTTTCCATAAAACATGTATTAAACCGTTTGAAGATAAATTGCTATTGGATTGCGTTTGTCCTTATTGCAAAGTCGAAGGGTATTTGATTTTGAAATTATAATGTTTGTTGTTTGTTAAATACATAATATAACTATGTATTTAATTCACCATTTTGGCCTTTTGAACAAAACGTCCGCTGTATTGATTCTTCAATAATAAAGTGCCGTGCTTGTCTACGCCATGCACATATTTATCTATAAAGGAATCTTTGTTTTTTGCCTCCTTTTGCATGGTTTTGGCGCATTGTGTGCAACATGTATGCAATTCGTATTTCTTATTGTCTAATTCCAAGATGTTTTTCTCATTGGTGGAAGCATACCGACCCAATTTATCGGGATTGTCATGCGGACAACACACAGTCCATTCCTTGGAACTGCACAAAACATTTTGCGTATTGGTCAAATGAGTGCGCATTTTCCGTGTTTTCTTTTTCTTTCCTCCTCGTTTTTTTGTACTTTTTCGGTAACATTTATCAAAAGCATAAGGTGCAAACTCGTCTTTCAATTGCTTTTTGTATTTCTTCGCATTCTCGCGTTTCATTTTATACATAATGGTGTGCAGTTCATCGTGAGGGATCAATTCACCACGTATCATTTTCGGATACATATCGTCTTTTTGCACCTCTTCAATGGTCAATTGACCGTTGGCCACCATCATTCCTAAATACAACGTGGCATAATTAGCACCAATCCCTCCGCATCGTGCGGTCAAGAGCTTCTTCAAACCATCATATGCAATCGATCCACTAATACGCATAACGTCCATGACCTTGTCTTTTGGTACAAAAAACTTTACACTGCTGTAAAAATAATCATGGTGATTTCTTGGAACACAATGTTTCACATCTTCATCGCGCAACAAATGTTCATTGAACAATCCCTTGGTTTTCCAGAAAGCGAATCCGTGTTTTTCCCTCGAAATGGCGTCGGGTTGTCCAAACATTTTCACACATTTGGGGTAATATTCTTTGGGTCGTCTATGAATCCATTCTAATTTCATCTATATTACACAAAGAAAATCTTGGAAATCAAGAAAGTAAATCTTCCTTTATCCTTAATAATTGATAATTCGGACGCTCTTCGAATTTCATAGAATACAATGTTTGAAGGCGATTTCCAAGAATATGATGTTTCATTTTTTCCAAATCACCCTTTTTTTCGGTAATATAATCACTATTTTTATTGCAATCGTCCCATGACAATGCACGCCCTAAAGAAAACATATACACATACCATGATGAGATCAAATCATCACGGCGACTTGGACTGCTTCCTCCGTGAATAAACAAGCTCATATATTTAGGCGTTCCAACAAGATCACAATCCTTCTTTTGAGGATAATGCTGGTTTTCTTCATTGATATAAATCTTGGAAAGTCCGAAATCAATTAAATAGAGTTCTCCGTCTTTCATCATAAAGTTCGATGGCTTAATGTCACAATGTAAAACAAAGTTGTTATGCACGTTTTCCAAGATTTCGATTATAGAATGAAAAAAACGCGTACATTGCATAGGATTTGGCTCGTTTTCTATTATGTATTCCTCAAAACTGCATTCATACAAGGTCATGACCGCAGCCAAATTCCCTTCGTGCAAACCGTAATAATAGATAACGGGAATGTGGGATACGCGGCGCTCTTTCAAATAAAAAAGAATCTTGGATTCGTGTTTTAAGAGTTTATAGGGACTTTCTTTGTATTCTATTTTAATAGCCACCCTTTTGTTTTGCATATTTCCAAGATAAACGACGCCAAATTGTCCTTGACCGAGTTTTTCCAAGATTTCGAATTTAGCACTCATAAATATTTACTGAATATACTATATATTTCTTTATTATCTTATGAAATTGATACATGGATTGTATATTATTCTTATTATTATTTTAGCGACCTTTTTGTATGCATATATCCAAGAAATCAAACCGTTTTCTCTGAAGGAAGGTGCGCGAACATATCCCATGCCGCGACGACACCCCCTCACCTTTGAATATGGCACTTTTCAAAATGAAGGTCAAGGCAATCTCCAATCATTGAACGTGGTCATTGACTCCTATATTTCGCGCTATTTTGACGAAAACGGCGTCCCTTATATGAATACGATTGAAGACGTGCAAAAATTCGTTGCCGGAAAACCCACCTCCAAGGTGATCAACGGGAAACAGGAGTTTGTTTATAAGAATGGCACAATTAACCCTATGTTGAAAAGCCAAATCACCGACATTGGATACTATTTCTTGGAAATCGTCATTCCAATGTTGCCCACCACACAAAATCCGAAACCAAAAGTACAATGGCCTTCTTTAAAATGGTCGGGATTACAAGGGTTTGAAGTCGAAGTGGCGGATACAAAACAATGCAAAGTTTATGAAGGAGCACCGGAAGATAACTTCAAATACGTATATAATATGAATAAAAATAACAACTGGATGGATAGCTTGGATAATATGTTTGACGATATGTTTGACGATAGCATCGGTCTTGGAACGTCAGGAACAGATGGCTCGTCGGGTACCAGTTCCAGTGGAACATCGGGAACGGGAGATAGCAGCAACGATTGTAATGATAGTTCGGAATGTTGCGGTATCCAATGCCCCCAGCAATGTTTTGAGAAAGCATTGGGTATTAGTCCTGCCCCGACATCCTCATCTTCGGGTAGCGGAAACACAAGCGACAATCTCGGAGGTTTAAGTGATGTCGGTAATAACACCAATAACGGCAGTTCGATTTCTTACGCCAAGCAAGTATATCAAAATACAAAGTCATCGCTTACCTATAAAACTGATATTCGCACCATTTGTCCGCATAATTTGACTGGCTATGATATTACGTATTTGAAAGTGGAACAAGATGACAACAATAAAACATTGAAAAAGCATATTAACAACTACATCAACACATATTTTGAACCAGACAAACACAATCCAAATGAAGTTGTACCCACCAAAAAATTCATTGAATTGTTTCACTTTTATTCCACTGATTTCAGTCCCATGGACGATTACCATATGGAACTATTACGTAATTTAGTGTTTTATGTTTTGCAAGTAATTGTTCCAGGAATGCCCACTCCTTCCGTGCCCTATTATTATGTACAATGGCGTCCTTTTACCAGATACCAAGGTTAATTTATAGTTATATTATAAGATGGGATTCCAAGATTTTTTACAAATCAATTCTTATAAATTTTATTACGTATTGGTCGGTATTATGTATGTCATATACGCTGTAACCTTTTTAGGGATTTATTACGTTAAACCAGAATATGTGGAATACTTGAGTATATTTACTCGCGTTTTTATTGCGGCTATTTTACTGATTCGATTTAATCCGTTTTACAAAGTGACATTTAGCGAAAGTGATCGCATTTTAATATCGGCAGCCGCCTTCTTTTTATTGGTGAATACAGGAGTCACCGAATATATAATGTTCTATATTGACAAAATAGCTTTACAAGATTTCTCTAATCATCACTAATTTTTTCATATGTTATTATAAGTAATATGAAAAAATCTCATATGCTATCAACACTTATTTCCATAATAATTACTTTAGTTATCATAGGCGTACTCTATTACTTAATTACTATGCCCAAACACTCTGAAACATATATTTATTATGTAAAAGCCTTTGAGAAAACTTCAAAAATTGAAGTCATTGAAAATGACAAAAACGTATATGTTAATCACATATATGCCGATTTGTACAATGTACAAAAAGAAAAGGTTGGACAAATGTATTCCGTGAATCATCACCGTAAAATCGACGATACCAATCATGTAACCACCTTATCCACATATATTACTCCAAACGGAACATTCACATGCAACTATTATTACAGTGCCCCATTAGACGAAAATTATTTTTACGGAACAATGAAAAACGTAGTAAGTGAAAACGAAACGGGCAAATACAACGGCAAGAAAATTAATGTGGTGTTGGAAGGTAAAAAAGACGGAACACGCGTGTTGCAAGTGACTTATTAAACCCCTATAAAAACCACATAAAATTGATTTTTCTATAAATACTAAGTTTAGAGAAAAATAAATATGGAATCATTGTCAGAACTCATTGCACAAGTTCGAAACGATCCCCAATGTCAATCGAATATTAATATTCAAGAGTTGTTGTCCCAAAACGAAGATACGCATTATTTGCAAAATCAAAACTTGAACACCATTATTCAATATAGCATGCAAACCATTAACCATCATTTTCCCAATAGCGTTTCCGGCAATATTGACATCATTTCGAAACTAAAAGAATATCGCACAATAGAATCCATTAATGACTTACACAAAGGAAAACACACTCGTTGGATACGATTGAGTGAAGGAGAGCCCAAATTGACAAACGGTGGAATGCTCATGGATATCAAGTTCTTGGACAACGGAATTCATTTATTATGTAAAACCAAAACAAACCGGTTCATTCAATACAAATACGACGATTGTTTGACATTCCAAAAACTCAATGAAGATGAACTCACAATTTTGGGATTACAAGGCATTTTAGTCTAAACATGGAATTACAACTCATTCTTCTTTCGCGTTTTATTCAGAGGCAAGGAAATCTTGTTTTTCAACGATTTCCGTTTTTTCTTTTGCATATAATACAAATACAATCGAATATGATACATGATTTTCTTGGAAACCGAAATATAATGAAGCATTTCATCACTATGAGGAAAAAATTGTTGCAAAGAACTTTTGTAATTCATTTTCTTACACAAGTTATCCAATTCTGACACAAAAGATTCTTGGTCTAGTTGCAATTTTTCTTTAAACTCCTTTCCTAAATCAGAATAACCAAATCGGTTTATAATTTCGTGCATGGTCAAATTATGATAATAAGGACTGGGTTGAATATAATATACACTGTCGTGTTTCATCTTGGAAAAGGAAGCATTGTCAATAAAACAAAGAGAACTATTGTTCGGCAATAACACGCATTTAATAAATTCCCGATAAATCTTGTTTTGAGTGGTCCGCTTATGTTCTATGATTTTATCATTGATTTTAAACGACAACACAATATTATTAATTAATCCAACCATATTTTGAGAAGTTTCAATATAATGGACAATGTGTTTGGTCCATGTCTCTGGAATGCACTGATTGTTGGTATAAATAAAAATTCCGTCACATATGTGTTCTTTTTTCTTTAAATATACATATTGCAAAATCGAGAAAATACCTGGTCGGAAAAATTCATTATATAACGGCAATAAATTAGGTAATAACTGCACAAAAGAATCAAACAAATGTATTTGTTTTTCTTTTTGAAACAATGTTAATATTTTACATAACAAATATAAATCAGAAAAAGACCCAATTGTTTCATCCAAGTCAAATACAAAATATTTATGTTTATGAATGTTTTCCGTTTTTATCAGGTTTTTTCCAATAAATATTTTTATTTGTTCATCCATTACAATGAATGCACAAATTAACAAATAAAAATAAAATAAAGATGTTTTACACATGAATAGTATAATGGATCGTGTTGCACAATTACAAGAAATCCAAGACAATGCACGTGCTCTTTTTTCCAAAAAAAATAAAGATTATGGTGATGCATTTGCAAACTATGGGGTGATTGGTGTATTAATGCGTATGCAAGACAAACTAAGTCGCGGAATATCGATTAGCAAAAGCAAAATCGAACTGGTTGAAGACGAATCCTTAAAAGATACTTTATTGGATTTACACAATTACGCAGCAATGGCGTTGATGTTAATGCAAGAAAATGACGAACAACAAGACTTGTCCTTATTGCATGGAAGAAACAAAACATAAAAATAGAAACATGTATTTTTATGTTTATAGTCCGGTTGAACCAAACCCACCATTTTCACGAGTGGTACCCTCGAAAAAAGAGGGTTTGACGAATTCAACACACAAAGGTTGCAAACTGGGACCACATATTTGTAACAAACGATGATGTTTTTGTACGCTATAACTACTATTATTTGCATGCAAGTTTCGGAATGCACCCATAATATTTCCGCGGTATCCACTGTCTATAATACCTGTGCTATTGGCCAATAAAAGAGGCGTTTTACTAATACTTGATCGGGGATACAAATAATATCCACTATTGACCCATTTTTGTAATCCATTGTCGTAAATTCGCATTCCACATTTTATATCCATCGATACCAATTTGGCATCCATCGTATCAAAAACAACTGTTTCCGGAAAAAACAAGTCAAATCCTGCATTTGGAAAGGGATCGTTCAATACTTGCTTATTATGTTCCTTTATTTTTTCTTTATACAATTCTTCTAATTCCTTGTTTTCCGGATTTACGCTAATATACAATACACCATGGCTAATGGGATGATCTAAATAATAATTCACCTTGTTCATAATACATGAAAACGTACTTTTATCTTTATTAGGTTTAGTGAAATCATTTGTATTTTACTTTGTAAGTTTGTATTGTTTCCACGAAATTTCTTTACCGTCATTTGGAGCTTCCTTCTCTCCGGCACGCTCTTTGTCCAATGCATCGGCTTTTCTTACTGCCGAATCCAAATACAAATCCTTCAAATACTTACCAATCATTACAGACCCTTCTTGTTGATCCAATTGTCCATCTTCTATCATTTTTAATACAATCAAAAACTTGGTCAAAATGATTGTATCCAATTCGTCTTTCATTAAACGATTAAATAAATCTGTGTAATTGTCATACAAAAATCGACATTCTTGTTGTACAATCGTGAAAAATCCCTCTTTATGAGTTTCGCGCATAGAACTGTGTTCTTCCTTCAATTCATTCATACGTTTTACACATTCGCGGATCTTTTTACTATGCTTTAAACGCCGAATACTTTCCGTATTGTCTTGGTAATCCATTTCACTCATCATTTTCTTCAAGTTGAGTTTTTCATCAGGCGTCATTGGCATTTTCTGCAAATATATATTTTATTAATTTCTTTATTTATGTTATTTGAACGCTTTATAATATATAAAAATAGTCTATATGGAAGCTAAAACCGATAAAGAATCATTAAATGAATTGATGGTTAAATATTTTGTACCCCCTTTAACGGGTCAATATATGCAATGGACACAAACAATCATGATATTCATTTTTCTAATTGCTTTGTTTGTTTTTGTCTTGTATTGGTACGTATATGTCAATTATAGCGACTATCAAAATCGCATTTCAGTGATTACCAATGCCTATTTGTTTGGCAAGAACCCACAATTAGAATTCGAACAATATATCAAGAATGCACAAGAAAATAGCTTGGATGCTGCCGTTAATAATATTCAATCCAATGCCAGCGAGGTAATTAATGAAAGTTCTCGTCTAAACAAGAGTGCAAATCGTTTAGCCGCCAAGGTTGCCGTGGATATTCCTCAAAACCAAGCCGAAACCAGTAATTTAGGCATTTCCATTTTAGGAAATATTGCTAAATTGCGCGATACTATTTCGAAATTAGGCGGTGCATTTGTGCTAAATAATTATATTACCGATGGAGCAATCAGTACGATCAAAGCTCCCTCCCCTGCATCTTCCGTAACACCAAAACAATCTATATCACCCTCCCCTGCATCTTCCGTAACACCAAAACAATCTATATCACCCAGTCCTGGCCCGTCTCCTTCTCCAAAGTAATATCGTCGCTCATTATATACGAAATATATAATGAGCTCTTATATTCCAGTCAATTATTTAAGCTATCATCATATTACTTATATTACAGCATGGGGATGTGTCTTGATTTTCGCTATATTTTTGAGCATGATGTATTTGGCGTTGCAATATGAAACATTGAACAAACAAAATAAATGCAATCCCATGTATTATTACGGAAGTGCGTGTCGAAATATGATTTCGGACAAACTTTTGCTAAACCCCTCCTTTTCCAATGCTCAACAGAAATTTTACCAAGATTTAGAAACTTATCATCCATCGACGCAACAAAGCACTGGCGCAAAACCCACCATTAAAGAATCAGAGAAATTGATTAATAGATTAAGTAAAAACGCCATCGAAACCACGCTCGATGAAAACAAGGAATTCGTGGAAAAAAATGCCGACGAATTAAATAGCATGACCTCCTTATTACAATTGTTGAGTTTGAAATATTTAGGAAACGTTCAAACAACTCTTGAA
>Ga0181607_10003798_pt1 | contig 13032 bp, 11 predicted proteins | sample 041ome_9_FD_132420 | JGI IMG/M metagenome (GOLD analysis project Ga0181607, IMG submission 132420) | Coastal salt marsh microbial communities from the Groves Creek Marsh, Skidaway Island, Georgia - 041413US metaG (megahit assembly) | ecosystem: Environmental > Aquatic > Marine > Intertidal zone...
ATTATAAGTATTTTTATAAAAATTCTCAATTTGGTGAAGATAAAATTATATTAAATTTATTTCCTAAAAATTTTGTGGGTAATTTTATCGATATCGGCTGTTATCATCCCACAAAATACAATAATACTTATTTATTTTATAGAAAAGGCTGGAGAGGAATTAATATAGATTTAAACCCCTTGTCTATTGAACTTTTTAATTACTTACGTCCCGGTGATACTAATATTTGTGCTGCGGTATCAAATACAGAAGGTAAAAAAACCTTTTTTTTTACAGGTGATTTGTCACCAGAAAATTCAATAGAAAAATCATATAAATTTTTTTTAAAGAATAATTTTAACATTTCACCAAATGACATTAAAGAAAAAAAAATAAAAGCTTTTAAACTTCAAAATATTTTGAATAAATATTCAATTAAAAATATTAAGCATAAAACAATCAAGAATGACAAATTTCCCGCACGTGATTTTGTAAGAATTATTCCCACGCTAAAGAAGATTAGAGATAAACGATATATAAATAGATTACTCGATATAAATTGAAAAAATTGGCTATAAGTTTTTTTTTGAGCTAAAAAGTATTTTTTATAAAAACCTAAATAATAAAAATTAACGATAAAAATTAGTACAAGAAAAAAACTAAAATTATTTCTATTTATAAAGAATCCAGTTAAAGACCCTAAATAGTAATTTTTTTGGTATATCCCAACTTTATAAATTTCAAAAATTTCAATAAAAAGTCCAAAAACTACATGTATCAATCCAAAAAAAATGATTGTTTGAAAAGTGAAATTTAATGCTCTTTTCGAGTTTATAATGTAAGGAGTTATCAAGAATAAGATCAAAATATTAAAATAAATTATTATATTTTTAATAGTTTCAAATACATTTAGAGATAATGGTCTATAACTAATATCGCTTAATAAGTTATATAATTCATTATGATTTTTTGAAAAAATATTGAAAAATGAAAAAGTAAAAGGAATAAGTTGGAAGCATAAATAAATAATTAGCAAAATATGAGCAATAATTAATTTTCTATAAATTAACTTCTCAGAAAAATTTAAATTTAAAATAAAGAAAAATTGAAAAAATAAACTAGATAAAAAAAAACCTATTAAATTGTTGCCTCCATACAAAAAGGACGGAAAGAAAATTAATAAAACTAAAATTAAATTTTTAGAATTTAATTTAAGATAATCGCTGTTAATTAGGGCTAGCAAGTAACTCTTTAACATCAGTTAACATAATTTTTTCGATTTGTAATTCGGGGTTGATCACCTTAAGTTTTTCAGTTTCCTGATTTATCAAAATATTAATTTTGGATAAACTTTCTACTGTTGATAATTGAGGCTCCTGTGCTTTTTTTATAGCAGCATTTTGCGTCTGAGTTGTGCTTGTATTATTTGATATGGTTTTCTCAGTTTTATTTTCAGAATTGACTTTATTTTGTATATTTTTTTCTGCTGCTTGAGTAACTATACTAGTATTCCCGGTTTCTATTGCTTTAGAAATCAAAATTTCGCTAAATTTATTACTTTCTGCTGAATCAATAGATTGGCTTAATTTTTCAGTTATTTTATCTCTTTCATCTATCAATACTTCCTTAGTAGCAGAATCTACAAGTTTACTATCTAACTCTGCTGTTTTACTAATAATCGCACTAGTTAATATTGGATCTGCATCTACCATAATTTTTTTTAATTCATCTTTTGCATTAACTGACTCAGATAGTCTTTCGACTATAGTAGATGTAATTTTATTTGAAATTTCTGGGTCAATTTCATTGAGTTCTTTTAGTTTATTAGGGTTTAAATTTGAAGTCTCAGTTACTATTTTCATCATTAAATCTTTTTTATTTTCAGCAATTTCATTCATCAAAATTGAAGAAACAGCTGAATCGGTCTTGGCTATAATTTTAGATAAAGAGGTATCATTTTCATTTGCTTCTTTAACTGCTGTTTTAATTAATTTCTCAGTTAATGCTTCATTTTTTGAAGAAATTTCATTAAATAATTTTTGATTTTTATCTAAAACAGTATCCAAAACCTGGGAAGTTACTTTGGGGTTTATCTCAATAACTTTTTCTAAAATTTTAGACCCGCTGTCTCCATTGGAGTTTTTTAATATTTCTCCCAATATTGCCGTATTAGATTTAGAAGAAGCTACTATTTGGTCAATTTTTTTTTCCTTTTTTTGAATGAGCTCTTCTTTTAGTGCAATCGCATCTGCTTTCGAAAGTTTCCCGGATTCAATTTTTTTTTGAATAACTTGTTCGATTTTTTTTTCATCACTAACGGCAGACTGCGCAATAGTCAATTTTATACTATCTTGTTTTTCTTTTACAGAATCTGAAACATCAACTTTTTTAATACCTTCTGTACTTAAAGATAGCCCTGAATTAAGTTCAATACTGGTACTTTTGCCGTCTTCTGTCTCTAATATCAACTCACCTTCACCGCCAAAAGAGTCTGTTAATAAAAAAATCTCAGAATTATTACCATCTAATTTGGCAGCCACTGCTGTTCCATTTAAAAATAATTTACCAGCTGGTGTATTTAAATAAGATGAATTTTTTTTTAATTTAGGGAGCTCTCCTGTTTCAATCATTACATCGCCTTTAATAACATCAATCGCATAGTGTGGGTTAATAGAGAAAATATCTTCGTATTCAGAGATTTTAAAAATTGATTCACCTTTAATTACTAAAGTTGTTCCATCATCTAATAAAATTACTATTTCACTGTTTGGATCTAGTTGAATTTTTTGGTTTAGATTAATTTCATCTAACTCTTCTAAATTTATTTTTTTATCTTCAACCTCTACTAAGATATTCCCATTTAAAGATTCCACATACCCAACAGCATATAAATTTAATGACTTAAATATAAATGCCAATAGAATGTAAAGAGTATAAAAATAGAAAATTTTTTTAAATGAAATTTTAATCATGCCCTATAAATTTATTATTAAGTTATTTATATATTCTTGCACTGTATATGTCTTTTTTATTGGATTTATATTATTATCAAATAATAAATATTTTTTAAAATCAAGATTTGATCCTAATTACTGGATAATTTCCTTAAGCCTTGAGGAAAATATAAAAACAGATAGCAAAATAAGAAATTTAATAAATTTAACTAAAAATAATAAAAAATATAAATCTATTAGTTTTATTAACTATGTTTATTATTATAATCATTTATCAGATAGCACAAAAGATTTGTTCCTTGAATTACAATGATAGGTAATGAAAATTTAAGCCAAAAATTGAATCAATTTACAAATGGTTTGTCAATTGATCCTTACTTTTATTGGGTTACTTTTCTAAAATATAAAAAACAACTTTTTATAATTCCATTACTAATTGGATTAATAGCTTTATTATTATCTAAAAATATTCAACCTGTATTTCAAAGCCAAGCTAAAGTAATTATAAACAGCAATGATAATAATATTATTAATATTGAACAAGTTTATACTGAGTCCGGACAAGCAAGTAGAAACAATTCTACTTTTTTAAATACTCAAAAAGAGATTATTTCAAGTAATGAGATAATTAATAGAATTTTTTCTTCAGAAAGTTTTTATACTCAAGCAAATTCTCATTTGAATAAAATTGATAAAACTTTTATAAAAAAAATTTATACTCTCTTACAACCATCAGAAAATTATTTAAATGAATTAGATATAAGAAACTATGTATCTAAAAATTTTGATGTAGTAATTGGTAAAGATAGTAATGTCATTACTTTGACTTTTAAATCTCAAAGTAAAGAATTCTCAAAATTTATTTTAGATAAAATTATCAATGCCTATTTAGAATATGATATTGATCAAAAAATATCTGTAACTACATATGCAACAAATAAAATTCAAGAAAGACTAAATGAATTAAAAAATAATTTAGAGATTTCTGAAACAAACCTTCAAGAATATAAAAAGGAAAATAAACTAATTGACTTAGGCGATATAAAAAATTTGAAGACTGAAGAAATAAAGTCTATTTCCTCAAGAATTTTAAAAGCTGAAAAAGAACTACAAACCCTACAAAATGATTTACAACAAATTAGCTTAACTTCTGATGATGTTGAAGAACTATCTTCTCTGAAAATTTTGAAAGAACAAAAAGAGATCGAATCAATTCTTTCTAATCTTAGCTCTAATGAAAATACCATAGACTCTCTGAAATTGGTGTATAAAGAAAGCCATCCTAAATTAGACAAGGCCTTAAAAACCAAAAAAAACCTTGAAATACAACTTAAAAAAATTATCGACTCTAATATTGCATCTCGAGCATACGAAGTTGCAAACCTAGAGAATTTTATAGATCTCAGTGAAATTCAACTAGAAAACTCAAGACAGGAACTACAAAACCTTGAGATTAAAGATCTTGAAATGCAAAAATTTTCTAGAGAGGTTGATCTTAATCAAAGAATTTATGAGTCTTTTTTGGAAAGACTAAAAGAAACAACAGAAGCAAAAGAACTACAAACACCTAATGCTGAAGTTTTAGACCCACCCAGTTTACCAATTAATCCTATATCTCCAAATGTAGGGTCGATAACATTTGTGACATATGTATTAACTTTTTTAATACTTTATGGACTAGTTTCATATTATGAGACTTTTAGAAATGCGGTTTCTGATCCTAATGTATTAGAGAATAATGGGTTTGAATTAATGAATATAATACCAAAAACAGAAGCTAAAAAAGGCTATCATCTTCCAATGAATTTTTTGGAAAAATCTTCTGATAAATTTTCAGAATCTATATCAACTTTATCAACGCTATTAACATCTAAATTTCGAGACTCAAAAGTTTTTATGGTAACTTCTCCTGTTTCAGGAGAGGGAAAGACAACAATTTCATTAAATTTAGCTCTTTCACTATCTACAAATTCAAATGTTTTGTTTATAGAAACAGATTTTAGAAGACCAAGTCTGATGAAATCTCTAAATCTTGACTACAAAGATGGTTTAATTGAACTATTCAATGGTAAATCTGATTATAGTAAAATTGTATTTAACATTTATTCATCTAATTTAGATGTTATATCAGCAGGAAGACCAAAAAACTTTAATAAAAATATTGATCAAGAAAAATTTAAAAATTTTATAGGATTATTAAAAACAAAATATGATTATATAATCATTGATACAGCACCAGTACTACCTGTTGTAGATACCCTTTTAATATCAGATGTCGTTGACACAACCATTTTTGTAGTAAGATCTGAATATACAAAATTTGCAGGATTGGTTAATGCCAAAAGAAAAATAAACAATGTATCAAACTCTGAAATTGTGACCGTATTAAACTATTTTGATACTGATAATATTAATTATTATAATTATTCTAATTATGGTGCGTATTATAAGTCATATTATAATTATAGCTGATTTGTATGTTTGAAAAAATTCTTCAAAAGAATGAAGAATTAGTAAATTATTTATATTTTTTTAATAAAATTTTAATTTTTTTTTTAGCATCTTATCTTTCTTTCAAAATAAGAATAAACCAGGAACAATTTTATAATTATTTTCAAATTACTGTAATTTTCATAATGATATCAATCATTATTCAAAACTTATTTGGCAAGAGCACAAGATTTTATGATAAATCAATGAAAAGTTTTATTATAAAAGATATATATTTTTTTGTAATTTCATTATTATTATTAATTTTTCTTGCTGCTATTTTTAAAGTAACTGATCAATACTCGAGAATTTGGCTATTTTTGTTTATTTTCTTTACCAGCTTATTTTTAGTTCTACATAAAATAATTTATAATTGGTTTTATAATTCAATAATCTCAGCAAACCTTTTTACCAAAAACGTTTTATTAATTGGTGAGTTTGAAAGTGTTAAAAATTTAATAAAAAAATTATCAAAAGAAAATAAATATCATTTTAGAATTTGTATTTTTACAGATAAGAATTCAAAAAAAGATTACTTTCCTATTCAAAAAATAAAACTTGATGAAAATATCAATAAGAATATCAATTATTATAAAATTTCCCAAATTTGGATAGTACAGTCGGATAATTTTAATAGTAATAAAATTCTTGAAAAGTTATCTGCTACACCCATTGATATAAGAACAGTATATTCTGATAATTTTAATAAAGAACATTATGTTGAAAAATTAGATGGGTATAATATCTATGAAACTTCAATATCTCCCTTTTATGGAGTAAATTTACTTTTGAAAATTTTTTTAGACTATTTTTTGGGAATAATTTTTTTTATTATCAGCCTGCCTTTTATAGCAGTATTTGGAATATTAATTTTAATTGAAGATGGTAGACCTATATTTTTTATACAAAAAAGACATGGTTGGGATAATCATATCATCAACATATATAAATTAAGATCTCTAAAAAAAAATAATTCATTGAAACAAGTAAAAGAGGGGGATGGGAGAGTATTAAAAGTTGGTAAATTTATTAGAAAATTTAGCATAGATGAGCTTCCACAATTTATTAATGTTTTAAAGGGCGAAATGTCAATCGTAGGCCCTAGACCTCATGCCTTGGAGCATAATAATGAGTTTTCTCAAAAGATTAAAGGCTTTATGCAAAGACATAGATGCAAACCTGGGCTAACTGGACTAGCTCAAGTGAAAGGATTAAGAGGACCAACGCCTTTAAAAGAACAAATGGCTAAACGTTTTGAACAAGATATTTTATATATAAAGAAATGGAATATCTTTCTAGACTTGTACATTATATTTAAAACAATGATTGTTTTTCTATTTCAAAAAGTAGATTAGATTTATTATTTCAAAATGAAAATCCTTATCGCCATAGGCACCAGACCTGAAGCCATAAAAATGGCGCCCTTGATAATAAGACTAAAAGAAATATTAAAAAATAATTTAAGAGTATGTGTAACTTCACAACATAGAGAATTACAAGATGAGATATTAAGATTATTTAAAATTAAGCCAGATTATGATTTAAACATAATGAAAAATAATCAAAGTTTGTTTGATATAACAATAAATATTCTAAAAAAATTTAATCAAATATTGATCAGTTTTAAACCTCAATTGGTTTTAGTTCATGGTGATACATCAACAACAATGTCAATTTCTTTAGCATGTTTTTACAATAAAATTGATGTTGGTCATATTGAGTCAGGACTCAGAACAAATAACATTTATGACCCTTGGCCAGAAGAAGTTAATAGAAAAATTACAGATTTAATATCTGTTTTACACTTCCCACCTACAAATATTGCAAAGCAAAATTTAAAAAAAGAAAATATAAAATCAAGAAGTTTAGTTATTACCGGCAATACTGTTGTGGATAGCTTATTGATTATGAAAGATAAACTTCTAAAAAACGATCAAAATAGAAAAAAATATTTTATGAAATTTAAATTTATCAAAAGTAAATTCATCCTTGTAACATGCCATAGAAGAGAAAACTTTGGCATGGGAGTCAATGAATTATGTAAAGCAATAAAAATTATATGTAGAAACGATAAAAATATTAAATTTGTTTTGCCTCTACACCCAAACCCAAATATTAAAAATATTATTCAAAAAAAATTAAAAGATGTTGATGGCGTCCATCTCATAAGCCCTCTAGGATATGCTTCAATGGTTTATGTAATGATGAATAGTTATTTAATCTTTACAGACTCGGGTGGAATTCAAGAAGAAGCGCCTTCTCTAAATAAGCCAATTCTTATTTATCGAGATAAGACAGAAAGGCCAGAAATTATTGATAAAGGAGGAGCTATTCTGGTAAAAAAAAATACTGGAGATATTATTAAAAAAATTAATAAATTATTCTACTCAGAAAAAATTTACAAAAAAATGTCGATGGTTAATAATCCATATGGAGATGGAAAAGCAACATTCAAAATTATTGAATCAATAAAAAAATTATATAAGCAAGAGTTTAATTCCTAATTGCTATAAAAGATTTATTTAAAAATAAAAACTTCTCTTTTATTATTTTGGAATCTTCAAATAAATAAGAAATCATAGCAAAATTTAATAAATTAGCTGACTCAATTATTTCCATAGCATGAGATACATCTTTTGCTTTTTCCCAATGGCCCAAAGCAAATTTTGAAACTAATTTAATTTTTAAAGGTAATGGAAAAAATTGAAAAAAAGGAGTCATACAGTGAGGTTCTATAGGAAACCAAAAATTAGGTGTTTGAATATAATAATCACCTTTAAAGGATTTAATGTTATTGGCAAATGACTTCATTTTTTCCCAATTGCCCACATGTTCAATGACAGAATTAGAATGTATTAAATTAAAATTATTCATATTTATTTTTTCCCAAATATTGGTGGTAGCATCACCTTCTATAAAGAAAAAGTTTGGATCATCTTTATTTACTTGAGAGTTCGGTAAATTCAATAAAGAAATATTTACATGATTTCGTGTTAAGAATTCTCTATCAATAATTTTCCAGTATTGAACTGTACCACCAATATCAAGTATATTAACTTTGCCCTTTTTTAAAAAAATTTTTTCTATCATCTTTTTAAATAAACTTATTCGCTTTTTTCTTAAATATTTTCCTATTGATTGATTTGAACTATTATAGTTAGTTAATTTATTTGCAATCCATTTCATAAGAAGATTTTCAATTTATTTATTCCTTAGATTATCAAATTATTTTTGAAATAATTTTTTTAAAATTAATATTAAATAAGCAAAATTTGTATCTAAATATCTTAAAAAAAGTCTTTTTGGCTCCATAAAAATTCTAAAAACCCACTCCATTCCTAATTTTTGCATTAATATTGGTGCTCTTTTTATATTGCCAGATAATACATCAAAAGAACCACCAACGAGTATTGCGACATTCACATTGAGATTTTCAAAATTTCTAAAAATAAATTCCTCTTGAAGAGGTGAAGTCATACCAATAGCAAGAATCTTGGCCCCACTATCATTAATTTTTTTTATGATATCAATATCAATCAAATTATAGCCATGATGATAACCTGAAATAATAATATTTTGATGTCTCAATTTTATTTGATTTATAAAATCTTTTAATACAGATTGTTTTGAACCAAGAAAAAATATTTCAGTATGAAAATCTTTTAATATTTTAGATAAAATGTCTATGCCTGTGACTCTTATAAATTTTTTTTTATAAAAATAGTTCAATGCAAAAATTATACCCATGCCGTCAATAGTGATTAATCCTGATTGATTAATTATATTTTTTAATTTTTCATCTCTATTTGCTTGAACTAATTTGCCAACATTAACCGTAGATATATAAGTTTTTTTATTAGAATTAATAGTATTTTTTATAAATTTCAAACAACTATTAAGATTACCATAATTAAAATTAATATCTAAAAATTCTAATTTATTTTTCAAAATTAAAATTTATCTTAATACATATATTAAAATTAAACATGTAAAAAAAATTCAATGAAAATAAATGCAAATGATTTAGATAGAACAAAACTGCCAAATTTATTATCTGAAAATCAGAATATAGGTATTGAATTGGGTGTAGCAAAAGGAGATTACTCATACATACTGTATAAATCTAATAAATTTAAAAAACTTTATGGTGTTGACTCATATGAAGATATTCATCAACCAGAATATCTAATTGCTCTAAAAAAATTTTATAACTTAGATAATTATCATTTATTTAAATGTAAATTTGAAGAAGCCTTAGATTTATTTCCAGATGAATATTTTGATTTTATATATATTGATGGCTATGCACATACGGGACAAGAAGCAGGGAAAACTCTTTCACAGTGGTATACAAAATTAAAGATAGGAGGTATTTTTTCTGGTGATGATTATGATGAAAATTGGCCATTAACCGTAAAAGCTGTAAATAACTTTTCATCAGTAATAGGGGAAAAACTATATTTAACAGGTATAAATAATTATAATGACTATTCTAAATACAAATCATGGTATTTAATAAAAAATAAAAATTATATTAATTTAAATGAGGGTAATATTGAAATACCAATTATTAATAAAATTAAGATCAAATTATTAAAATTAAAAAACAAATTCAAATATTTTTTAAAGTCAAAGCTATTTTGAAAGAAATTTCTTAATTACAAATTAAGTAAATCAAAATCTAATTTATGAATTTAAATTAGAAATATAATTTATTAGAATTTTATTTATATCTTTTTTGGGCATCCAATTTGTATATTTTTTTATTTTATTATTAGAGCCGACTTGAGAAATTCTGTCTAATTTTCTGACTCTTTTTTTGTCTACTTTAATATTAATTATCATTTTTAATTGGTTAGCGATAATTTCAACTATGTTTTGAACAGAATATTCTTTACCACAGGAAATATTAAAAATATCAAAATTTTTCTTTGCTTTAAATTGTGATAACTTTAACAATGCACTAGCGACATCATCAGCATCAATATAATCTCTTCTTGGCTTTAAGTTACCAAGTTTAATATTATTAATTTTCTTATCAAAATTTAATTGTTTGAAAATGTCAGGCAATAAATGACTATTTGGATCGTCATGGCCTATGGTATTAAAAATTCTAGCAACTATACCTGTTTTGTTATTTTTTTTAGACCATAGTTCTAATTGCTTTTCATTTATGTACTTACAAATAGAGTAATTATCCTTTGGATTTAAATTAGATGTTTTTTCAATTAGTTTATTATCAACCCAATCATAAACAGCACCAGAACTAGCTAAAATAAATTTTTCTACTCCATATTTTTCAGATTGTATCAATAAATTTTCTGTACCAATGATATTAACTTTTTGAGTAAAAGTTCTCTTAGTTTCACATGTTGGGATATGATGTATAGCCGCCAAATGAAAAACTATTTTTGGTTTAAAATTAATAAAGATTTTTTCTATTTTTTGTTTATTACAAATATCATACTTAAAAAATTTAATACCTTTTATCGGATGTAATTGTGAATAAAGATTATCGATAACTAGTATATTATTTTTTGAAGTATTAATTTTTTTTACTAACCGTCTTCCAATCATTCCAAAACCACCGGTTATTAAAATATTTGTCATTTTATTATGAATACTTTTAATATTTATATTATTTTATTCGAAGTTTTAACATCAACATAGGTTTTTTTTATTATGAATATTTTTTATGTAGTGCATGACAAGTATATATTTTCAATTTCTTTTATTCTTTTTTCCCAAGTGAACATTAATTTCGTTTTATTATAAAGATCTTTGTCATATCCTAAATTTATATTTATTATCAATGAGGAAAGTTTGGCTATATCTCCAACTTCAAATAAATATTTATAATCTTCGCCAAGAATAGATAAGTTTCCAGGAATTTTACTTGCGATAATGGGAATCCCTTGGAGCAGCATTTCAATAACTGTTGTTGGCATTCCTTCCTTTTCTGAAGCTATAATAAATAGATCAATATTTTCAGATAAATCAGATAGTTTTTTTTTAGATATATTTCCATAAAAGATAATATTTTTATAATTAGAGTATTTATTTTTGTAGAATTGCAACTCAGAGCCATCACCTACTATATGTAATATAAATTTTTTATCTAAATTTTTGATTGACTCGATTATATCAGGTATTCTTTTTATTTTATCAACTCTACTAAGACTTAGTATATCAATAGTATCCTTGTTTATTAATTTTTGTTTTATCGAAAAATCTGATAATAAAACACAGTTTGGAACAATTTTAACATTTGAAATATTAAATTTCTTTTTTTTTGCATATTCTAACCAATGATCACTTAATAAGATTATACAATCACAATTTTTAAAAAAAATACTTTCAATTAAATTATCCCAAATATTCTTAATTGTATTTCTTAAAATATCTTTGCTCTCATAATAACAATGAGGTGTATAAATTATTCTCTTTCTTTGTATTTTTCCTATCAAAAAAAAAATTAATACAAAAAAAGATCTTGCACCATGTAAATGGAAAATATCATAATTTTTATATTCTAATATATTTAGAAAAGAAAATATTTTTATATCTAAATTCAGATAATGATTATTTTTTTCTAAGCAAACAAATGTTGTTTTAAAATTACTATTTAATGATTTATAGATATTATAAATGTGTTTTTCTACTCCACCAGATTGAAAATTAAATTTTTTATAAACTTGAAGAATTTTCATTTAGGTTATAGCCCAAATATTACCAAATAAATGATAAAAAACTTAAAATAATCATAATGTTATTAAGTTCATTAATTAAATAATTTATAAAGATATTTCTTTTGTTTATTCAAAATTTCATTAATTAATTTATTATTATTTTTAATTTCTTTATATAATTTTATAAATTGACTAGCATTCTTGACCTTAATTGGAGGTGAATAAAGATTGTAAGTATTGATCGAATTTTGTGCATTAATGTCAATACCAATAACTATGTGATTCGATAACATAGCCTCAATTATTGCCGTAGAACAATAACTTATAAAAATCATTGTTTTTTCATTATGATTAAAGTTATGTGGTGGTCTTATGATATTTTTTTTATATAAATAGAGGGCAGACATGTAGTTTTCATTTGGATGCAGCAGGCAGTATGTATTTTCATTGATAGTTAATAATCTCTGGAAAAAATTAATAATAAATTTCTGAACTTTTTTACCATAAATATCAGTTTGTGATTGAGATATTAGAAAGACTCGATTATCTAATATTCTATTCACATCTTTATTTAATAATTTCTTTTTCATATTAATGTAATTATAAATATAGATTTTAGATCTTTTACTTAGTACATTATTTTTATTAAATAAATATTTGTTTGCTTTTGACCAAACATAATAATTTTTTGCTTTTGTTGGGAAAAATTCTGCTGTAGGTATTCCATGCTGGAAACAATTTACTTCAATTTTTTTATTTTTATTTAGATAATCAACATAAAAAATTAATGATGAATTAAAAATATCAAAATCATTATGTATGTTGATTATAATTTTTTCGGAATTAATTTTTTTAAAAAAAAATTGCCAAACCGTAACTAAAAAACAAAACCTAAATAATAATATTATAATTAAAAGTTC
>Ga0181607_10003806_pt1 | contig 13022 bp, 6 predicted proteins | sample 041ome_9_FD_132420 | JGI IMG/M metagenome (GOLD analysis project Ga0181607, IMG submission 132420) | Coastal salt marsh microbial communities from the Groves Creek Marsh, Skidaway Island, Georgia - 041413US metaG (megahit assembly) | ecosystem: Environmental > Aquatic > Marine > Intertidal zone...
CGAAGGCTCCACGAGTCGCCACAAGGCGACGATTAAGGAACTCTTACCGCTGCCGGTACGTCCGCAAATACCAACCGACGAACCAGCATCGATTTCGAACGAAACACCGCTCAGTACCAACGGGAGTTCCTTACGGTAGCGCATTTCGACGTCTTGAAAAACGATGCCACCACTTTGCGGCCACGACGGGTCGGGTTCAACCTTGCCGATGGCGACTATTTGTTTACCGTCGTTCTCGCTGTCCATGGAATCGTTCGCCGTGTCTTCCTCGGAAGGCAACTGCGCGTACTCCTCAACGCGCTCGACGGAAACCATTTGCGATTCGAGTTCAGAGAATAAGCGAATCAACCAAGACAACACGCCAGTGATGTCGATGGCGTACGATAACGTCACGCCAATCAAGCCGCTGCTGGTGGTTTTGCGTTGGTAAACGCCTAAACCGGCGACGATGATGGAAATTGAAATACCGATAACTTCTAAACGAACTGGTAGCCATCGATCGCACGCGCACTTTTGCGTATAATCCGCGCGTTGGTTATACGCGATACGCTTCTCATTTTCGTGAATGAAGCGCGCTTGGTGTCCAAACGCGCGAATGGTGGAGATGCCAGAAATGGTTTCACCAAAGTGTTCGAAAATTGGCGACCCGGACGTGCCGTCTAACCGTTTCGCTTCGCGATAGCCGGGACGGAAGAAGTACTGCACGTAAAAGTAGCACGCAAAGACTGGAACCAAAAAAGGGCCGAGAATTGGGATAATCGTAACCATCGCAATCATCGTACCCAACAACCATAAACCAAAAGACGTCAATGAACTGACGGATTGTCCGAGAAGGTTATCTAAAACGTTCGTGTCTTTTGCGAATCGCTGAATGATACGACCGAGAGGAGTCGTATCAAAAAAAGCTTGTCGCGTATTCAACACCGAGTGGAATAGTTTCAAGTGCAAGGTCGTCGCCGCGCGCAAAGACGCGACTAACCACGCGAACGTGCGCCACCACGAAAGTAAAGCAGATATAACGCCAATGGCTGCGTACGTGCTCATGTATTCCGCATCGTTCAAGCCGTACTTGTACTCGGTCCAAAATGCAAGCCACATTGGCGTGAACACAGAAATCATCCGTTCAATGATGGTGATGAACATGAGAAACATGCATGGTAGTGTGCCACCCAACGCCAGAAAGTACGTCGCGTAGACATTCTTCTTTACCGCGCCTTGTTCGCGGTGTTCTTCTTTTTGCGCTGTTTTTGTACTGAGTTTCTGTTCCGAAACTACGCGTTTCATCTGATCTCTGTCCGTTTCCGACAAAGCAAACGCCCCGGCGTCTTGTTCTTCCGCCTTTGCCGTTTCTTTCTCTTGCGTTCCGCGATAAGACTCCATCATTTGCCTGAAGTACTCTGCGTTTTCGATGAGTTCCTTATAACTTCCACGCTCGACGACTTCTCCGTCTTTCATGACTAAGATTTTATCCGCGCGCTCGACGAAATGCAACTGGTGCGTGACGAGTAAAACCGCCTTTTCTCGAAATACGCCCCTTACGCATTTGTTGAACACGTCCTTGGCGACGTGCGCGTCCAAGGCGGAAAGAGGGTCATCCATAATGACGAAATCGGCATCGGCATACACCGCGCGCGCGATGGCGCATCTTTGCTTTTGGCCGCCACTCAAAGTGATACCTTTTTCGCCGATTTGCGTTTGATCGGCATCTGGGAGGAGTTTGAGATCAGTCAACATACACGCGGCGTCTAAAGCGTCGTGGTATTTCCTCTCCGAGTGCAGTTTACCGAACAAGATATTCTCTTTCACGGAAGCAGATTGGACCCATGCGGACTGAGAACAATACGCGACGGTACCATCTATGGAGATGACTTCATCTGAATCTTGTTTTTCATCGCCGCTACTTTCGGGAACCATATCGCCGAGAAGCGCCGAGACGATGGCGGTCTTCCCCGAACCAACCGCGCCGACAACGCACACGAGCTCGCCGCGTTTGATTTCAAAATCGCATTTGTTTAACGTAAATCCGGCTCCGGCGGTGACGCCGTCAACGCCTTGAGGAGACGCGTCATCTTTCTTTTCTGCATCTTTGTTGCTGTTGTTGCGGCTCCATCGAAACGACGCGCCTTTCTTGATTTTCGCAACAACGTCGCCCTTCTTCTTGTACATTTCTTTCGTCTTCACATCTTCGCCATTATCCTCTTCGTTTAACTCCTCTAACTTTATTGCCGTCGTCGTCGGTTTCGATTCCGAAAGTAAGAAATATTTCTGTAACCGATCCAAACTAACAATAGCATCCGCGGACAACGCCAAACACCTCGGGTAAAACAAAATCGGGAACCGAATGAGCGAGAACAACGTCAACGCCGGGAATATAATATCCGGACGCATCTCGCCTTTCATCACACCAGAGTATAACATGAACACAATCACCGACACAATGACTGGACCTGCCATCATGATGCTCGTATTCGCCGCCGCCACGTTGGCGGTTTTCGTCGCGTAAATTATCTCCTCTTTCCTCGACGCTTTCACTTCGTCTTCCAAGGAATCCTCCCACGCGTTCAACTTTAATATTTTCACTCCGGACAAACCTTCGTTTTCTAATTTCACTCGCTTATCCGTGAATTTTGTCTGCACGCTTCGTAACTTATACGTTAACGTGTAAAAAAACTTTTGCAATGGTATCAGCGCGATTAACAAAAACAACCCGCCAAACACGGACCATCCGATGTACATGTACAATAACGCGATGTACCCGATAATTTGAAACAACCCGCTCCAAACGACGTGAATAAACAACATCAAATCCCCAACTCTTTGCGCATCTAATTGCATGTGGTTCAAAACCTCCCCCGTCGTCGAACCGCTCCTCCCACTCGCGTTCAATCGAATCGTCTTTCTATACACCGCCGTCCCTAACGCGCCTTTAATCACAATCCCGCTCGCTTGCATGTGATAAAAGTATTGCTGTTCGCACAAAGTTCTCCCCACTTGCACGCACAACATCAGCGCGCAATACAAAATCCCCAACTCCGTGTCGCCAATCTGTTCCGTCGTGAACGTTTGTCGTAAAAAATTATCCTCCCCTCCCGCCACGTACTTCAAATAGCCGCTCAAGATGACGGGCGGTAAAAACTGCATCGCGTCGTTGGCGAGTTTAAACATCGCGCCGGTTAAAATCATGTTCCCGAAGCACGACCATATCGGTTTCGTGATGGTTGGTAAAAACTTCTTCTTCTTCTTCTTTCTCGATTTTCCGGCGTCTTCTTCTTCCTTCTCCTCCTCTCCTCTCGTCGCTCCCAAACTCGTCGTCGTTCCTTCCTCTCGTTCCTCCTTCTCTAAACAATCTCTCAACTCAAACTCAAACCGTTCCGCGTTTGTCACGCACGACAAGTTTTCCGGCAATGGCACTAAATCCTCGTGTTCCAACCTCGTTTTCTCGTGCGCTCGTTTCAAAAACGGTCTCACCCAGGTAAACGTCACCCGGGAGAACAGCGAGGCGGTTTCTCGATTTGATTTTTCCATCTCGGTCGTCGCCGTCATCTCCGTCGTCTCGACGATGATGATTTTCCTTCTTCTTCGTTCTCGCGAGGAGGAGGAATACCAGGAAGAGGAAGACCAGGAAGAGGAAGCGCAGACGTGTATCGTCCTCTCGTGCTCTCGTGTGGCAGAAAACAAAGAGCGTTTAAAAGCGCTTTTAGATGTGCGCGCGTATTTGACTGCGCGAGTAGTGACTGCGGCACGTGCGGTGGTTTGACGTCACTTTATCCGCCTTTGTCTCGTTTCGGATAGAAACACGACGAGCAGCACTTCTTCAGAAGAGAACGCACTCATCGCACGCGCGAAAAAGCGACGAGCTGTTGCGAGTAGCGTATATCATCATCGTCGAGAGAGAGAAGTGAAGCGCGTTTCACGAAGCACACACTGCGTAATCATGACGAAAACGACGGAGACGCAAATCCCGAAAACCGCGTTACCTCGAATCACGCTCGGGAACTCCACCATCGAAGTCACGAACGTGTGCCTCGGGACGATGACGTGGGGCGTGCAGAATACCGAGGAAGAAGCGTTCGAACAGCTCGATTACGCGATAAAAGTTCGCGGGGTGAACTTTATCGATACGGCGGAGTTGTATCCGGTGCCGTCGAGCTCTGCGTTGTGGGTGGCTGGGAACACGGAGAAAATCATCGGGAAATGGATCGAACGGAATAAAGAGTTGAGGAAAGAATTGATCGTGGCGACGAAAGTGGCTGGGTTTATAGAGGCGAGCGATATTCCGAAAATGAGGACAGAACCCGCTGGAAAGGAGAAGATGAGCACGAGGTTGGACAGAGAGAGCATTTTGAGCGCGTGCGATGCTTCTTTACGAAGGTTGAAAACGGATTACATAGACGTCTACCAGTTACACTGGCCGGATAGATACATCCCTTTGTTCGGGTCGTGCGAGTACGACAGAAGGAAAGAGAGGGACGGGAAGTTTGCGCCGGTCGCGTTCGAGGAGACGGTGTTAGCGTTGAAAGAGTTGTTAGATGCCGGGAAGATTAAGAGTTACGGGTTGTCGAATGAAACGAGTTACGGCGTGTGCGAATTCGTGCGAGTCGCCGATAAGCTCGGCGTGCCGAGACCGGTGAGCATTCAAAACTCGTTTTGTTTGTTGCACAGATCGTACGAGACGGAGTTAGCGGAGACGTGCGCGCCGAGTCATCACAACATTTCTTTGTTGCCGTGGACGCCGTTAGCTGGTGGCGCTTTGAGTGGCAAGTATTTAAACGGCGCGAAACCGAAAAAAGCGCGCTTTACCGAATTCCCTACGTTTCAAGATCGATACATCAACGAAGCTTCACAAATCGCCACGAAGAAATACGCCGAGATTGCCGAAAAAGCCGGAGTGTCATTAACTGCCATGTCTTTGGCCTGGTGCGCGACGCGTCAGTACGTCGGAAGCACCATCATCGGCGCGACCACCATGGAACAGTTGAAGGAGGACATCGACGCCTTCGAACCGGGACGCGTTACGTTGAGCGAAGAGACTTTACGCGCGATTGACGACGTCCACATGCAATGCAGAGACCCGTGCATAAGAAACTATTAATGCGTCTCTCTGCTTATGAAAACACCGATTGCAACAAGAACACGCACTCATGCATGCCTAGTAACGACCGATACACCTTTTAATGTACACAGACATACCATTCAGTATTTATTCATTGAGTTATTCCAACCCCTAAAGTCCTTCACAAAAAAGAGTCCTACGACCCCACCATCATGCGACGAGAGCGACTCGATGATGATATTGCATCGTTATCTTCACGACGACGCATCGAGCATTTCTCTCGCGCGTTTATGAATCTAACCGCGGCGGCGAGTTCATCATCGAATTCGTCCTCGTCGTCAGAATCATCCGCGATACACGTGTTTGGAGCGATTGTTATGGATATCCAATGTCAAAGCGAAAGGAATACAAAGACGAACGCGACAGCGATGCAAAGAGGAACTTCGGTGAAAGGGTCGTGCGTGCACACTCCAGGAGGCGTTGGGAGGAACATATGCGAAACGGTTGGCGCTTTAGTTTCAATATGGATGTCTTCTTCCGCGGGGAGGAACAAGAACAGGTTGAGTGTCCACATGCACTCTCAAATAGGGGAGGATGACGTTGGGAGAAAAATGGTCGAACAGTTACAGCGGGAGTTACGCGTGGACGTGAAAGACGTGAAGATGGATTCTAGTTCGAGAACGTCCACGGTGGTGGCTCTGTTAGACGACCAGGATGGAGAGAGGGAGCTGTTCGCGTGCGTGGCAGACGTGGCGGATGTGGAGATACCTATCGGGAGAGTTCGGTCGTCGTCTCGAATCGGCGAGGGCCAAAGTCGCTTCGTGGTGTGCGATGCGAATCTGTCCGAGGAATCCCTAAGGAACGTCGTGAGTGGTAAGGATGAACAAAACGAGTATGTATTTTTCGAACCTACGAGCGTGACTAAGTCGGTAAAGATTGCATCTATAGTGAACGTGGTGGACGCGACATCGCCGAACGCGAAAGAGCTTCGCGAGATGGCAAACGCTTTAAGAAGATCGTTGGCGCCCGGCTCGCCACCGTCGCCTTGTCCGTTTAATCCACATTTGAAGTTCGCTTCAGCGCAGGAGGCTTTAAACGTGTTAGCTGGAGATTTGCAAATTTTGCACTCGCACGGCGTGAAGGTTGTCTTTTTGACGCTCGGCGAACTAGGCTCGATTGTATCGTCTAGCTGTGGCGAGAGCGGTAAGACGAGATACGCGCACGTGAAAGCGGAGAGAGTGAACGGCACAAGCACTTACTCCGTGGTTGGCGCCGGAGACGCTTTTGTAGCCGGTGTGGTATTCAAACTCGCCTCCTCGTCAAAGGTCAAATTCAATTTCAAAGAAAACGTCGACGCCGCTGCGTTTGGCTCGAAAGTCGCCGCGTTGTGCGTGGAGACGACCAAAAATTCGCTCGGAAGCACTTCGGAGAACGTTAGGAAGTTGGAAAAAATAGTCAATAGTCAAAATAGCTCTAGAATAGTAGAATTGAAGCCGCTCATCGCCGCGTTTCCTTGACGTTATTACTACATTTGTCGACTTAAGAAGGTATTGTTGCCGCAACCAAGTCATTCTTCTTTCTCGTCGGACGATAATAATCGTTAATTTTCGGTCGGAACGTGCACTCTTTCATTTCTCTTTTCATTTTTTCCCTTTCCAACTTTTCCGCCTTCTCTCTCAATCTTTGCGTCTGGTTTCGAGCAAAGTTGAACTCTTTCGGTTTCGTGATTTTATGTCGCACGTCTATTTGCGAGACGTTTTCTAAGAAGACTTTTTGCCTCCTGCTCTCTTTCTCAGCTTTCATTTTCGTCGCTTTTTCGACGTTATCGTAATACTTGTCGATGCCTTTGACGATCTCTTCCGCGGGGACGTGCGGATTCGTAATGCCGATTTCGGCTTTGATCTGTGGTGAAAACGTGCACGTCTTGCGCTCTTCAAACGCGTGTTCGCGTCTGGCTCGTTCCAAGTAATACTCGCGCGTTTCTTTTTCTGATTTCACGCGGTTCGTGATTGTATCTGCGTCGTATTTACCGTAACTGCCGGATTTCTTACTCACGGCGAGAAGAAAATCCGCGTCGTCTGTTTTCTGGTTCACGTGCGGGCTAAACGTGCACTCCTTCAACGTCTCCATTTCGTGTACTCGCTTTGAGGCTTCTCTCTCCAAATCTCTAGATTTGGAACTCGCGAGTTCGTCTAGATTCGTCGCGTTTGCTATGAAGTTCGATTTATTGTTTATTGTTGGTACGAACGTGAATTGTTCGTCGCGTTCTCGGCGCATATTTTCAGCGCGTTCGTGCATGTTTTGCGCCTCGGTAATCGCCAGTCGGCGGGCGCGTTCACTTTGCGTCTCGTAGTAGTGTTGGTGGTATTTCTCTGACGATGTCGACGACGAGTGTATCTTTGGAGAAAACGTGCATTCGTTTTCAAACAGTTGTTCGTCTAACGCATTTTTATCCGCTCGCTTCGCGCGAATTCTCGAGGCGAATTCGTATTGTCGCTCCAGGAAGCCTTCGCCAATTTTACCGTTTTGAATGTTTTTGCGCATAATTTTTTCCGAGTTTGCAGAGATGAAGAATTTCCCGCCGTTTTCGTATCTTTCCTCGCTTTCGATATCAACACTTGTTCTCGTCGCTTTCGGTTTCAGCGTTCCCGTATCGTCCTCTTTCTTTCGTCGATTCGCGAGCGCGGCTAATCTTTCACTCGTGCTTCGCATCTTTGACGGCTTGAATGTGTGCGCCTCTCGAAACGCCTCGTCGGCTTTCTTTGCCGCCTCGCGCATCACGCGTTCTCGTTTCTCGGACAACTCTTTCAATCGCTCGTGCATTGGCATCCCTGGAGAAGGAGAAGAGGCAGAACTCGTCGCTTTCCTCGCTGAAGCGCGTCGAAACTCTTCTTGAACTTCTTCTTCCTCGCGTTCGCGACGCTCTCGTAAACGTTCCTCTCGCACACGCGCTTCCACATACAACCGATCGCTCACGCTCACCACATCATCCGTATCTTTTACTTCTTCTTTCTTATTCTTCATTCCTAAAATTTTCGGTCGAAACGTGCACTCCTTCTCAAACGCCGCCTTCTCCGCCTCTCTCTTCGCCGCTTCTCTCGCGCGCACGATATCCAATCTCGATTGGAGCAACCGCTCCCGCCTCGCTTTTCTCCGTTCCACATCTTCCTCCGTAAATGCTTTCGCGATCGTTTCCGGACGAAACGTACACGTCGATTGTTTCTCTTCCACCGCTTTTCTCAGTATCTCCTCCAGCGAGTGTCTGTTGGTTTTGGTGGTCATCTCGTTCCCCAAAACGCGTGGTCTTTGTCGTCGTCTTATATCATTATTATTCACAGGATGTACGTCCGAAAACGCGCACTTCTTCTCGTCCAGCACCACTTCTCTCTCTCCTCGCTCGTTTGGTTTTCGGTACACCGTCGCGTTCGAGTTCATCCAGCGTCGTTGTTTTGGTCTTCTTCGTTCATCGTCGCGTCGTTTTCCATATCTTTCGTGTCGCAACAACGCTAACTCGCACCTCGTGATTTCCAAGTTTATCGCGTCCACTTCGAACAAAACATCATCATTGTTATTATTCTCATCATCTTTTTCACCCTCGCTGTTGTTGTTCTCGTTCGTATCGTCATCGAGAGTCGTCGTTCTCGTCGTCTGCGTCGTTCTCGTCGTCGACATTGTCTTTTCCTCTTCTTCTTCTCTCTAACGGCTTTTTTCTTTCGTTTTTCTGAAAGAACCGAGAAAAATGTTTAGGGTCTCCAACCCTAATAAGCGTTTTTGCGCTCTCTCTTTTGCTTTCATCCATCGTCTCATCACCAGCACTTTTAAAGCGCGCGTTTTATTACACACACACACACACAAAATGACATCCGCGTTGGTGTCCTCCTCCTCCCGCGCATCGACGACCGCGCGTTCACACGGTCGTCCTTTTCACCGAAAGAGCAGCGGCATAAAGACGACGAAAAGGTACGCACAAAAGATTTTGTCGAGGTTTGATATTTTCTCTTTTTCTTTCTCTTCTCGTTTTCCCGCCAATATACAAACTGATGGTGCAAATTTTCTCTCTCTCTTTTATTCTCTGATTAGTATTCACAGAAGAATGAGCATCACTCCGCGCGCGGAGAACGAGGGCGATTCCGCGTCGACGACGACGCCTGCTGCTTCCGCGGCGCCGAAATTGGTCCCGTCCAACGCCGCTTCCATCAAGGTACACGAACGTATTCGATTGGAAAAGTTTTGTTTTTTCTGTTTTTCTCGATCAAAATCGTTCTTTTTTTTTGTGCCTCTCTCTCTCGGGGGAGATCGTGTCTCTCTCTCTTTCCTCCTCTCGCAATGTACAACAGTCAAAGGACAAAAGTCCGACGAACGTCGTGATTTTTTGTGTAGGCAGCATAAGCGCTTTTTCGTGCGTACGCTTTTGTGCTTTTCGGCAAAAAGAGAAGGAAAATATTATTCTGAAAAACTTTTGCTCACTGTTTCTCTCGCTGCTCTTATTAAAAAAATATAGGTCATCGGAGTCGGCGGCGGCGGCTCGAACGCGGTGAACAGAATGGTGGAAACGGATATCCAAGGCGTGGAGTTTTGGGTGGTGAACACGGACGCGCAAGCGTTGACGTCGTCCACGGTTCCGAAATCGAACACGATTCAAATTGGCGAGACGTTGACGAGAGGTCTCGGCGCCGGGTCGAACCCGGAGATTGGACAGAAAGCGGCGGAAGAGTCGAGGAAGTCGATCGAGGACGCGTTGCAAGGTTCGGATATGGTATTCGTGACGGCCGGGATGGGTGGTGGTACCGGGTCTGGAGCGGCGCCGGTGGTTGCGAATGTCGCGAAGACGGCGGGGATTTTGACGGTTGGGATTGTGACCATGCCGTTTAAGTTTGAAGGGAGACAGAGGTATAATCAAGCGATGGAGGCGGTGGAGAGGTTGAGACAGAACGTGGATACGTTGATTGTGATTCCAAACGACCGATTGTTGTCCACGGTGGACGGCGCGTTACCGTTGCAAGATGCGTTTTTGTTGGCGGATGATATTTTGAGACAAGGAGTGAGAGGTATTTGTGATATCATCGTGTTACCGGGTTTGATCAACGTCGATTTTGCGGATGTGAGAGCGGTGATGGCGGATGCCGGGTCGTCTTTGATGGGTATTGGTCGAGCGACTGGTAAGAACAGAGCGAGAGATGCGGCAGCGGCTGCGATTTCGTCACCGTTGTTGGATTTGGGCATCGATCGAGCGACTGGCATTGTGTGGAACATTTCCGGCGGGAAGGATTTGACGTTGCACGAAGTCAACGAGGCGGCGGAGGTGATTTACGATTTAGTCGACGACTCCGCGCTGATTATCTTTGGGGCGGTGGTGAACCCGACCATGCAATTAGCGGACGGGGAGGTTGCTATCACGTTGATTGCGACGGGATTTTCGCCGTTTTCGCAATCGAACGCGGGCGAACAAAGAGTCCCGAGAGCCGCCGCGCCGCCGCCACCACAAATGCCGCCGCCGCAACAAAGACAACAACAACAACAACAACGAAGAGAAGAACCGCGACAAGAACAAGAGCCCTCTGGATGGGGGAATCAGCAAGCGCCGCCGCAACAGCAGCCGGAAGGTGGGCGATCGGCCATCCCAAGCTTTTTGCGAAAGAGAATGGGTCGTTAAGTTTTCAAAAAGAAAAAGATAAAAACAGATAAATATTGAGAAGCTATACAAAGAAAGAGTGAACAGAGATGCAGAGGTACGTGGAGTAGTGCGAATCGCGCGTGTGCCCGTGTGTGTGTGTGTGCGTGTATGTAAAAGAAGAAAGCATTTTTAATGAAAACACCTTAATCTAACAAATTTGATGATAATCAATGAAAGAAATTCACAAGAGGACCTTTACGCCTTCGCCTTCGATGACTCTTTTCGCGCGTCTGATGACCTCATCAGATGGCGGTTTCATCTGCTCCAACTTATAAGCTATATTCATCTCTTTGTACTTGAACGCGCCAAAGTTATGGTACGGTAAGATCTCGACTCCTTTGACGCACCTTTTGTGCATCTTTGCGAGAGCAGCCACGCCGAGTAACTCTTCTTCGCCGTCGGTAACGATATCTTGAAATTTTTCGTCATCAGAAGACATCAAGACAAATCTCAACCAAGTGGGCACTTTATATTCTTCCAGTTTCGCCAAAAACGCGAGCATGACGCCGAAGTTTTCTGGACGTCCTGTTATCTTTCCGTATCGAACGGGGTGAGAACTTTTACAACACAAGAGCACCATGCCGATGTGCGGCAAGACAAAGTCCCAAATCATATCGTTTCCGGCGGCGGCGGTATCGATGATGGAAGTCAAACCTCTCGCGCGCGCTTCTCGCGCCAACGCTACTACAAAACGATACTGTAACATGCATTCCCCTCCTGACATGGTGATTCCGCCTCCTGATTTTCGATAGTACGTCATTTTCGTTTCCAAAGCAGAGAAAACTTCTTCTGTTGCCATCTTCTTTCCAACGTTTTCCTCCAACGAATCTGGGTTGCAACAAAACGCGCATCTCTTTTGACACCCTTGGAAAAAAATCATCGCTCTCAGCCCTGGTCCGTCCACGCTCGTCATGCTGTCGATGGAATGAATCCAACCCCAATTCTTCGGAGAGAAGTCTACGCTCGTTTCCGTCTCGTCCCACTCGTTCTTTAACGTCACATCTTCGATGTCTGGGAGATGGCAAGAAAAGTGTTCACCGTGCGAACAAGGAACGTTGCCTCTGGAATGTTTCGCGCCGCCTTTCAACGCCAGCAGTTGTTGAGTTTGCGTCGTCGGTGGCGACAACAACAGACTATCCTCTTCGTCTTTGTCTTCTTCTTCTTTCATCATCAAAGTTGTGCTTTCCATTATTATTTGTTTATATCTCAGTAGTTTCCTTCGTGTATTTTTGAGAAGCATTTCAAGATACAAAATATTCCTCACTAAAAACCTTTAAAAGCGCGCGCGGAATGGGGTTCGACGATCCGACGAAAAAGCTCCCTCGAGAGATCCCAACTTCGCCTGATGCTGTACCCGTCGGAGACGGAGTCGCGAATTGGATCGCGAAAAACTACGACCCGTTCGACGGCACTTTCGTGCCTTCCTCGGCGACAGAGAAAACGAGAACTTTGTTAGAAGAAGTGGAGAGGAAACAAAACAAAGAAATCGCGTCTGGAGGCGTTCTGTGTTGCGATTCGAAAACGCCTTCGACGATTTTAGCACACGGGGTTGGGTACATCGCGGACGATTGTTTGCTCGATTCCGTCATCGTCGGCCTGCAAACGACGAAAATGCTGGAAAGGACGATGAAGATGAAAGGAGGCATTCGAATTGTCGAGAAAGCGTTGACAGAGCAAGGCGAACGCATGGATCCGTTCACGAAGAAGGTGTTTGAGCAAAACGTGCGTACGCACAACGAGTGCGTGTTTGATTTGTACACGCCTGAGATGAGGTTGGTACGATCGAGTCACGCGCTGACGGGTTTGCCGGATAGCTACGGACGCGGTCGCCTCATCGGAGACTATCGAAGAGTCGCGTTGTACGGGGTAGACCGGTTGATCGAGGAGAAGCAGAGAGACGCGGCGAGGTTGGATATCTCGAACGCGAACGAGGCGAACATGGAGAAGAAGGATAAAATTTCGATGCAAATCAGAGCTTTGCATTCGTTGGACGGGTTGGCGAAACTATACGGGAAAAATATCTCGAAACCGGCGACGACGGCTAAAGAAGCGGCGCAGGCGATCTATTTCGCGTACTTGGCGGTGGTGAAATCGAACGATGGAGCGGCGATATCTTTCGGAAGAGTCGATGCGTTTTTAGATATTTACTTTGAGCACGATTTACGCACCGGAGTGCTCGCGAGCGAAGACGAAGCGCAAGAAATCATCGATAACTTGGTGCTCAAGCTGAGATTGGTTAGACACCTGCGCCCAAAGGCGTACGATGAGATTTTTGCGGGCGACCCGATTTGGGCG
>Ga0181607_10003811_pt1 | contig 13013 bp, 5 predicted proteins | sample 041ome_9_FD_132420 | JGI IMG/M metagenome (GOLD analysis project Ga0181607, IMG submission 132420) | Coastal salt marsh microbial communities from the Groves Creek Marsh, Skidaway Island, Georgia - 041413US metaG (megahit assembly) | ecosystem: Environmental > Aquatic > Marine > Intertidal zone...
ATTTCTGGCGATGATTTGATCTTGACCCCGACCGAGGCGTACTGGGCGGCGTTGGTGATGGGGGCAAACCAGTCGCTCGACGCCTCGCAGATTACGCTATTTGCGTACTCTCAGGAGCCTGGTACGGCCTCCGTATCGGAGTACGCCCCCGCCCTCGGTAACGGTGTATCTGTCCAGATTGATGCTGTGGCTGATACACCGATCTTGTCGCTCGATGGACAGGTTCGGGGCCTGGTCGAGACGACAGGGCTGGCCGCGGAGTTGATCGATAAGACCAAGATCTCGATCCCAGCTTCGGCGTATCTGCAAGATACGGACGGGTCAGAGACGCTATGGTACCGGGTGCGGCCGGTAAACGAGGATGGTAGCCCGTCCTCGATTACGGGATTTGCGTTTTCCGGGGCCTCGGACGTATACACGGACACAGCGAACGACGCGTTCTATCTGAATGCATCGTCCATTAACGATCTAGTGATCACCCGGCTCGAGGCGGCGGGTGGCTTCAAGGGCGAGTTTTGGGTGGAGGCGATCGCGGTCGAGGGGCTTGCGACGCCGAGTGCCCAGGCGGCCGCGAATTTTGTTAACGGCAATCCGACCAGCAACCTATGGGCGGCGAGTGACCTGAATCTGACTGGCAAACTGGCCGTGGAATTCTTGAAGCCGGCCAAGCCTCCCACGGTTGACCCAATCACAGACCTCGCATACTCCGCGGCGGTAAACAAACACGTCTTAGAGTTCACGCTGGGTGTGACCCCGCAAGAGGGTGACCTCGTCACCATCTTGATGACGGGTATACCGTACACCGCAAACGGGCCGGCAAAGTTTTTTGCGCTCGATGGTAACGGTACAGTGATCAAGGCCATCGGTGCCCCGGCCGAGGTCGACGGTGTTTGGGTATTCGACTACGCCAGCGAGTTGGCCTCGGCTGCGAAGATCCAGATGCAGTTGCCGCCAGGCTATGCGCCGTCCTCGGTGACCGGGGCTAAGTTTGATGTGACGGCGTTTGCCGTGGACTCTCTGGGCCTGACCAATGCAAAGTCTGACCTGCAGTTGTCGCCGGACATCACGGGGCTGGGCGGCTTCCCGACAGACGGGATTCCCCAAAGTGCCTTGGATCCTGTCATCATCGACACGGCGGGCGACGGCTTGGCGCTGCAGGCTGGGCCGGTCAGCTTTGATCTGAACGCTGACGGTGCGCCGGACAGCTTGGCCTGGACGACGCTCAACTCGGACGATGCGTTCTTGGTCTTGGATACGGACGGTGGGCTCGATCAAGCGATAGCGGACGGCACATTCGATGGTCGGTACCTTGTCACAGAGTTCTTGGATCCCAACGACAACCCATCGACGAGTGCCCTAGACGACTTGCGCGGGATTGCCGAACTTTCGGGTGACCCCGCGATTCTGGATGGCGATGATTTGATTGCCGCCTCGCAGAGTCCAGAGTACGGATTTGGCACCGGTGCTAGGCTTTGGTTTGACCGAGACGCGGATGGTGTCGTCGATACAGGTGAGATGGAGTCACTGGAGAACTTCAGCCTGGACTTGGATCAGCTCAGCGACAACGTGACTCGGGACGCCACTGGGGCAACCTTGGCGGGTGGTTTGCCGGCTGGCGCAATGATGGGTACCTTCGGCCCGGAATCTTTGCAGAGTGCGGTCCTCCATGACGTGTTCCTGCCCGTCTCTTTGCCGGCAAGTTTTACAACGAACGCCACGATCTCCGCAGTCACCTTAAATGATGTTGATGTCGTTGCACCGGCCGAGCGTAAGTATTACGAGGACAACCTGGCCGGTTTCGATTTGTCGACAGTCTTGTCTGACAGCATCACATTGGGTGAGGGCGGGGCGGTTGAGTCCTCGCCGTGGGTGAGCCAATTCTCTACCGAGGCCTGGGACGCGATCCTGAACGGGGCCAACGTTCTGCTGACGGTTGCCGCAAAGCAGTCGGGTATCAGTTTCAATCTCTCGCAGGGTGCCCGTCTGGAGGGGCAGCCAAGAGACACGTGGCTGATGCTTTGGGACCCCAAAGATCAGGCAAGCCTGGAGGACTTGAAACTCTTCACGCGTGATAACTTCTCGGGGGCGTTGGATCTTGAGTTCCGTGCCACGGTTGTCTATACAGAGAACCTCGCCCCGGCGGCCTTCACGGTCTCGCGAGACGTCTCGATGGATATCACGGCAGTCTCCGATCGACCGCTGTTTAGGGCGACGAACGCGCTGCATGAGGTAGATGCTGGTGGTGCCGTTGCGGCGAGCGCCAGTACTTCCATTCAAGAGAGTGTCCAGGCGCGTAAGTTCGCACTCAAGGAGATTACGCTAGAGGCGAGTGATTCGGGTGAGACGACATCGCTCACAGTCAGGCCGGCGACTGGTCTGGGCTTGTCCGAGTTTTCTGCTGATGGCGGCTTTAAGGTCTACGCCAAGGGGATCGAGGTCGCAGCTCAGGCCGATGGATCTTACGTATTAAGTGGCCCGCTCAAGTCGGGAGATGTGTGGGTTGAGGTACCCGGCTACGCCAGCGGACGGTTTGGTTTGGCGCTGGAGGCGAGCTCTGCAGATGGGGCGGCGGCAGCCTCCGTGGTTAACTCGAGTATCACCTTCAACGTGACGCCGGTAGCCCAGGCGCCGCAGGTTACTGTGGCAGTCACCGATGGTGCGACTGAGGTCGCGCGGGGGACCCCCGTCACCGTAACAGCCCAACTGGAAGACAAAGACGGATCAGAAGAGATATCAAGCGTCCGGGTAACCTTGACGCTGGACCATGCGCTGCAGGCGGGTGCAGGGGCGCCTACCCTGACCACGGGTGCCGGTGACATCATCAGCCTAGTCAAGGTGGGTGCCCTGCAGTACAGCGCCTTACTTGGTAAAGCTCAGTTTGACGACGTCGCCGCGGACGGGACGGCGACGGTCTCGGGAACGATCACGACGCCGCTCTACTACGACGGGGCCTTCACTGTCTCGGGGACTGCCACGGCCGTCGAGATTACTGACATTTCCAAGCGCGCGACCAGCGCAGTCGTCTCTGAGCAAGGCTCAGTCGAGGCTGTTGCCCAAGACCTGAACCTCTTTGAGGCGAAGGGTGCGGCGGTGTTTGCTGGGGAGCGGATTACTCTGGACCGACTCGTCACCTCATTGAGTGCAAAAGATGCCGATGAGTCGATACAGTTGGATGTCTCGTCCTTTGTGACCAGCACGACGGCGGGCGCCGTGGCCCCCCTGCTTCAGTTGTATCGCCTCCAGGATGAGGTGTGGGTCAAGGTCGGGGACGATCAGACCAGCCACCGCATCTCCCCAATCTCCTACCAGGGCCTGGCGACGTACGCCATCGCGACGGCAGATGATGAGGGGAGCTTTGGACTCGACTTGACGGCTGCCACACTGGATGGCGGGGGACGCGTGCTCGCCACTACGGGCAGCACGCAGACTGAGTCTGTAAACATTGCCAGTACGCCGCTTGATGCGCCAGTGGTTGTCTCCTCAACCGGTGCGGCCTTTGCCAACGCCTCGGTCTCAATGACCGAGGGTGGGTCCGGCTTCCTCGACCTGGGTATTTTGGTTGGGAACCGTCTCAACCCGACAGGGACGGAGGTCACGATTGGTGGCCTGGATGACTTTAATCTGGTGGCACTCTCGACAGGTCAGCAGTTGGTTGCAAACCAAGATGGCGATTACGTCTTCTCGGCTGGTCTCTTGACTAAAGGGCTTAAGCTGACGCCAATCGCCTCGGACTTTATCGGTACTGGCATTTCGTACTCGATCGGGGCCAAGACCACCTACACGGTCGACGGTGAGGACAAGATTAAAGAGGTGGCCACGTCAGACAGTCTGGACGTGACCCCCGTCACCGATGGTGTGACGTTCATTGCTCCGGCGTCTGGCGTCGAAGACCAGACCGTGTGGGCGTTGTCCGACATTGTTACCCTGCAGGATGGTCGTGAGACGGTTGTCTCACTCTCGATTGCGGGCAACTCGGCCCTTGAGTACTCGCGCGATGGCGTCGAGTTTGTCACGTTGACCGGAGTGGCAGAGTTTAGCCAAGCCGATTGGCAGACGGTTGTCCTTCGTACTGCAGAGAACTTTAGTGGGGATGCGCAGCTGTCGATTGGCGTGATCAGTCAAGACCAGGGTGACGGTCAGACCAAAGGTGAGGAGGTCAACCAAGTCTTCACCACAAATTTGAGTGTGGTGGCTGTCTCGGATGACGTGACGCTCCTCTCGCCAAACGAAGAGCTGATCCAAATCTTTACTGACTCGGGCAGGACGACGCTTTTGGATGAGGCGGTCGAGGTTGACCCGGCGGCTGATGCAGGCGCGAGTTTCTTTGTCTCCTTGGGGGCATTTACGACGACGGATGCCTCTGAGACGGCCTCAATGATCTTGTCGGGGCGCGGCATTGTGGAGGGGACGGCCTTGCATGTCCCGGCGGTCTCGTCATTTGCGACCGTCTACGAGGCTGTCTACTCGAGCGACCGCAGCCGTTGGGAGATCGAGATTCCCGGGGATGGGACTACGTTTGACGCGCTTGACGGTACCTTGGTGCTACCAAATAACCCCTCTCTTATTGGACTTGGGGATATCACCGCCTCAGCAGCGAGCACGGACTCGGGTGCTTCGACGGTGATCACGACGACTGACAAAGATGCGATAGAGATTCAAAGCTCGGGTTTGCCGGAGGCCCCGGTCGTGGGCTGGTCAGAGGACTTTGCTGTCTCTGGTATGAGGTCAATCCTGCAGGGGAATGAGGCTCAAATTCAACTGCCAGTAGCTTGGGTTGTTCGTGCTCCGGCCATGTCGCCAGGCCAGGTGTTTGAGATCTTTTATGAGGGGGTCGGGCGTGAGGCCGGGTGGAATGCGCTCGACTGGTACATCGTAGATTCGCAGGGCCAGCGGATTGGTACCGACATTTACGACGTCAACCTGACGGATTCGGCGGCGGCTGGTGTGACGGGTATCCGCCTGACCTACGAGGAGCTCGATGGCGCATACGTCTCGCTTACGGCAAATAATCCGGGGAGTGATCAGGCCACGATGTTTGCCGCACGGGTTGGGGCCGTGGATGGTTACGTCGATGGTGACGGCAACGGGGATGTCAGGTATGTTTACTCTGCAATGGCAGAGGGAAGTTGGAATGGCGAATGGTACGCCCCAACGACCGGCGAGCGTCACGGGTCACCGCTTGACGATTTCCTGCGCCTTGAGGATTCGGTGTTCGCGTTGGCTGGGGACGATTTTGTCTTCCTCGACGGCAGTGCACTGACAGAGCCGGGCAACATCTATGTATTGGCTGATGGTGGAGCTGGTCGCGACACGCTGAGTCTGGATGACATGTACCGTGTCACGGGCAGTGACGGATCGATACTGGTCGACCTGAACGAGGGCGCCTTTACTGCAATTTACGAAGATCCGAACACGGGAGAAGACAAGATCCTGTCTGCACGCGTCTCAAACTTTGAGATTGTGTTGGGCTCTGCGGGTTCGGACTACATCATCGGGCGAGGCGACTCAGCCGAGAGTCAGGTTCTGCGGGGTAAGGCTGGAGATGATTACCTTGTCGGGGGCGCGGGGGATGATGTCCTTGAGGGCGGGGCAGGCTCGGACTACTTGATTGGTGGTGCCGGTGCGGACACGTTCTTGGTCTCCGCGACGAGCGAGATTGACGTCATTGACGATCTGGATATTTCAGCCGGTGACCGGGTGGTATTCCGTGACCCGAGCTTTGACGTGGGGTCAGTCCAGCTGGTGCGTGTGGCCGACCTTCTGGCCTCAAATGAAGTCGATGGACAGAGACTGGCCTCGATGGCGCTATCGGATCAGGATTGGGTGGTCCGCTCCCCGAGCCACTCAAGCCTGGCGATTCTCCTGAGCGGCACCTCAGCGCTCGCATCGAGTGCGGTGATGGCGTCTGTGGTCTCCTCTGCCGGTTCGGGGATTGACTACGACGCGGCGGACCCGCAAACCAATGATCTGGTACCCAGCATTTGGGAGGGGGCGGGAAGCGTCTGGGATCAGCGCGAGATTGAGGTGCCTCTGGTTGATTTGGCTGCCGCGGCAGAGCGTCCGAGTACGGCCTCGAACACCCTCCTTGATTCGTTCTTTGGTGAGACAAACAACTTTGACGATATTTCTCAGACGCTTGGCGTGATCGCGGACGCCAAGTTTGAGAAGGCCTATGCTGCCCAGGCTAATGAGATGACGCTCATTAATCCCGCTATCGATGGCAACAGCTTCGTCGGTTTCTCTGGTTCGGCTGGAGATGACGTCCTAATTGCTGACGGGCAAGACTCCGTCTTGATTGGTGGCTCAGGTGGGTCGGATCGTTTGATTGGCGACTCGGGTGACGATATCTTGATCGCGGCGGTCCAATCGACTCGCGACGAGAATGACACCGTCTCCATGCAGGGTGGTGGTGGAGCCGACTTGTTTGTCTTCGCAAACATTGCCCCGGATGAGGTGACTGACAGTCTTAACGCCATATACAAGGTCCGGATTGAGGACTTCAATCGTGACGAGGGCGACCGGGTGGTCTTGGCCGGCTACGGGGATGGTGCACAGGTCGGAAACATTGCGCAGATTGGCGAGGTGACCACGACTGAGGACGGTCGATACGAGCAGGCCGTGACGGTATTCTCGGACCTGACGTCACCAGACGAGACGGGTCTGTCTGTGGTGTTTGATATCTCCTTTATGAGACAATTCGATTCAGAATTCCAATTGAGGTTGGCGGACTTCGACGCTCTCTGATGACCCACAAAGTACGCTACTTTACAGGCCACCTGTATAAGTTAGCACTCATCTTCGCAAGTTTTATGCTGTGCTCCTCGGCTGCGCATGCCCAGGAGCGAGAACGCGTCGCTCCCATTGAGTTAATCGGTCGCGACTTGATCGTGCTTATGAACTCTCTTACAGAAGGGATCAACGACCCATCCAAGCGGCTACCAGTCGCCCCGATGATTAAAAGAGCGAAGGAAGCAGTCGAGAAGACCCCACTCTTTCAAATCGCTAAGGCGTCTGAGAGTTTGGCAACGGCCAGACTGGATGAGGCCAATGCCGCCTTGCTGCCCCAGGTGAACGGTGGAGTGTCGGCCGGTACGAGGGGGTATGACGCCACTGGGGGTTATGTCCAGGGGCGCTACGAGGTGGCCCAGCTCAGCGTGAGCCAGTTGGTCTATGACTTTGGCGCGACGCTCAATTTGCGGGACGCTGCCTCGGACAGGGTGGACGCGACGAGGTACTCTGCCCGCCGTCAGCAGAGTGAACTGATGCTGACATCCATTCAGCTCTTTTATGAGACACAGCGGGCACTGTTGCAAGTCCGCTTGTCCAGAGAGAACTTGCAAGCCCGGCGGGCGTTGGTTAATTTCATTCGTGAGCGCACGGGGCTTGGCGCCAGCAGTGTCGCAGACGTGGTGCGGGCCGAGGCCCAGGTGGCTGATGCGCTGGATCTGCTGGCCGCTAGTATGAAGGCTCTGACCCAAGCCCAGGCCCGATACCGCGAGTTTTATCTTGCGGAGGCACAGCCTTATGTTCTTCCTGCAGACATTGAGGCCGAAGATATTGTGTTGCGCGACCTTGATGACCACGTCAAAAAACACCCCTCGGTGGTAGAAGCTGAACTCAAATTCGCGGCCGCCCGCAAGGAGTACGAGGCGGCTAAGGCCAGAGTCAACGGAGGAGTCTCGCTGGAGCTGAGCCACTCTCGGACCAGAAATCCTGGAGGGACAGCATCGCTGGCGGATACGTCGGTGCTACTAAGCTACAAGGGGAGTCTCTACTCTGGTGGGGCGGACAGCGCGCGCCGTGAGCAGGCGCTGATCACATTTGAGCAGGCGCGGTTAGATGTGGAGCGAGTCAAGTTAGAGATTACCAAGAATATCCGCGACTCAGTCGCTGAATACAGTGGGCAGATTGCTGGCCTTAGATCGCGCCTACTGGTCTTCAAGGGAGCCGAGGACGCGTACGCCATTACCAAAGACTTGTACGCGTTTAGTCGGAGCAGTCTCTTTGAGCTTCTGCGGGCCCAGGAGTCTTTGTACTCGTCTGGCCAAAAGCTGATTGACAACATTGTCGACAAGTCACTCGCCAAGTATCGGACCCTTCACGAGGTGGATATGCTCTTAGCCGCCTTGGAGGGATACTAAGCGATGGACGAGGCTAAGGCAGGTTACGCTTACTCGATTAGCGAGTTAATTTCTTCTGCATCGACTGCGCTAGGCAAGTCGATTACCCCGGCCGAGGTAAGGGCGTTAGAGACCGTCCAAGAAGATGACTGGACTTCGCAGAGCCTCGGGGACGCGTTAACGGCGCGTGGCTTCATCTTTCAGCCTTCCAGTTGGGATCAAATCCTGCAGCAAGCTGAGCAGGCGAGCCTGAAATCCACGATTTTTATTGCGCTGGAAAGTCAATCTGCGTGGTTGTTTTCATGGGATGCTGGGGCCAGCCGTCTAAAAGGAATAGATGTTTTTTCTCATGAGACGATCCAACCCGACGAGGATGATGTTCTGCGCTTTAGTGAGCCTGGGGACAAAAGGGAGTTTTTCTCGTTGTCGTTGGCCTCGAGTGAAGATTTGGCTTTTGTGCCGGGGGTGGAGCGGCACTGGTTTTGGTCCACGATCTGGACAAATCGAGGGTTGTATGGTCACGCGGCCGTTGCCAGTCTAGCCAGTAACCTGTTTGCTTTGGGTACGTCCTTGTTTTCGATGATCGTCTACAACCGGATCATCCCCTCGAATGCGATGGAGTCGTTGACGGTTTTAGTCTCGGGTATGGTGTTAGTTCTACTCGTGGACTACGTTACAAAAACTCTACGAAATAAATTCCTCAGTGTGGCAGGGGTAGACTCAGACCTCGCATTAGCTGATAAGCTATTCGCCAAGGTTTTGGATCTGAGGCACAGTAACAAGCGAGGATCTGTTGGTGCGCTAGCCAATACGCTGAAAGAGTTTGAGCATATTCGAGAGTTTTTTGCCTCGGCTACGATGGTCTCTCTAATTGACGTGCCGTTTGCGTCGATATTTATCTTGGCGATGTATCTGATTGGCGGGTGGATGGTTGCGCCACTTGTTATCGGTATCGCCATTTTGCTAGCGGCTACGTTTTACGTTCAGCCACGGCTGAAGGCACTGGCCAAGCACAGTTTTGAGGATGGGCAGTCGAAGCACTCGGTGCTGGTCGAGTCACTCACAGGGCTGGAGACGTTAAAGCTAGTTGGTGGTGGGAGTTTCATGCGGCGACGGCTGCGCGTCGTGTTGGAGAGGCAGGCGGACGTCTCCGAGCAGATGAAAGACGATACCCACTTCGTCACCAATATCAGCCAAAGCGTTCAACAGTTCGTACAGATGAGTGTCGTAGCTGTTGGTGCAATCTTGGTTGGGTCGGGGGATTTTGGTTTTGGCGCGATTATCGCCTGCACGATTCTCTCTGGTAAGGCCTTGGCTCCCTTTGCTCAACTGACTCAGCTACTTGTCAGATTAAATCAAATCGGTGTCAGCTATGGAGCCTTAAACGAGCTGATGAAGCAGGCAGTTGAACATCCAGATGATGGATCTTTTCTCCCTAGGAAGAAAGTCGCAGGAAGCATTCAGTTCAAAGATGTCACTTTCACCTACCCTGATCAACAAGCCCCTGTACTCAACAAGGTCTCGTTCAAAATTGCAGCGGGTGAGAGGGTGGCAATCCTGGGCCACATTGGCTCAGGCAAGACAACAATCGGGCGTCTCATTGCTGGCCTGTATCAACCCGACGATGGCACTGTAAGCATTGACGATATCGATATTCGCCAAATGGCGCCAGCCGATTTGCGTGAGAACATCGGAATGTCGACCCAAGACGTTTGGTTGATGTCAACCTCAATCGAGGGGAATATTTCCCTCGGGGCAGTTGATGTGACAACGGATGACGTGTTGTGGGCGTCAAAGATTGCCGGCGTTGCCGATTTTGCCGATAAGCACCCTGACGGATACAAACTCATGCTCCGAGAGCGAGGCGAGTCGTTATCGGGCGGCCAGCGCCAGGCTATATCGCTAGCCAGAGCTCTAGTCAGGAGACCGCAGATTATTGTCTTGGATGAGCCTACGAGCTCAATGGATGCTCGATCCGAGCAAATTTTTGTTAAGCGCTTCAAAGAACAATTACCCAATGCAACGCTTGTGGTGATCACGCACCGGACCTCGCTTCTGAGTCTGGTTGAGCGCGTCATCATCATGGAGAACGGGCGCGTGGCGGGGATTGGCACTGCAGAGCAGTTTACGAAGGCCCAGTCGGACCGAAAAGTTGCCGAGGAGATCATTCAAAACGCTACGCGCGCTCAATCGGGGAGGGCCTGACATTGGTCAGTGCGTTAATCAAGCGAGCTGCAAACATAGCTACATCAATTTGGCGGGCCCTATCGGGTTTGCCTCTGGTGTGGCGCTTTGTTAAGGAGTTTGTACCGGCCTTCTTTCAGGGGGGTAAGCGGGGGGGCGAGCGGCTCAGGCGACAATTTTTATGGTTGATCATTTTTTCACTGGCAGCATTCTTGGGGTGGGCTGGGGTCTCTGAGTTTGATCGTGTTGTCTCGGGAGAGGGAAAGGTGGTACCGTTTTCGAAATTGCAGACTGCTCAACACTACGAGGGCGGGATCATCTCGAAAATCTTTGTTTCTGTCGGTGAGAAAATCAAGCGTGGAGATGCTTTGCTTGGCGTCAGTCCTCTTGAATCTTCTGAGGAACTTGATGTCAAGCAGGGGGAATATTTTCGCCTGCTGGCGAGAGTGCGGCGTCTGCAATCAGAGGCTTCGCGTACCGCACCGAAGTTTGGCGAGGTGTTGGAGAAAAATCATAGGGCGATAGTCCAAAACGAGTTGGCATTACACAAAGCCCGGGAGCTGAAGTTGGCGTCGCTCGTTGCGTCGTTCGAGTCACAACTAGCCCAAAAGAGCAGCGAGCTGGTGGGTGTGGAAAAGACGTTAGCCCTGATCAGTGAAGAGTACAAGGTGGTCAAAAAACTTGTCGACAGGGGCCTCGAGCCAAAGCTCGAGGCGGTTCGCGCTGAGAAGTCTTTAGCCGAGACCCAGGCTAAGCTTGAGACCATTAAGGGCGCCATACAAGAAATTCTTGATAAGAAGGCCATCGCCAGGCAAGATAACTTGGCTGAGGTTTTAACTGAGTTAGCCGGGGCTACCGCCGAGTTGCGGCAGGTGGAGAAATCTTTGCCTGCGGCCACTGATAAGGCGGATCGTGCAGTTTTACGTTCGCCTGTTGATGGGACTGTGAACCGCGTTCTTGTGACAACCGTTGGTGGGGTACTCAAGGCCGGTGAACCAGCTGTTGAGATCGTCCCGGTTGACACCCGATTAGTCATACAAACTAAAGTCATGCCAGCAGATATTGGTTTCGTACTCCCAGGTCAGAAAGCGATCATTAAGGTCAGTACTTACGATTTCTCTGTCTTCGGGAGCCTCCCGGGCAAGGTCAAAGTAATCGGCTCCGACTCGATCACCGACGAGAAGGGGAATATGTACTATCTGGTCGATATTGAGCCTGATGGTAACGTTACGACGACCGGCCGAGTCCTGAGCCTGATACCCGGGATGGTGGCGCAGGTGGATGTTGTGACGGGTACTCGTTCGGTTATGTCTTACATCACATCTCCAGTGACTAGGACCTTATCCTCTGCATTCACTGAAAAGTAAATCCCATGTTCAAATGTTGGCTCTGATCAGAGCTAGCCTCGAAAGGCTGGGGTGCAGACCCTACGAATTGTCGGATGTGAGGCTGTCTGCTGCTTCACTCGCCGCGCTTTTCCCAAAACCGTTTTTTCGCGGAACCGACTTTGAAAGTAGATCTTAGGTACATGCCCCTCGAAGATCGAATGGTTCTGTCCGTTCGCGGTCATTCAGCCTGGCTTTTGACTCGTAATCTGTTGCTGAAACTTATTCAGGCTTGGTTGGATAGTTTGGAGAAGGTCGCTCTGCCAAAGGTTCCCGTCCCAATGGGCCAGCGAAGCTTAGCTCAAGAGCATAAGCTGTCACTCGAAGAGGACAAGCCTGTGATCAACCAAGAGCAGGTAGCTCATGCTGCGCCTGTGTTGATAAATAAAGTGGATGTCCGAGTTAGCGAGGCGGGAGTTAGTCTGACTTTACACGGCGGGGAGAAAGCAGTTAATTTGAACTTTACCCGTAAGGATGCCCACCTAGTTTTGGAGATGCTGGCTGGGCGGGCTCGGGCGGCGAAATGGACTGATGGTGTGGTGTGGCCACCTTGGCTGGGTAGCGAGTGAGTCGGAGCGAGTCAGGCTAGCGTCTGGGGTTTGCTGTTGGGCGCTACTGGACTGCCCCTGGTCTCCTAGATCAGCAAACAGGAAGCGCAACATCTAGGTACTCCTCGTTAGAAAAGACAGAATCAAATTAGACACCTCTTCTGGCTTTTCTCTCGGCGGAAAATGCCCAACCCCAGACAGCACGTGGCGTTCGTAGGCCCCGGTAAAAAACGATTCTTTGCCCTCCGAGCTGCTGGGTAGGCTGGCGCCGTCCAACTCGCCATGCAGCATCAGGGTAGGCACGTTGACTTTGGGCGGTGGGTCGAGTGCCTCGGCGTCTTGCGCGTGCTGCGCGTAGCCTGCTGCATGACCCCAACGATGCCGGTAGCTGTGCAAGGTGATGTCGGCCCAATCGGGGTTGTCAAAAGCCAGCGCGGTTTGTGCAAACTCTTCGGGTGTGTACCAACCGGCAGGGGCCCAGGTATCCCACATGTGTTGGGCAAAGGCTTTGGGGTTGGCGCGCACCGTTTGCTGTCCTTTGGCGGTGGCCATAAACCAGTGGTACCAATAGCGCTGCACCTGATCCATGCCAAGCGCTTGGTTGGGTAAATTGGTGGCGTAGCCCACCGAGATCAGCACCAGCGCGCGCGCCATGGCAGGCGCCAGTCCCACCGCGTTGCCTGCGGCGCGTGCGCCCCAGTCGTGCCCTACCAAGATGGGCTGTTCAAGCGACAACGCCGCCACCAAAGACACCACATCGCGACCCAGCGCAGCCA
>Ga0181607_10003815_pt1 | contig 13001 bp, 11 predicted proteins | sample 041ome_9_FD_132420 | JGI IMG/M metagenome (GOLD analysis project Ga0181607, IMG submission 132420) | Coastal salt marsh microbial communities from the Groves Creek Marsh, Skidaway Island, Georgia - 041413US metaG (megahit assembly) | ecosystem: Environmental > Aquatic > Marine > Intertidal zone...
CCAACACACTCAACGCGATTTTCGCGAAATTTCTGGAATTCGTGCACAGGAAACAAAATATCTCTCATTGCAGGTAATATTTCAGAATCACGCCTCAAATGATGATTCTTGCTGCTTCGAATTTATGGTTTGGGAAACAAAGAGCTGGTTTGGTGCTTTTCGTTGACTTGAATACAAGGCTGTCGCGATTTCGCGTCATCATATTAGGCGCGACCGATTTAAGGCGCTAGTTTGTCGACCTTTTGCCGGTCGATAATTTAGCTTGTGAATATGTGTGCCTGGTTGTGCAAATCTAGGGATAGTGACCTAAGGGAAGACATCTATCTTTAAATGTAGCAACGAAGCTGATTGACTTAAATATGGAAACAACCTGCCGTTTAAATCGGTCGCATGAACAAAAAAGGCGCCCAAGGGCGCCTTTTTGAGGTGTCTACAGTGCGCAATTAGCAGCTATAGTACATTCCGTACTCAACTGGGTGCGGGGTGTGTTCGAAGAGATGAACCTCTTCCATCTTCAAAGTGATGTAACCCTCGATCTGATCTTTGGTGAACACATCACCTGCCAGAAGGAAATCGTGATCGGCTTCCAAGGCGTCCAGAGCTTCGCGCAGCGAGCCACAGACGGTTGGGATGCCTTCCAGCTCTTCGGGCGGGAGATCATACAGGTTCTTGTCCATGGCTTCGCCCGGATCGATTTTGTTCTTGATACCGTCAAGACCAGCCATCAACAGGGCTGCGAAGCACAGATAGGGGTTCGCGGATGGATCGGGGAAACGAGCTTCAACGCGTTTTGCTTTCGGCGACTCGGTCCATGGAATACGAACACAACCCGAACGGTTGCGCGCCGAATACGCGCGCAGAACTGGAGCCTCAAAGCCGGGGATCAGGCGCTTGTAGATGTTGGTCGAGGGGTTGGTGAACGCATTCAGTGTTTTCGCGTGCTTCAGGATGCCACCGATGAAGTAAAGAGCTTCCTGTGACAGATCCGCGTACTTGTCACCCGCGAACAAAGGTTTGCCGTCTTTCCAGATCGACATGTTCACGTGCATGCCGGTGCCGTTATCGCCGTACATAGGCTTTGGCATGAATGTCGCAGTTTTACCGTAGGCATCTGCAACGTTGTGGATGATATACTTGTACTTCTGGATGTTGTCTGCTTGCTCGGTCAGGGTTCCGAAAATCAGACCCAATTCGTGTTGGCAGGTGGCAACTTCGTGGTGATGCTTATCGACTTTCATGCCGATGCGCTTCATGGTCGAGAGCATTTCAGAACGGATGTCCTGTGCTTCGTCAACTGGGTTTACTGGGAAGTAGCCACCTTTATGAGCCGCGCGGTGACCCATATTGCCGTGCTCGTATTCGGTGTCGGTGTTCCAAGCGGCTGCTTCCGCGTCGATTTCAAACATAACTTTGTTGGGCTTGTTCGCGTAGCGGACGTCTTCAAAGATGAAGAATTCAGCTTCGGGACCGAAATAGGCAACATCACCGATGCCCGATGAAACCAGGTAGGCTTCTGCTTTTTCGGCTGTGCCTCGAGGGTCACGTTCGTAGCTTTCGCCTGTGTCCGGCTCAACGATCGAGCAGTGCATGGCCAAAGTTTTTTCTGCATAGAACGGATCGACATAAGCGCTGTCCGTGTCAACCATCAGTTTCATGTCTGATGCTTCGATTGATTTCCAGCCGGCGATTGAAGAGCCGTCAAACATAAAGCCTTCTTCCAGGAAGTCTTCATCAACCAGGCCTACGTCAATGGTGACGTGCTGCAGCTTGCCACGGGTGTCTGTGAAGCGGATGTCAACATAAGCGACATCTTCATCCTTGATCATATCAAGAACATTCTGAATGCTCATTCCCTTGTTCCTTCTCTCTTGAGTATTCGGTAGAATTACAGTGCGTCCGTTCCGGATTCGCCGGTGCGGATGCGGATGGCTTGTTCGACAGGGCTGACAAAGATTTTCCCGTCACCAATTTTGTCGGTTTTGGCCGCGTCGATGATCGCTTCTATAGCGGCGTCAACCTGATCGGATTCAAGCACGACCTCGATTTTTACCTTTGGCAAAAAATCGACAACATATTCAGCGCCACGGTATAGTTCGGTGTGACCTTTTTGGCGACCGAACCCTTTGACTTCGATGACACTTAGACCCTGAACGCCGATGTCCTGAAGGGCTTCTTTAACCTCGTCCAGCTTAAACGGTTTGATGATCGCTTCGATCTTTTTCATGGTTGTACTCCTCGCCTTGCGCGTTGAGGGGTTGAGACCACTTTCGCGCGTCGTGCACAATCGGTTAGGGTTTGTCTGAGACAAAGCGTACGCTGTCATTGGAGATGGTGGGTGAAAAATAAGCGCATTGCGTAAAAAATGTGCAAAAATGAATCGCATGGGTTTTTGAGATCATGGAAATACTGACCGCAGCACAGATGCGTGCCGTCGAACAGGCCGCGATTGAGTCGGGTGAGGTGACTGGACTTGAGTTGATAGAGCGCGCAGGGCGCGGAGTCGTCGAGGCGATTTTTGAAGAATGGCCAGAGTTGAAAGCGCGAGGGGCCAGCCCCTCGCGCTCCCCGGAGTATTTGGACCAAAAAGAAGGACGTAAAGCGGTTGTTTTGTGCGGACCTGGGAACAACGGCGGTGACGGATTTGTGGTGGCGCGGTTACTGCGCCAGATGGGTTGGGAGGTGGTGGTGTTTCTTTACGGGGATGCCGAAAAACTGCCCCCGGATGCTTCGGTGAATTGCGAGCGCTGGTTGGAGCTCGGGGAAGTTCTGCGACCTATGCCGGATGGAACTCCTTTTGTGGGTTTCCAGCCAGCATTGTTGATTGACGCGCTGTTCGGCACAGGGCTGACAAGACCTGTTCACTTGGGAGATGGCTACGCAGGTGTGGCTGCAGACGAACCCGACAGCGGTCTACGCGGCGATATGAAACATGTATCAATCGACATTCCCAGCGGGCTTTGTGCAGACAGTGGTCGGATTTTAGGGGACTCTTTTCTTGCCGATTTAACCGTCACATTTCACCGAAAGAAATTGGGGCAGGTCTTGGGGGTCGGTCCTGTGCTTTGCGGAAAACTGAAAGTTTGCGATATTGGCGTGCATCACAAGTTTTGGCATAGGGGTACCGAGCAGCTGTGGATCGACCGCGTCTTTCCAGCATTTACCGAAAATACGGCGATTTACTTGAAACAAAAACTTTTAAAGTCGAGCATGATTGGTGGGCCGGAACCTTGCCATAAATTTTCCCACGGTCACGCTCTTATCCTTGCGGGTGGAGCAGGTAAAACGGGAGCTGCCCGCCTTACTGCTCGTGGAGCACTTCGGATTGGTGCCGGACTTGTCACTCTCGGTGTGCCTGCCGAGGCACAGCAGGAAGTGGCCTCGCAGATCACTGCTATCATGATGCGCCAGATCTGCGAGGCGAGGGCGTTTGAGGAAGTCCTTAAAGACCATCGGATGAATGCACTGTGCCTTGGACCGGGATTGGGGATTGATCGCGCGCGGGAACTGGTGCCTGTTGCTTTGAAGGCTAAACGGGCGACGGTTTTGGACGCGGATGCTTTGACTGCTTATTCAGTCGATCCAGCCGCGCTTTTCGCTATGATCCATGAGAATTGCGTGCTTACCCCTCACGCAGGAGAATTCGCGCGGCTCTTTCCCGACATTTCAGAGAAACTCGATGCGCCTGCCGTTAATGGCCCTGCATATTCCAAGGTTGAGGCCACTCGCGAAGCCGCCAAACGGGCAGGCTGTGTGGTTCTGTTCAAAGGGCCGGACACAGTGATTGGCGCAGTTGATGGGCAATGCTCGATCAGTTCAGCTGCCTATGAACGTGAAGCACCGTGGTTGGCGACCGCAGGATCGGGAGATGTTCTGGCAGGGTTCATCACTGGCCTATTGGCGCGCGGCTTCGCTTCGATGCAAGCGGCTGAAATGGGCGCTTGGCTTCACGTGGAATGCGCGCTGAAATTCGGCCCCGGCTTGATCGCCGAGGACTTGCCTGAGGTTTTGCCGCAAGTGCTAAAAGACCTTCTCGCATAAAAGCTAAAAAGAACGATTTTTCCTCTCGCATCCCGTTTCAAGCTTTGCTAGAGAACGCCAACAGTGCGGGTGTGGCGAAATTGGTAGACGCACCAGATTTAGGTTCTGGCGCCGCAAGGCGTGGGGGTTCAAGTCCCTCCACCCGCACCATTATCAAGAAAATCTGGAAGCGAATGCGTCGTGCTTCATGTGCAATTTTGACGATGCATTCGAGGCGATGTATTCGATATGTATGCTTATTACTTGACTGCACAAAGTAAGCATTGTTATTAAAATTATTAGCAATCAAGTATTGGAGTGAAGATGCAGTATTACAGGGACGGTTTTAGGGGGGGTGATCCGGACATGAGTAATGCAGCGCCAAATAGGCGTGAACGAGGGCAGCATGCGTCACTTCCGGAACAGGTTGATGTACTCATTGTTGGGACTGGACCTGCAGGTTTGTGTCTTGCGGCGCAACTGGCCCAGTTTTCTGATATTGAAACGATGATTGTCGAAGCTGCTCCCTGCAATATTTCCAAAGGTAAAGCGGACGGAATTAATACCCGCACGATGGAGATGTTTCAGGCCTTTGGCTTTGCCGACAAGGTAAAACGCGAAAGCTATTGGGTAAACCAGACAACCTTCTGGAGGCCGGATCCAGAATATCCATCGCACATCAAACGCATAGGGCGGGTGCAGGATGTGGCGGATGACAGTTCCGAAATGCCGCATATTCTGATCAATCAGGCGCGCCTGCATCAGCTGTTCTTAGACGTCATGCACAATGCTCCTACGCGATTAGGCGTAGACTATAATCTTGCATTCTCTGAGTTGAGCATCAACGAAGAGGACGGTGACTATCCAGTTACGGTGACACTTGAAGATACCGGCGTAAACTGGGGAGAAAAGACCGAAGTTCGTACAAAATATGTTGTTGGGTGTGACGGCGCACGTTCAAAAGTCCGCAAGGCGATTGGCGGAGAGTTACATGGGGATGCCGCACATCAGGCCTGGGGCGTCATGGATATTTTGGCTAACACCAATTTTCCGGATGTGCGTCAGAAATGCCTGATCACGTCGGCGAACGAAGGTAACGTGCTTATTCTGCCCAGAGAAGGCGGATATCTTTTTCGCATGTATGTTGAGCTGGACAAGCTTAACTCAGATGAACGTGTATCGGATCGCAATATCACTCAGGATCAGCTTGTGGCGGCAGCCCAACGGATCATGCGACCCTATATACTTGATGTTAAAGATGTCGTGTGGTGGTCCATTTACGAGATCGGGCATCGATTGACTGACCGATTTGATAATGTTCCGGACGAGGAACGAGCACACCGAATCCCGCGTGTCTTTACTGCCGGTGATGCGTGCCATACCCATAGCCCGAAAGCAGGGCAGGGTATGAATGTCTCAATGCAAGACACTTTCAATCTTGGGTGGAAACTAGCACATGTACTGCAGGGGCGCTCTGAAGCTAGCCTTTTGCACAGCTATTCAGGCGAGCGGTGGCTTGAAGCGAAACGACTCGTTGAAACAGACCACGAATGGGCCCGTATAATGTCGGCGCCTCCAGGCTCGTCTGAGCTGGATAACGGGGAAGAGCCCAGATTTGTTCGGGCGTTCAAAGAAAACTTAGAGTTTACCGGCGGATTGGCTGTCAAATACGATCAGTCAACTTTAACCGCTGAGCCAAAGTATCAATCTCTGGCGACGGGCGAAGAAATCGGGCGTCGCTTCCATTCGGCCCCGGTTGTGCGGTTGGCTGATGCCAAACAGATGCAGCTTGGTCATGCGGCCAAAGCGGATGGTCGTTGGCGAATCTATGCCTTTGCTGGCACAGATCATGCGCGTTTGTATGAATTGGTTGATTGGCTGGAAAAAGATCAGGCGTCTCCAATTGTCAAGCACACGCGAGAGGGTGAAGATATCGACGCAATAATTGATTTGCGCGCTGTTTTTCAGGAAACCTTTGACCTTCTAAACTATGAAAAGATGCCGTCTTTGTTGATCCCAAAGACCGGGAAGCTTGGTTTGCAAGATCATGAAAAAGTCTTTTGTGTAGATCACAAAGGGCTAGGTGATATCTATGATATGCGGGGTATAGATCGGGAAAGCGGCTGTATGATTGTTGTGCGACCGGATCAGTATATAGCCAATATCTTGCCGTTGGATGCATTCGAAGCGCTTGGCGAGTTCTTCCGAGGCATTTTGTTGCCTGCGTAAATTGATCAAAGATCAGCGAAGGGCGCCCCGTCGGTTGGGCGCCTTTTTTGTTTGCAACACGGTTGGTTTAACTACTTTGCGCGTTATTGCCTTCGTGATACCTAGAAATTGCAAAGGCTTGCGATCATTCCAAAGATTTGGGGAAGATGAGTGACTACTGAGGCTTCTGACAACCAAAAGTTGGGCGTTGTCATCCCCGCACATAATGAAGCTTCTGTTATCCAAAGGTGTCTGAAAGCACTTTTGCAATCCGTCGGTGACACACCAGCAGTTAAAGTCGTTGTTGCCGCGAACGGGTGTAGCGATAACACCGTGAAGTTGGCGCGCTCCTTTGAAGACGCATTTTCAGAGCGTGGATGGTCGCTTGGCGTCCTAGACATTCCGGAGCCTGGGAAAATCGGCGCTTTGAATGTGGCTGAAAGCTGCGTTTCTGGTCTTCCAAGAATATATCTGGACGCGGACGTCGAGGTTGGACCTGAATTAGTCCGTCAGATCGCTATTGCTCTCTCGTCGCCTACGCCGGTGTATGCTTCTGGAAAGATGGTCGTCATGCCTCCAAAATCCCTACTTAGCCGGTTGTATCTTCATGCATGGCTCAAGACTGGTTTTATGCGTGGGGTTGCACAAGGGGCGGGGGTCTATGCCGTCAACCTAGCTGGACGGATGAAATGGTGTGATTTGCCCCAAGTCATTTCCGATGACACCTATGTTCGCACCTTGTTCGACCCGACGGAACGAGTGGAAGTCTTGGCTAAGTATCATTGGCCGTTACCCGAGGGGTTTGGAAACCTTGTGAAAGCTAGGGCGCGGCAGGATGCCGGTATGCGTGAGCTCTACGAAAAGTTTCCGACACAACTGACCAACGAGTCCAAACCCCGAAATGAAGTCTGGTCAGTTATCGTGACCAATCCGCCTGCATTTTTTGTTTATGTGTGCGTAAGACTTGCGGCGCGACTTAAAAGAAACACTAATGGATGGCTAAGAGGGCGCTAGCCTAAACCAGTTTATACGGGAAACCGAACATCTATGTCCGACCGTTCGCAAAAATCCGTACTGTACCTTACGAACCAGTACCCGAAAGTCAGCCACTCGTTTATTCGCCGCGAACTAAGGGCGGTGGAATCGCTGGGTGTTAGGGTGCACCGTGCGGCGTTTCGCGGTTGGGAAGATCAGAGCTTGGTCGATCCGCTGGATTGCAAGAAAAAGAGAAGACGTTTTACACGTTAGGGGCGGGGATGCTTGGCCTGATGCTAGCGGTTCTTTTGACCAAGCTGAAAACGCCGCGCGCCTTTTTACGGGCGTTCGTCGAGATGTTTCGTTTTTCAAGATTGTCCGATCGAGGTGTTTTCTATCATTTTATCTGTCTCGCGCACGCTTGCCGTATGGTGCGACGCTACCGAGGCGAAAACATTGACCATATGCATGTGCACTTTGCGACCTATTCGGCTGAAGTCGCCTGTCTAATGAAATTGCTCGGAGGTCCCAAATTCAGTTTCACCCTTCATGGCCCAGAAGAATTCGACGACATCAAGCGCATGAACTTACAACGCAAAGTCTCACATGCGGAAACTGTCGTGGCGATCACAAGTTTTTGCAGGTCACAAATCTTGAAAGAGCTTCCCACAGATTTGTGGGATAAAATTAGGATAGTTAGGTGCGGTATTACCAAGGATTTCCTTGATGCGCCAATCAGCCCTAAGCCAGATCAATTGACGTTCATCAATATTGGGCGTTTCTCATCGGTCAAGGCGCAGGTTCTACTGGTCGAGGCATTTGCTGACTTCTTAGAGCACACCCCATCCTCCAGATTGGTTCTTGCAGGGGACGGAGACCAGCGCGGGCTGGTCGAGCGGAGCATCGACGCATTAGGGGTTCGGGAGAGTATTGAAATCACAGGATGGATAGACAGCGAACGAGTGCGCGAGTTGATATCAGACGCCAGTTTTATGGTGCATCCAAGTTTCAGTGAGGGGCTACCAATTGTCTTTATGGAGTCGATGGCTTTGGGGCGTCCCGTCATCGCAACGGCGATTGCCGGGCACCCGGAACTGATTGAAACCGGCGTAAACGGATGGCTCGTGCCAGCTGGGGATCGTTCGTTGATTGTCGAGGCTATGAAGTCTGCCGCCGCGTTAGATCAAAAAGCATGGCAGGAAATGGGACGCTGCGCCAAATTAACGGCTCAGCAGCGCCATTCTGTAGACGAAAGTGCAAAACAGTTGACGCAGCTTTTCTTTCATGAGGTATGAAACGCTAAGCACGTTGCTTTGCGAGTAAATAAAATTTAAAATGACTCTGCTATCATTTCGGGAGGTGAAATGAACCCAGCGGGGATTACTTTAAAGCAAATACGGGCGGTGGATGCTGTCGGACGGTATCAATCAATCACTCGTGCCGCCGAAGCTTTAGGACTCACTCCTCCGGCGGTTCATAGTCAAATTAGACTCCTTGAAGAGTATATTGGCAGCGAGTTGGTGAAGCGTACGTCCAGCGCGGGTATGGAGCTGACCAGCGAAGGCAAGATCATTCAGTCCCTTCAACAGGTGATTGACAGCAATCTTGAAAGTAGCCTTGCTCAGATCAACGCCATGCGCCGTGGACTTGCCGGTTCGGTCAGATTAGGCGTGGTCTCAACCGGCAAGTATTTCGCTCCTGCGCTTGTGGCCGGTTTAAAGAGGGCGCTCCCCGACATTGAGGTTGCACTAATCGTCGGCAACAGAGACGACATTATCGAAGCCCTAGCGCACAGGTCTGTTGATCTTGTAGTCATGGGGCGACCCCCGCGCATCCCCGAGGTCAAGGCTGTACCAATTGGTCCGCATCCTCATGTTATTGTGGCCCCGCCTGATCACCCGCTTGTCGGAAGAACAGATATCCCAGCAGCAGACCTTTTGAAGGAAACGTTTATTTCTCGCGAACCTGGGTCAGGGACGCGCATTCTTATGACACGCTATTTGGATCGTATTGGTCAGGGAACAACCTACGACACGTTGGTAATGAACTCGAATGAAACGATCAAACAGGCGGTCATTGCGGGTCTAGGTGTTGCCTTAATTTCCCAGCACACGGTCAAAGATGAGATTAAATCTGGGCGCTTGGCCCTTTTGCATTCGCCCGAGTTGCCAATCGTCCGTCAATGGTTCTTGCTTCACCGAGCGGATCAAGAGCTTTCTCCTGCGCAATCCTCAGTTTGGGACTTTGTCTGCAATCGATGTAGCGATTACTTTCCCGCTTTGGATTGATCGAAAGCGCGCTTGTTGTTCTTAGAATCTCGGGGCAATGTGTCGGTAAATTCGAAATAAGGAATGAATGACATGGCAAAAGTAGCTTTTCTTGGTCTCGGGGTCATGGGCTATCCGATGGCGCGCCACTTGAAAGAGGCAGGGCACGAGGTCACGGTGTACAACCGCACCGCTACAAAATCTGAAAAATGGGTTTCAGAGAACGGCGGAACGGCTGCTAAAACGCCTGCGGAAGCGGCTGTGGGTCAGGATTTCGTGATGGCCTGTGTTGGCAACGACGATGACCTGCGTGGCGTTTGTTTGGGCGAATCTGGGGCTTTGACCGGTATGAAATCAGGTGCGGTTTTTGTGGATCACACAACCGTATCCGCCAAAGTAACGAGGGAGCTTTACGCACGGGCAGAGGCCAATGGAATAAAGTTCGTCGATGCACCTGTGTCCGGGGGACAGGCAGGTGCAGAGAACGGTGTTTTGTCGATCATGTGCGGAGGGGACGAAGATGCCTACTCTGCGGCTGAGCCGATTATGCAGGCATATGGCCGCTCGATCAAACGATTGGGCGAAAGTGGGGCGGGACAGTTGACGAAAATGGTCAACCAGATATGCATTGCCGGACTGGTTCAGGGACTATCCGAAGGGCTAAACTTCGCGGAAAAAGCGGGATTGGATGCAAAAGCGGTTGTCGAAGTAATCGCAGGCGGCGCAGCAGGCAGCTGGCAAATGTCTAATCGATACGAGACAATGGTGGACGATCACTTTGAACACGGGTTTGCCGTTGATTGGATGCGTAAGGATTTGGGCATCTGTTTGGCGACGGCAAATGAAAATGGTGCGAGCTTGCCTGTTACCGCTATTGTGGATCAGTTCTATAAAGACGTGCAGCAAATGGGTGGCGGACGCTGGGATACCTCATCACTGATCAAACGTCTGCGCGACTAACTCCAAACACGAGGGCTTGAAATGCGAAGTGGTGGACAGCTTCTGGTCGATTGTTTGATCGCTCTGGGTGCACAAAAAAGCTTTGGTGTACCTGGAGAAAGTTACCTGGCAGTGCTGGATGCGTTGCACGATACCAAAGGAACGCTGGACTATGTGCTCTGCCGCCAAGAGGGCGGCGCGGCATTTATGGCCGCTGCCTACGGTAAACTGACTGGTTCGCCCGGGATTTGTTTTGTGACCCGCGGTCCGGGTGTCACAAATGCATCAATCGGCGTGCATACAGCAATGCAGGACAGCGCCCCGATGATCCTATTTGTTGGGCAGGTCGGAACAGACATGAAAGGACGTGAAGCCTATCAGGAAATTGACTACCGTGCCGTCTATGGAACCATGGTCAAATGGGTAACCGAGATTGATCAGGTCACGCGTATCCCAGAAATTCTTTCGCGGGCATGGGCTTTAGCTACGTCAGGTCGTCCGGGGCCGGTGGTGATTGCACTACCCGAGGACATGCTGCGCGACATGACCGATATTACACCGTTGACCGGCCCCGCGCGTATTGCCGAGCCAGCAACCGACGATACAACCATGCGTGACGCGTTAGAGCTTTTGTCAAAAGCAAGCCGACCCTTAATCCTTGTCGGGGGGTGCAACTGGTCGTCCGTTGGTCAGGCCGCATTGCGTGATTTTGCTGAAAAGTCGGATATTCCCGTTGTGGCGGCGTTCCGTTATCAGGACATGATCGACAATCACTCTCCTGTTTTCTGCGGCGAGGCTGGGGTGGGCATGCCGCCTCATGTCAAACGGTTGATCCTTGAGGCTGACGTGATCCTTGCGATCAATACCCGCTTCGGGGAATCCACCACCGACGGCTACACTCTTCTGGATGTACCGGTTCCAAAACAAACGCTGATTCATGTTCACGGCTCTTCGCTGGAGTTGGCAAAGGTCTATCAACCCACCATCGGGATCGTTTCGGGACCTAATGCATTTGCGCAGGCGCTGACACCGATTTCGGGTGATTGGTCCGATTGGCGGGCTTCGGCTCGAGCGGATTACGAAGCCAGCCAGATTGCACCCGATCAGCCCTCGCCCGTGGATATGGGTAAGGTGACTTCGTATTTGCAAAAACGCCTACCTGGTGATGCAATCATCACCAATGGTGCCGGAAATTTTGCAATCTGGTCAGGCAAATTTTTCCGTTTTAGCGCGGAGCAACGCCTCATTGCCCCGCAATCGGGGGCGATGGGATATGGCCTGCCTGCGGCTATTGCGGCCAAGATAGCCGAGCCAAACAAGACGGTGGTTTGCTTTGCCGGAGACGGCGATTTCCAAATGACTTTGCAGGAGTTGGCGACTGCCAAGCAGGCGGGTGCCCAGCCGATTGTGCTTATCCTGAACAATGGAAGCTACGGAACAATTCGGGCGCATCAGGAACGCCACTATCCTGCGCGCGTTTCAGGAACGGATATGGTCAGCCCCGACTTCACCATGCTTGCCAAGTCCTACGGCTTTCACGCCGAGCGTATCGCCCGAACCGAAGATTTCGAGGCGGCTTTTGAGCGCGCCTTGGCGTCAGAAACTGGGGCCATACTTGATCTGGATATCTCGGTCGAGGCACTAACGCCCCGCGCAACCCTAAGCCAGATGCGTGCGTCTGCTTTAAAAGTAAAGGGGGCGTAAGCCCCCGATCGACTTTAGGTCCAATCCATCACGACTTTGCCAGCTTGGCCGGACAGCATCGCGTCGAAACCGCTGGCGAAGTCGTCGATATGGATGCGGTGGGTTATTAGGCCAGACAGGTCCAAGCCCGATTGCACAAGGGCGATCATCTTGTACCACGTCTCGTACATTTCGCGGCCGTAAATTCCTTTTACGGTCAGCATTTTGAAAATGATTTCATTCCAGTCGACGGCGAATTCGGTTGGCGCAATGCCCAGAAGCGCGATTTTGCCTCCGTTGTTCATGCGTCCGATCATTTGCCGCATAGCATCTGCTGCACCTGACATTTCCAACCCTACATCAAATCCTTCGGTCATCCCGATCTCATTCATCACATCGGGTAGACTGGTCGTGGAAACATCAACAACCGTTTGAACGCCCATCTTTCGGGCTAGGTCCAGACGGAATGCTGCAATGTCAGTGATCACCACTTTGCGGGCGCCGACTTGCAGAGCGACCAAGGCGCCCATGATTCCGATGGGGCCTGCGCCAGTCACCAAGACATCTTCACCCACCAAATCGAAACTGAGCGCGGTGTGCACCGCATTGCCAAACGGGTCAAAGATAGCCGCGATTTCGTTTGGGATGTCGTCGGGAATGGGGATCACGTTGCTTTCAGGCAGACACAGGTATTCTGCTCAAGCGCCGGGGCGGTTGACGCCAACCCCTTTGGTATTGCGACAAAGCTGTCCTCGTCCGGCGCGACAGTTGCGGCAAATACCGCAAACGATGTGGCCTTCTCCAGCGACACGTTGGCCGATAGAGTACTTCACTGCCCCTGGACCACAATCTACGATCTCGCCACAAAATTCATGACCGACAACCATTGGAATTGGAACCGTTTTGGCTGAC
>Ga0181607_10003818_pt1 | contig 12991 bp, 12 predicted proteins | sample 041ome_9_FD_132420 | JGI IMG/M metagenome (GOLD analysis project Ga0181607, IMG submission 132420) | Coastal salt marsh microbial communities from the Groves Creek Marsh, Skidaway Island, Georgia - 041413US metaG (megahit assembly) | ecosystem: Environmental > Aquatic > Marine > Intertidal zone...
CTTAAATTTAATGGAATTAATCTTATAATTTTTAACACTACTCTATAGACTATTCTTCTGCTAATAATCCTTTTTCTAAAAGAGGAATTTTAAATCGATCTAGCTCAGGAGTAGAATGTTCTCGATTAAATATCGCTTCAGCTTTTTGAATGATTTCAGGATGCTGCATAGCTACATTATGGAGTTCCTCAGGATCAGTAGGTAAATGGTATAACTCAAGAGTAGGTTCTTGTTTGTTTTTTAGATGTTTTCTAATGAGTTTGTAAGCTCCCATTCGTATGGCTATTTGTCCTCCATATTCAGGAAATTCCCAATAAAGAAAATCATGTAGGTTTTGGTGGTTTTCACCAAGTAAAGTTGGTAAGAAACTAATTCCATCTTGAGGACCTTCTAATGTATAACCTGTTAGATCTGCTAGGGTTTGAAGTATATCATATTGTGCAGCTATATGAGCTGAAGTAGCCCCTTCTTTAATATGGTTAGGCCATGATACAATCATAGGAACTCGAATACCTCCCTCATAAACAAATCCTTTACCCCTACCATACTTTTCCCCAAAAACACCTGAAGAATTAAAAAAAGTACCGTCCGTACCACCTGAGTAAGTAACGCCGTTATCTGAGGTAAACATGATTATTGTATGGTCATAGGTTCCATTTTCTTTTAGCTTTTTAACCAACTTTCCTACATTTTCATCTAAATATGAAATCATAGCAGCATAAGTAGCCCTTGGAGATTTAGATGGGAAATAACCCTTTTCTCCTACATAAGGTTCTTCATCACCGAATTTATCAGTGTAATAATCGACCCATTTTTTAGGGGCTTGAAGCGGATTATGTGGTATAGGAGAAGCCCAGTAAAGAAAGAAAGGCTCATCCTTTGATTGTTCAATAAAAGCCTCCATCTTTTCATACATCAGCGTTGGCGCATAGTCCTGTTGATTAAACAGACCATACGAATCCTCCTGATAAGGATCTAATCCTTTGCTTAGTTTCGTATGAGGTGCCACAGTATCGTTTTTGAGATAAACTCGATGCTCGTTTTCGTACAGATGAACAGGATAATACGTATGAGCTTGTCGTTGACAATTGTATCCATAGAAATAATCAAAACCCATCTTATTTGGAATAGCATTAGTATGAGGGGCGCCTAAACCCCACTTACCTATAAGTGCTGTTGTGTATCCTAGTTCCTGTAATTTTTTAGAAAGCATAGGGGTGTTACTTGGAATTGGACGCTGACCTTCTAGGGTAGAATCCTTAATCATTTCCTTATAATCCCAAACAGGTCCGCGTTCATTCCACTCATCATTCCCTCGAATATAGGAATGTCCCGCATGCTTACCACTAAGCAACATATAACGAGCTGGAGCACATACAGGGGCGCTACTGTAAAAGGAAGTAAATTTCATTCCTGATCGAGCTAAAGCATCAATATTTGGTGTTTCTATCAACTCTTGGCCATAGGCTCCTAATTCTCCATATCCAAGATCATCTGCTAAAATTAAAATAATATTTGGGCGTTGATTAGGTTGTTTATCTTCGATCGAACAGGAAGAAACTACAACACTCAATAAACTTAGGTAGAGAATTCTTAATTTCATAAAAGTGATTTTTATAAATGTAAAAAAAATTACTTCTTTGTAGCCATGTTCAAAAAAATCAATGGATATTTATTATCAAGATTGTACATTTAAAATAATCAAGAATTACACTAACCATGAAACTCAACGAAAACAAAGTAGTCACCTATACCAGAATTAGTATGTTCATTGTCTATTTTTGGTTTGGTATTCTTAAGGTCATAGGAATATCACCAGCAGAAACTCTTGTTCAAAATCTAAGTGAATTTACCATTAATTATTTTTTAGATGATTCTATCTTCATACCCCTTTTTGGGCTCTTTGAGAGTAGTATTGGCTTATTATTTTTATTCCCAAAAATTACTAAAATAGCGGTCGGAATTTTTCTTATGCATATGTCTATGACCTTCCTTCCGATGGTTGTATTACCAAAAGATGCATGGGCATTTATGTTTACCCCTACACTGGTAGGTCAATACATCATTAAAAACTTAACCATTATTGGAGCTGCCTTATTGATTTATACTCACCATCAAAGAACCTATAAATCAAACTAAAGCTACTACCCCTCTAGTAAAACAAAACCCTAGCAGTACTAGGGTTTTATATTTTTTATGATTTGGGAATTAATTTTAAAATCCCCTTCCCTTCAACTCCTAAATAAATATAACCGTCAGGTCCTTGTCGAACATTTCTTACTCTTCCAATATCTTTAAGCAATCGCTCTCTATAAGTCACTTTGGTTCCCTCTAAAACCAATCGTTCTAAATAAGCAAAACTTAAAGAGCCTACAAGTAAATTCCCTTTCCATTGGGGGTATTTTGAAGAATCCACATAACACATACCAGAGGGAGCTATGGAGGGTATCCAATAATGAATAGGCAATTCTATTCCCTCTGTTTGATCGGTATCTGATTTGATTGGTGTTCCACTATAATTAATCCCATAGGTACTAATAGGCCATCCATAGTTTTTACCTTTTTTAATAATATTGATTTCATCTCCTCCTCTAGGTCCATGTTCATGAACCCATAATTCTTTTCTTTTAGGATGAAAAATCATTCCTTGTGGATTTCTATGTCCATAAGAATAGATGGCAGGTTTTGCTCCAGCGACTCCAACAAATGGATTATCGTCTGGGATACGACCATCGTCATAAAAGCGATAGACCTTACCTCCATCTCTTTTGATATCCTGAGGGTTAACATCACGCTCTCCTCGTTCACCAATAGTTAAATACAGGTAGCCTTGGTCATCGAATTCTATTCGGGAACCAAAGTGTTGACCTTTTGTCGTATTTGGACCTGCTTTGTAAAGTGTTTCCTTATTAATCATAAGTCCACTTATAAGTTTAAATCGAATTAAGGCGGTATGGGCCCCTTCTCCTGGTCCTTCAGGAGAGGAATAACTCATATAAATCCAACCATTTTTATCATAATCTGGATGAAGTTCCAAATCTAAAAAACCACCTTGTCCTTTTGCAACGACCTCAGGAGTATTTTTAACAAAGGATTTTTTATTATCCTTAAAAATAATCAATGCTCCACCTCGATCCGAAATAAGCATAGATCCATCTTTTAAGAAGACCAAACCCCAAGGTGAAATGATATCCCCTATGACCGTTTCTATATCAAAAAGATCCTCAGTTGGATCATTAACTGTAGTTGATGGATCTTGAGCAAAACCAACTCCTACTCCTACTCCTACTAAAAAGAATAAAACATAAATTTTAAGTGATTTCATAAAAAAAATTTGACCAAAGATAAAGAATTCTAAACAGTTAGTTTATATTTGCATCCGGATAATTGAACGGGGTGTAGCGTAGCCCGGTTATCGCGCCGCGTTTGGGACGCGGAGGTCGCAGGTTCGAATCCTGCCACCCCGACAAAAGGAACCTTTTTAGGTTCCTTTTTTTTATTGCTTTATTTCACTTCTATTTTTAAAATTAAAGTTTTAAATGATCTATCTACTAGAATCAAAAACTAGTAATTTTGAATGGCGGCATCAACACTTCCGTGCTTTTTTATAAGCTCATTTGCTGATTCATAAGGTATCTGAAGTGCTTCCGCTACATATCGTATTCCACGATCAACTAGTTTATTATTTGAAAGTTGCATATGAACCATACGATTTCCTTTTACACGACCTACCTTAATCATATAAGCCGTTGAAATCATATTTAAAATGAGTTTTTGAGCTGTTCCGCTTTTCATTCTTGTTGAACCCGTCACGTATTCAGGCCCCACTTCCGCCTCTATAGGCAAGGCTACAGCTTTAGCCAAAGGGGAACCTGCATTATTGGTAACGCATGCGGTAAGTATTCCCATTTCTCTAGCTTTTGTAACTCCTCCTATCACATAGGGCGTTGTTCCTGAAGCTGCTATTCCAACCACTACATCATTGGTATTAATATCATAGCGCAAAAGATCCTTCCATGCCTGGTTAACATCATCTTCTGCAAATTCAACCGCCTTTCTTATGGCTGTATCACCCCCAGCAATAAGACCAATCACGCGATCAAAAGGCATCCCAAAAGTCGGTGGAATTTCAGAAGCATCTACTACCCCTAAGCGCCCAGAAGTTCCTGCGCCTATGTAAAAGAGTCTTCCGCCTTTTTGATAGCGTTTTGAAAGTTCTTCTACTAAAGGTTCTATTTGACCAATACAGTTTTTTACCACTAATGCCACTTTCTGATCTTCCTGATTGATTCCAATAAGCAGTTCTTGAGTAGATTTTAATTCTAAATCACTGTGAAGGGAATCAGATTCTGTGGTTCTTTTAAACTCGTTCATTATAAAATGTGGATATCTAAATTTTTAAATGAAGCTAATTTAGAATCTGAAGGATCTAATTCAGTAACCATAGTATTAATAGCGTTAATATCACATGTTTTATACCGTTGTTGTGAATTAAATTTTTCAGAAATCGACAATAATACAGTTTTTTTGGAAGCTTTTATGATTGCTTTTTTAATCTGAACTACATCCCAATCAAACTCCGTTAGCCCATAAATAGGATCTACATATCCTGTTCCTATAAATGAATAGTCCAATCGTATCTGAGACAAATTGTTAATCGCTGAAGCTCCAATAGCCATTTGACCATCTTTAAATATTTTTCCTCCAATAAATATAATTTCCACATTAGGTTTATTCATCATTTCAAAAACAACAGGTAAACTTAAGGTAAAACAGGTAACCTGTTTTTTTAAAGGAATATGTCTTACAAATTCCATACAAGTAGTCCCACCATCAATCAAAATGACGGAACCATCCTTAACAAGTTCTGCCGCTTTTTTAGCAATACTTCTTTTTTGGTCTATGGCATAAATTTCTGTTTGAGCATTATGAGAGACAAACCCTAACGAAACAGCACCCCCATGCACCTTTTTTAAGCGCTGTTTCTGATCAAGTTCTTTTACATCTCTTCTAATAGTATCGACAGATACATTGAGATCATCTGCAATATCGGTGAGTAAAATCCTGGAGTGTAAGGCTACTTCTGATAGTATTTTTTGATGTCGTTCTTCCTTTAACATACAATAGTTTTATACAAATATACACTTTTTTAAATGCCATTATTTTCAATATTATAACTGCAAAAACAACATATATTGCATTTTGTTGCAATATTTCTTGCATAAAACTGCATATATTGCTTTTTTTTTCTATTTTAGCCGTATATAAATCCATTTAAATGAGTCCTAAACACTTCACTACAACATCCAGCGAGGAATTAAAATTTGAAAAAATTCCAACGTTAGTTTATCAAGATTCAAATAAAGCATCAAAAAGTATTGCAGATGCTATTGTATGTGCAATCAACAAAAAACAAGAAACTGGAGAACCATTTGTATTGGGATTAGCTACAGGATCATCTCCTATTAAAATATACGATTATCTAATCGAAGCATATAATCATAAGGAAGTAAGCTTTAAAAATGTATATAGCTTTAATTTAGATGAATACTTTCCAATGAATCCAGAATCAATCCACTCTTATGTCAGATTCATGAAAGAGCATCTTTTTGATCATATTGATATTCCTACAGAACACATTCACATTCCTGATGGAAGTTTAAATAAAGATCAAATCAAATCATTCTGTGATGAATACGAAGATAAAATTTCAGCCTTAGGTGGAATAGATATTCAATTATTAGGGATTGGTAGAACTGGTCATATAGGATTTAACGAACCAGGTTCCTCATTACAATCTAAAACACGTATAGTTCGTTTGGATAAAGTAACACGTTTAGATGCTGCTTCAGACTTTTTTGGACAAGAAAACGTTCCTTCAAAGGCTATAACGATGGGGGTTGGAAGTATTATGCAGGCTAAACAGATCATATTAGTGGCATGGGGGGAAGGAAAGTCGTCCATAGTTAAGAAATCTGTTGAAGGCCCGATTATTGAAAGTATTCCTGCAACATTTTTACAACAACATCCTAATTGTACCTTTATTATTGATGATGCAGCCTCCTCTGATCTTACTAGAATTAAAACACCTTGGCTTGTTAAAGATTGTCAATGGAATGAAAAATTAATCAAAAAAGCCACCATTTGGCTTTCTGAAAAAGTTAATAAAGCTATTCTCAAGTTAACTAATGAGGATTATAATGAATACGGCATGGGTAATCTTGTAGCTGAAAAAGGTTCAGCTGAAGACATTAATCTACTTGTATTTAATGCCCTACAAAGAACCATAACGGGATGGCCTGGAGGAAAACCAAATGCGGATGACTCTAATAGACCGGAACGTAAAGATCCATTCCCAAAACGCACAGTTATCTTTAGTCCACATCCCGATGATGATGTTATTTCTATGGGAGGAACCCTCTTGAGATTAGCGGATCAAGGAAACGAAGTACATGTGGCATATCAAACCTCTGGAAATATAGCTGTATTTGATGATGAAGTCATTCGTTTTATGGATTTTGCTAAAGATATGATGCCAGAAAACAAAGCGCTAAGTGAAGTTTACGACCGCATTAGTCATATTCTAAAAAACAAAAAAGTAGGGGAAGTTGATGTGCCTCTAGTACAAGACTTTAAAGGTAGTATCAGAAAAGGTGAAGCTTTAGCTGCTTGTCGAGCATCAGGAGTTGATGAAAAAAATGCACATTTTTTAAACCTTCCATTTTATGAAACAGGAGCCGTAAAGAAAAAACCTCACAGCGCAGAGGATGTTAAAATTACCTATGATTTACTTCATAAAATCAAACCTCATCAAATTTTTGCAGCTGGAGATTTATCCGATCCACATGGTACACACAGGGTTTGTTTAAACATCATAGTTGAAGCGATCGATCAACTTAAAAAAGATAACGTAGCTTGGATTGATGACTGTTATATCTGGCTTTATAGAGGAGCATGGCAAGAATGGGATGTTTCAGAAATTGAAATGGCAGTTCCTATTGGTCCAAGAGATTTAGCTAGAAAGAAAAATGCCATTTTTAAACATCAATCTCAAAAAGACAGAGCAATGTTCCCTGGAGCTGATCAGCGTGAATTTTGGCAACGATCAGAAGACAGAAACAGAGCAACAGCAAATCGTTACGATGCACTTGGTCTTGCAGAGTACGAAGCAATTGAAGGTTTTGTTCAATATTTTCCTAAATAAAAGTTGTAAGTTTAAGTTTGGTAACGGCAGTCTGATACCCTCTTCAGGCTGCCGTTTTTTTTATGCATAGTAATTACGGTACCTTATTTACAGTGAATTAATAAATAAAGACGTAACTTGTAGTGTGCTACGGAAAGAAAGCCTGTATAAATGATTCGTTTTTATATACTTATATTGAGTGTTATGCCATTGACATCCACTTATCCCAAACAACCTTATACCCTCATAAAAACATTTGAGACTATTGAATTACGATGGTATCCTTCCGTAATGAAAATTCAATCAAAAGGAGAATTTTCTCCCTTGTTTAATTTTATCTCTGGTAAAAATGAGACTGGACAAAAAATAGAAATGACAACTCCAGTTCATCAAAGTGTTGCTACTCAAGATCCGTTTATGGAGTTTGTTTTACCAGAACGATTTACAAAAAATAACACTCCTAAAGCAAGTACAGCTGAAGTTAAAATTGTTGAATCAACTCCAGGATATTATGTAGCTATCGGATTTTCAGGCTATGCTACTGCAACTAAAAAAAAGTATTTCACAGAAGTTTTAAAACTAGAAGCTCAGCAACTGGGTTTTGAAATTATTGGAACACCCATACTTCTTGTGTATAACTCTCCTTATCGAATTTTTAACCGTAAAAATGAACTAGTTGTTGAAATTAACGAGTTAACGATTCCAAAATAAAAGATTTTTTTAATGAATTAGCTACTACCAATTCCATTTTCGTAGTAGGATAAACAACGGAATAAATATGCTATATCCAACTATGGCTGGCAATATATACCCTGTTGGTAAAACAATCAAACACCCTCCTATTAAAGCGAGTTGAAACCCAAGTCCATATATAGAAACCAAGGACATTAACCAAGGTTTAGGAAGGGTTCCTTGATAGGCATTACGATCCATAACATGTATAATTCGATCGAATACCCCATAACAAAGGAGATAACAGTAAAAAAGGAGGGTCACACTTACTTGTGATTCTCCCGCTAATGCTTTTGGGGTTTTATATTCAAAAACCTTACTGGTGTTATCACCTCCAGCAAGTCGATTTCTAAGAATAACATAATAATAATTATAAAGTGTTCCTTGCAATTGAATAGCAAAAAATGCTAGTGCCCACCAGATCCAATTCAAATCAGTCAAGCTCCAAATTGCTCCTAAAAAAATGAAATTTAAGATAAAATCAAAAACACTATCTAGATACCTTCCTGTGAATGAAGGTTTGTTTTTAAGACGCGCAAGTGCTCCGTCTGCTCCATCAATTACAGACTTAGTTAATAACAGTATCAATGCAAGAACATTTTTTTGTTCCAAAATTGATTGCGCCGCAAAAATTCCTGTTATGCCAAAAACAAGCGTAAGATGAATCGCAGTGACTTTAGTATTTTTAAATAATCTTGCGATGGCATTAGAAAGTGGTCTACCGTAATCAGAAACATCCAAAAACGAATAATGATCCCCTAGCTTTTTCATTTAGTGATTTTCAACAAAAGTACAATCGTTAATTGACAAGTGAGGCCTATGTTCTGCTAATTTATTGTTTTTGTTTATTCTACGTTCTGGAAAACAGGAGGAACAGCAATGTGACCTGAACAACTATCAATTCTCGCGCCAGTTACTGAGCTAAGGCAATTATTTATATGTAACGTTCTTAAAAGTCCCATAAATGCAAATATCAGTGCCTCTTTATAGGAAATTAACGATGGTTCAGGAATGACGACTTTAACCGACGCTCCTAATCCTTTTTGTATAAGTGATATCAAAAAAGTATTAAAAGCTCCACCCCCAGTTACCAAAACTTTTGAATGTTGTTTATCTTGATGTTTAATCGTTTTTACCAGTTGATAGGCAATATGTTCACAGGCGGTATGCAATTGGTCTTCAATCGATAAAAGTGAATGCTCGAATAAGGGTTTTACCGCTGTTACAAACCATTCATACCCTAATGATTTTGGCCCTTCTTGCTGATAAAAATCTAATGCATTTAAGTTATTCAACAACGAGAGATCTAATTTTCCTGATCGGGCTAGATTCCCTCCGTCATCATACACTTTTCCTGCTTTTTGACTCAAGTAATTGAGTAGCATATTAGCAATACTGACATCATATGCTTTTCGGACATTAGTGTGGTCATCATATGATATATTACTAATACCACCTAGGTTTAAACAAAACTCGTACTCAGAAAATAGCAATAAATCACCAATAGGTACCAATGGCGCTCCCTCTCCTCCGAGTTTAACATCCAATGATCTAAAATCAGAAACCGTTTTAATTCCGGTAATTCTTGCTATTTCAGTTCCTTTTCCAATTTGAACCGTAATTCCAAGCTGAGGTTGATGATGTACCGTATGTCCATGAGAAGAAATTAAATCAACTTCTAATTGGTGCTTATCTATAAAGTTTTTAACGTGTCCTCCAATCCATTTACCAAAATCAATATCCAATTGATTCAAATCATTCTGATGGTATGTAATAGATTCTTTTAGTTGTTGCTTAAACTCATATTCGTATTCAATACATGCTGTATGTACAATTGAAAATTCCCATTGATTTGTGAGTTCCTCTTTAGTAAACTCACAATAGGCGATATCTAAACCATCAAGAGAGGTTCCGGACATCAATCCAATTACACGATAGCTTTTCATAGTTTGAAGATATAAAATTACACTAGATTGTCCTATTGAATTTTATATCTTTGACTAAAACAAGCTGCTATGTTAATAATCGGTATTGCTGGAGGAACAGGAAGTGGAAAAACAACAGTTGTGAATCAAATCACTGCCCAACTATCTACTTTAGAGGTGGGGGTAATTTCACAAGATTCCTATTATAATGATTTATCGCATTTAACTATGGAGGAGCGAACACAAGTCAATTTTGATCACCCCTCAGCTATTGATTTTAAGCTTTTAGAAAAACATCTCAAGCAACTTAAATCTGGAAAGACGATCCAACAGCCTCATTACTCTTTTGTAGATCATAATAGAACTGGAGATGTTACGGAAGTCAGCCCTACCAAGGTTCTCATAGTGGAAGGGATTTTGATCATGTCTGATCCAACATTAAGATCATTATATGATATTAAAATATTTGTTCATGCCGATTCTGATGAACGATTAATTAGACGGTTAAAAAGAGACACGAGTGAACGTGGAAGGGATCCTGAAGAAGTCATAAACAGGTATCAAAAAAACCTAAAGCCGATGCATGATGAATTCATAGAGCCCACGAAAGAATTTGCTGATATCATCATACCAAACAACCACTTCAACACAGTAGCCATCGATATTGTTAAAACTATTATCACTAATAAACTGATCAATGTTTAAACAACTTAAATCCATACGTGAAAAAAAATGGTTTGCAATCATGAGTAATTCCTATATAGTGATTCTGACTATTTTTGCTATCTGGATGCTATTTTTTGATACGAACTCATTGCTGATTCAGAACCAACTCAACCAACAGCTATCGGAACTAGAAGATCAACGCGATTATTTAAAAGCTGAATTAGCAAAAGATTCAGCAACCGTAAAAATGCTTTCTTCGGATACTGCAATTGAGAAATTTGCGCGAGAACGTTATTATTATCAGAAAAAAAATGAGGAAGTCTATCTTATAGAATTCAAAGACAGCATCAACGAAAAGTCTAATGAGTAATACCCGTAGTGATATTGATTTTCAAAAGCTAAGTCCTTCAGCCTGGAAGCAGTTGATACAATTTCAACTCGATGGTCAAGACTATGCTAAATCGATGATCTATCATTCCTTGGAGGGTATTGATGTTAAACCTTTTTATACAAAAGAAGATGTAAAACAATCCATCGATTTCCCAAATAGTACCTGGAAGATCGATGAGACTATTATGGTGTATGATCATGTTAAGGCTTCTCAAATGGCAAAAGAAGCAATTGAATTTGGAGCTGTATCCATTCATTTTATTCTACTAAATCCAAACACCAATTTCAACGAACTTCTTGCTGGAATCGATCTAATCGCTGTTGAGGTTAAAATCAGTTTACAACAGTTAACAGAAGTACTCATTAACCAAATAGCGCAAAGTGAACTCCATGAGGTTATTTTCTGTATTGATCCTATATCAAAATTTTTTGTGACTGGAAATTGGTATACAAATCAAAAGGTCGATTTTGAACTCTTATCTAAGTTATTACACCTATCAGAAAAAGGATACCGCGTTCATTTAGAAATCAACAATTACCCAATTGCTCAAGCAGGAGCACATTCCATTTATCAATTAGCACTATGTTTAGCTCATACAGCAGAATACCTGCATTATTTCGAGTCCGTAAATCAATTACAGCTGCTCAATACTATCTATATTCGTATGGGTGTTGGCACCAATTATTTTTTTGAAATAGCTAAAATTAGAGCGTTGAGGTTACTGGTTCCAAGCCTTACTAACGCCTTTAACTTAAAACTTGACTTTGATATTTCATGTCAAACTCATTCTAGGTATTACACCGCATACAATTCAGTGCAAAATCTTGTCAGGTCTTCTACCTCGCTATTAGCAGCGGTACTTTCTTCGGCAGATCGCATATCAGGTCTTGCTCATGATCATTTGATTTATCATTCTACTAGCGCTAGTCGTAGATTAATTAGAGATCAATTACTCATCTTAAAGCACGAAGCAGGATTAGTGAAACATCAACATGCAGCTAATGGATCCTATTATATCAATTACCTCACTGATCAAATGGCTCAAAAAGCCTTACAAAGCTTTAAACTAATTGAAAAAAACAAGGGAATCATTGATCAACTTAGACGCACGGTCATACAAAAGGAGATCAAAAATCAACACCTAAAAGAACTGACGCTCTTTCAAAAAAAGGAGGAATTACTCATTGGAATGAATGCTTATGAAGACAAAAAAGAGCGTCTTAAAAAAGTTGCTCAACGTAAGCCTTTCTCCAAAAAAAATTCTAGAAAAACATTGATTGTTCCAATTACAGCTCGAAGAATTGCTGAGTCATGGGAAGAAAAACGCTGGAATAATGAGTAGAAGATCGCTTGAACATATCGAACTTTGCTATCCTAAAGAAGAACAGAAGAGTTCTTATGCGCATGAAGGTTATGGAGCAGGAGCAGCTCCATACTTAAGAGGCCCTTATGCGAGTATGTATATCAATCGCCCATGGACTATTCGTCAATATGCAGGCTTTTCTACCGCTAAAGAATCAAACGAATTTTACAAAAATAATAGTAAAGAAGGTCAAACTGGATTATCAGTTGCTTTTGATTTACCAACCCACAGAGGATATGATAGTGATAATGAAGCATGTGCTGCAGATGTAGGTAAAGCTGGAGTTGCTATCGATACTATTGAGGATATGGAACTTCTATTTAAAGATATAGATCTTGAAAAAAGTTCAGTTTCAATGACCATGAATGGTGCAGTTTTGCCCATCATGGCCTTCTATATTTGCTGTGCAGAACGTCAAGGAGCAAATTTAAAATCCTTAAGAGGTACGATACAAAATGATATTCTGAAAGAATTCATGGTTAGAAATACGTATATCTATCCTGAAGAAGCATCGATGAAGATTGTTGGTGATATTATTAGCTACTGCAGTAAGTACTTACCTAAGTTTAATCCTATCAGCATATCAGGTTATCATATGCTAGAAGCAGGAGCGCCACCTGACATGGAATTAAGCTATACCTTAGCCGATGGTTTAGCCTATGTTAAAACAGCACTTAAAATGGGATTGAAAATTGATGATTTTGCACCCCGATTATCCTTTTTCTTTGGAA
>Ga0181607_10003829_pt1 | contig 12971 bp, 6 predicted proteins | sample 041ome_9_FD_132420 | JGI IMG/M metagenome (GOLD analysis project Ga0181607, IMG submission 132420) | Coastal salt marsh microbial communities from the Groves Creek Marsh, Skidaway Island, Georgia - 041413US metaG (megahit assembly) | ecosystem: Environmental > Aquatic > Marine > Intertidal zone...
ATCTTCACCCGATACGCTCGAAGAGTGAAGCGAAGACACATGACCCATCACTACGAGTCGCCGGATTTGATTTTCGGCATATCGCAAAGTACCTGGGACGTCGTCTTCCGGACCACTTTCGAAAACGATAAAACAAAGCTTATTTGATGTATGTTTTATTACGAGTATTTCGCATCACACATATACATATATATTACAATCAGTCTTCGGTCTCTCTTTTGCCTGTTCCCTCTTTCTCTTTCATCTTCAACTTCTCCGCTCTTTCTTTCTGTATCTTTAAAATGGTCTCCTCGTCGATATCCGCGCAATCACCTACTCCCAACTGCGACTGTCGCAAGCAGTACTTCGTTTCCAGCTGCAGTTTCCGCAAACTCTTATTCTCCTCGGTTTGTTTCAGCAACGCTTTCACCAGCGGCGATTGGAATTCATCTGCGTCGTCGTTATTTTCTCCTCCTCCTCCTAAGGTCGCCGCTTTCGCTTTCGCGCGAGAAGACGAATAATCGAAAAGTGTCGTCGTCGTCGTCGTCGTCGTCGCGGCGATGAATGAAGAAGAAGAGAGGAGTAAAAAATCTCGTCTCTTAGTATCACCAGCACCACTGACGCCGCCGCTGGTAACGTCAACCTCACCTCTTCTTCTTCTAATTCTTCTTCTTCCTCTGTTATTACTATCGCTATCCTCACCGCATCGAGGAGCGTTCAAAAAAAGCGGCCGAAAGTTGTTACTTCTGAGCGCCGCGCTGAGTGTCATCGCGTGAAGTGAAGAAAACTTTTTTTTCCAATTTGCTTCAAACACACGCGCGCGCGCGCAGAATATACATAACTGCACTCTTCTTAATAAAATGGGAGAATCCGCGGCGGAGCGCAGAGCGCGCTTGAAGAAGTTACGGGAAGTTGCCAAAAATGCCGATGACGATGTCGTCGACAAAGCTCTGAACGACGACGACGGCGGCGATGATGGGAAAAACGAAGAAGAAATGAGAACGATAAAACTGAGAAACTACGTCCCGAAGGACATCGCGAGCTTAGAAGGCCGAGCGGAGATTCTTCCGAACGCGATCGCGCCTGAGTTTAAGTTTAGCGGCAAAGAAGAAGAAGAGGGAGAAGCGACGACGACGACGACGACGACGACGAGTCTCCCGAAGAAACAAAATTGGGATTTGAAGCGAGACGTGGCGAAGAAGTTGGAAAAATTGGAAAGGCAAACGAACAGAGCGATCGCGGAGTTGGCGAGGGAAGAAGAGGAAAGGAGAGAGAATAACTAAAACGTTCTTCTTCTTCTTCTTCTTCTTCTTCTTCTTCTTCTTTTTGGAGTAAAGTAAAGAGTTGTTGTATGTGTGTGATGTTTTGATGTCGATGTCGCGCGCGCGCGCTTTTCGAAAGTCAAAAGAAACCGCATTCTATTTTTAGCGAGAAAATTCCTTTCTTTTCAGATTTTTTCTTTTTTCATCGGCACAAACACGCGTGACGCGGGGCGCATTGATAAAAAAGCGATAGATGGAGAAGAGGGTAAGTGCGTTCGGTGAAGGAAAAGAAGAAGCGACGGAAATGGATGCGCTGCAAACGACCACGACTACTGCGACGACGATGATTCCTAGGTTTGCCAACGCTCGGAATCGAGCGTTGGAAGAGGCCATCGCGGAACACGTGGAGCAAGTTTTTAAACGAGAACAGGACGCGTGCAGGCACGCGAACAGAGCGTATTTGATGAAGCAGCACCAAAAGGACGTCGGTAAAGCGTTGGAACGGTTGGAGATGCATTTGCAGGAGTACGCGAGATTGAAGGAGAACGAGACGGAGCGTTTGGCAAACGCGCGGTTAGAAAAAGTGAGAATTGAAAGAGAGAGGAAGAAGAGAGAAGTCGCGATCGAGGAAGAAAAAGAGTTACAAATACATCTGAAGAAACGAATCGTGCGCGAAAGGTTCGCGTTCGAGCAGCTGAAAGAGGAACACGAGAGGCAAACGAGAAACGCGGACGTGTGGGAAAAGAGAAGAGAAGTGGTCAACGCGTTCGAACGCGCAGCGGAGGAACAAGATCATTTCATGGAAAAACAAGAGAGAGAACACGAAAAATGCTTGGGCGAGTTGTCGAAAAAGTTACGCGTGGCTATGGAGAACTTTGAAAACGCGGACGTGGAACGTTTGGCAGAGGTTGCCTCCAGGAAAGGGTTGACGAGGGAGTTGAGGGAGGCGATGGACAGGCGGAAATCGCTGGTCGATCGTTTGCGCGATGCCGAGCTGGGATTGCAGAGAAGAGAGAAAGAGAAACGCGCGGGCGTTGAAGCCAAAACGAACGCGGAGTTAGAGATGAACGACTCGAAACGGAGACTTTCGGAGGATATTCAACCGAAACGTGTAGAGCTGGAGAAGCGACGCAAAACGAGCAAAGGCGAGTTCGAAAAGACGAAACGCATGCACACGAAAAGCGAAAATACGCGCGAGATGGAAAAGAATAGGCTAAAAGAGGCGAAGAAAAAGTGGGAGTACCAGAGAAGAGCTCTGAAACAAGCCTCGGACGTCGCGCAATTGGCGAACGAGAGATTATCGTTGACGAAGCAAACCCTACGCGACCAAGCGACGAGGTTGGAGGCGCAGAAGGAGTCGCATCGCGAAACGCTAACGAAACGATACGAAGAGGAACGAAAGAAACAAACGGCGACTGAAAAGCAATTTGATTTGGAAGTGAAAAGAAAGGAATGCGAGAAGATTTTGAAATCTGCAAGGAAAGCGCACGATGTGGCTGAACGCGACGCCACGAGAGCGAGAGAAGAGGCGAACGAGAAATCGCGCAAATTGCAAACCATGAGAGCGCTCAGAGCAGGGGCGTATTCGCAAAAACAAAACGCGGAAGAGTTGCTGAAGCAAAACACAGAGGCCGAAAAACGAACGAACGAAACGATTTTGCAGCACGCATTCCGAGTGAACTGTTTGAGACGAAAATTGGAGAGGAAAGAAGGCGTTTTGCCGGAAGCCGGCGTTTCGAGCGAACAATTTGAGATGCTACAGAAAAAAGTTCAGAAAATGGAAAAGACCGTGGAGGAGGCGAAGAAAGAATACAGCGCGTTACTCAACGCAGAAAAAGTAGTCGAGGAAGCTTTGAGTAAAGCGCGATTGAGTGCGAGACAAAGCAAATGCGACGCCGAACGATTCGAGAAGAATGTTTTGGCGAATGCAAAAATCGAAGCGACCGCGGCGGAGAGATGGAGCAATGCGGCGAGAGATTCGAGAGATAACGCGCTGGTCGAGTTACACTTTTTGAGACAGCACTGCGGAAACGAGGCGAATAAACTGTTGGAAAAAGACGATTCGTGCGATCGTATGTTTGCAAATGAAGCGACGTTGAAAGATTCGTTTCGAGAGGAGTTGGCGTCGTTCGAGCGCAGAAGGAAAGAGGTTGTGAATGTAAAATTGAAAGAAGCTTTGAAAGAAAAATCGATGTTGGTGAAAGTCGCGAATCAAGCGGAGATGGAAAGAGACAACGCGAAGTCGAGATACGAGAAAATTTTGTTGGTTGCGCCTTATTCCTCGGAGACGAACGCTCATCACGTCGTCGAGGGTGACGGCGATGGTCGCGATTCTCAACAGCGTCGACGACGCGAGGCAATGCACGAAACCGCGCAACAGTCCATCTTGAAAGCACAGGCGCGAATCAAGGAACTGAGCGCGCGATTATTAGAAACCAAACGCGATACCGATCGTCTCTCTTCAGCCATCCAAGACGTGGAAAAATCCAACGTCGCTTTGATGCATCGCATCCGAGGCAAGTCCTCGGAGAAAACGCCGGATGTGCTCAGACGCGAAGAGAGGGTGAAAGAGGCAAGACAGAAAAAAGAAATTGCCGAATCTCGATTACGCGACGCTATTCGCGCCCACGATATTTCAGATCAAGAGCTTCGCGCGCTCGAAGAGGCGCTAGAAAAGATTCAATCGCACGCGTTATCCTGTGCGAAGAAAAAATACGAGCGCGCAGTTGAGAGCGAAAGGAGTAAGAAAGAACGTCTCGATCGCGCGGCAAACATCGAAAAGAAGCTACTAGCGTCCTTGCGTTCTCTCGCAAAGTCGAGCCCAAAGAAAGCAGACATGGTCTTCGCGAGCGAGGCGAAAATTAAGACCATGGAAACGAGAACAGACGTTCGAGATGCAGTGTGCGTTTTGCAAAACGCAATTTCTTCTTCTTCTTCTTCTTCTTCGGCCTCCTCCTCCTCCTCCTCGAGGAAGAAGAAGATGAGCGCGAAGAGAGAAGAGGACGGCGACGACGACGCCGAAAGAGAAGAAAGATCACCAAACCATTCTACCGCAAAACATTTAGCCGTTCAAGCCGTGCTCAACGCCGCCGTCCCAGCCAGGGAAGGCACGTCCTTCGCCTCTTCTTTGAAATGGAGCGGTAAGTTTAGCGACGCCGGCGACGCGAGTTCGGTATCCTCTGCTTCAAATTCAATTTTGCTCCGAGTTTAGAAAAGAAAAAAAAAAGAAAAAAAAAAGAAGCGTTTTCCATCATTATTAAGCACCGCACACTTACTCTTCTCTCGTTACTATTTCTCTTCTCAGAAGCGGAACGAAAAAGAAGATCTAACCATCATGTCTCAAATGGTGCGCCGTTCGTTCGATGCGTCTAAAACGCGGTCTTCAATTCGTTGCGCGCATCATCATCGCGCCTCCTCGTTTCTTCGCGTTTTCGTTTTTTTTCAATCTCTCATCCCCTAACGAATCAATCTTTCCTTTTTTTCTCCGATCAAACAAAAACGGACGATGCGCGCGCGCACACACACAGGATACCATCATGGCGAAACGGTGCGATATGTCTTTAGTGATTTGCTACCCGCGCGAATAATGCGACGAGTGCTCTCTCTTTTCTCCTCTCGTTCTCGCACGCTTGAAAAAAAAACGCCCGCGCGCGAATGCAAAATGAGATCTCACTTCGCCTCGTGTGACCGAACGCACAACCGCGCGTGATCTCTCTCTCTCTCTCACACGCACACACACACACACACACACTCTTTCTCTCTCACTCAACAGCCAAAAGGACATCGAGGAAGCCTACGAAGCGCAGTGGGATTCCGGGAAAGGTTCGCACCATCCAGATTACAAGCCAGACGCGAGAGGAAAAGACGTACACAAAGCCTCTCGAGAAACCGAGGAGTTGTTGTTGGCTCTGATCAAGAACGACGTGAAGTTGGTGTATAAGAAAATCGAGGAAGGCGCGGATGTGAATTTTGAGTTTGGGAGGGCGTACGGGTCGAAAGAAGGGTACACGCCTTTGATGTGCGCGTGCCACAGAGGTCGATTGGAAGCGACGAAGGCGTTGTTACGATCCGGAGCCGATCCAAACTATAAAAATCACGTTGGCGATTTGACGTTGTTTTGGGCCATCGACGGCGGGCCGGAGATGGTAAAGATTTTGTACGAGTATGGCGCAGACTTGGACGCGAGAACGGAAAAAGATTGGACGCCGTTATCGTACGCGAAAGCGATGGGTAAATACGGTCTCGTCGATGAGAAAGGGATTTATCCAGAAGACGTTTTGAAGTATTATGGGGCGACGGTGTACGGGTCGGAGCCGAGATCGTTCGGCGTGAGATCGCCGAGGGAGTCGTACAACCCGGCGGCGGAGAACTTTGCGAGAGATCGTGGGTCGTACCAAAAAGAACCGGAAGCGCCGTGAAAGAAGAAGAGAATCTCTTTCATTATGTGCGATGCAAAATTTTATACAACTCAATCCAAGCGAGTATTCATGTGTCTCTCATTCTCTTTCTCTCTCTCTCTCTCTCTCTCTCTATGGCGCGCGCTATGCCACTCTTTCGCGTGGTGGTAAAACCAATCGCCATCAATCGTCGAAGGGGTTCACTTGGTTTCCTCTGAGATATATCCACGTGATGTTGTTCAATTTTCGCAAATCTTCTCTCAACTCCGCGGCTGCTTGATAATCCTCTCTCTGAACGGCAACCTCCAAGTCGATTATTTTCTTCGCCGCACCGCATCTCTTCTCGACGGGTAAAATTTCGTTGATCTCGTCTGCGAGTTTTTTGAGGCGCGGGTGTTGATATAAAGCCATTAAACCGTCGTCTTCCAGCTTTCCATCTTTGATAAAGCGCCCCCGGATGAAAAGAGCAACCTCGAGTCTTTTGAGAATCAGTTGATCCAACTCTCGACGGTACATCGGCCCGTTTTTCCTCTTCTTCATGGGACTATTCTTCCCATCGGCTGAAAATTTCGTCGCCTTATCGTAAGTCTTGAATACTTCGATGTACCACGGTTTGTATCCATCATAATACGACTCTTCACCAATCCCGTCGTCGTTAAATATAATGCGCTGCTTCCATTTCGGGATTGGCGCGGAATGGCCTCTTCTGTACGTCATTCCCCATTCGTAAGACATGGAATATTTTTGCAAAACCTCGGGAGAAACGTAGATTGGCAAATTTTTCACGAGCGCGACGAGTAAGCTCAGAAGAACTTCGGAGTCGTTCGGTAAATCGTACGTTTTTCGAGACCGCGTCAAAATTTCTTTCCGCAAAATAGATCGCAGCACTTGCCAATCTCTCGTGTTGATTGCGCCGTTCGAGTCGACAATTTTGATCGAAAACCTACTCTTCTCGTTGCGAGAAGAAGAAGTTTCTTCTTCTCTCGCTATAGCTTGCCACTTCGCCAAACTCTCCCAATCTACGCCAGACCTTTCGACGGCTTCTTTCAATATGGTTTCAAACATCGATCTCAAATTCTCACCGTCGATCTCGTCCTCGTCGAGTTCAAGCGGCGTCGTCCCTACTCCTCGTTCGCACACGACAACCGCTTCGGCGTTTTCAAATCCCGCGTGGATCCTCCCTTCCCAAGAATGAAACGTAATCGTTTCGTCGCTCTCTTTACCGTGTTTCTTTCTCTTTTTTACCTCGTTAAAAAGCACGCTCAGGATTGAATTCTCTTTATTACCGCTAAACACCGGTATCACGCGATCGGAACCATCTAAAGCTCTTAAAACGACCGGTGCCCAATCGTAGCTGAAATCTTCTTGTTCTTCTATTCTTACCACTCTATCGACTACGACTTTCACCAGAGCGCGCTCCTCGTTCACAAACCCCGCTTTTTCCAAGCCGCTCTCGCTCTCCTCCCGAGATCGCGTCTCTTCTTCTTCTTCTTCTTCTTCTCTCTCTTCTTCGGGAGAAGAAGAAGAAGAAGAAGAAGACGAGCTCGTATTTTTACCTTCCCAAGAAGAAGAAAAAGAAGCGCTCACCCGCACTTTTGCGCGAGCGTTCTTCCTCTCTCCTCCTCCTCCGACAAAAACGAATCCGCGCGTCGCGCTCAGTTTCGCAGCGAGAGGCGACATCATCTTCGCTTCTTTCTCTCTCTCTCTCTCTCTCGCGCGCGCGAGTGAAGTGAAGTGTTTGGTGTTTGGTGAAGTCTTTTCGCATGTCGCATTTGTTTTTTTGCCCACGACACAGAAAAGAAACCGGCGTCTTTTTTTCGATTTTTCTGAAACCCTAAATACTTGTTTTTGGGCAAAAACTCTCACTCATCAGTCTTTAAAAAGCTTTCCAAAAGCGTCAAATTTCTCTTCCCCGACGACGACGACGACGACGACGACCAGCGCACCACCGCCTTTTCGCAAACACACGAAGCGCAACACACACACGACGCACGCGCGGTTCTTTAAAAGCTCGCATTTAAAAACACATCATCATCGCGCATATGCACGTGTACACAATAAAATAGGGGAGTTCTTTTTTTGAAATTTCTCCCCGTCTCTCAACACTCTCCGCGTGGGATAATAATGGACTTCTTCTTGGAGAAGTGCGCCGCGAAACCCGCGGCGTCGGCGACGACGACGATGGGCGGGAGGAGAGATGATTCGAAACAGTTTCTCGATACGCTGGATGACGAGATCATGGCAGTGATCAGCACCACGACGCCGTTATCGGCGAAAGATTCTATGAAATTGGCCGACAGGCTCATCGATTTGAGCTCTGAGACTATCGAGAGACGCGAGCGGGTGTTCGAGGAACGGATGGAACAGATGGAAAGGAAGAATAGGATATTGGAGGAGAAATTACTGATGATGTCGACGCCGAGACCGGTGAAGACGACGACGACGACGACGACGATGCCGACGAGTGGGGGTGGTGATGCGAATAACAGAGGCGCGGACGGTTCGATTGAAACGACGGAAGAAGAAGACGCGGTACAAAAGACGCTATTTTCAGCGAGACAACAACAAGAGGAAACATCATCAACGACGACGACGACGACGACGTCCTCGCATCATCATCTTCCATCGCACACGCCGGGGATACCCTCGATATCCCTCTCACCGCCGAGAGGCCAAACGATGTGCGCAGACTCGAGCGAGTTTTCGCCGCCGTTTAGTAATAGCCGTAGATACATGAACAACAGCAACAGCAACAACTTTTATACCAGTCGTTCGTCGCTCAGAAGCGCAACGCCTCTTTCCTTCCGCAACAAGGAAAACATATTGATGCGGAAGTTAGCCGCCGCGGCTTCTTCTTCGTCGACGATGAAAGAAAACGATCCGCAGCAGAGTTTGTTAGACGCGGCGGAACGCACCATGGCCCAAAGCGTTGACGATTTGCAGAATTTGAAAATCGCGAATGATGCGTTGCGCAACGAACTCGAGAACGTGAAGAAACAGCGCGACGTGGACGCAGAAACGCATCGCAAGGCGTTGTCAGAATCAAACGCGTTGCGAGCTTCGGAAACGGCAAAATTGTCGGAGAGCGTAGAAATCTTACGAGGCGAAAAACGCTTGTTAGAACAAAGAGACGAGAAAGCCAGAAACGATCGCGATTCGGTGATGAAGGAGTTATCTGACTTGAAGGCAAAATTCGCCTCGAGCGAGTTAGATTTGAAATCGAAATCCTCGGAAATAGCGCATTTGAACGAAGCGGTTGACAAAGAGAAAGGGAAATTGAAGGCGCTCGCGGAAAAATGCGCGGATATTGAACGAACGAAAAACGAAGTAGAGTCCAAATTTGAAGTCGCAAAGAACGAAAAGACAAAGCTCGCGGAGGAAAGCGAACAATTACGAGACGCAAACGATGCTCTGCTCAAAGAATTGAGCGAAGCGCAACACGCTTCCAAGAAGGTATTCGAGTCTCGCATCGTCTCTGAGCGTGAAATTTCAGATTTGAAAGCCTCCTTAGAATCCACGCGCCAGGAATTGGATAAAGAAATCGAAAAGAGACACTTAGCGGAAGAAAACGTCAGAGCAATCGAAACGGTGAAAGAAGACATCGAACGCGCTGCAATTATCGCGCGAACAGCTTTTGAAAAGAAAGTCGAGAAACTTCAAACCAAAGACGGCACGTTCCAAGAAAAATTAAAACTCGTCAACGAAAAGCGAGAGAAACAAAACAACGAAACGAGGAGAGCGTTAGAGGAGATGACTCAACAGTGCCGCGAGGCAGTTGAAAAAGCGGAAACGTTAAACGACGAGTTGAACTCGACGACGAAAAGATTAAACGATTCGAAAGCTGAATGCGCTCGATTGAAAATCGAGCAAGTGGAGAAAACGAAAGAGTGTTTGGACGCCATCGAACAAAAGAATAAATACGAAGACTTGTGTCGCAAACTCGAATTAGATGTCGCTAGAGTGCCTGGTTTGGAGTTTGCCGCGGACGCCGCCAACGAGGAGGTGAAAGCGTTGAGGCAAAAACAGCTGGAAGACCAAGCGAAATTTTCTGACCTCGAACAAATCGAGTTTCAATTGAGAGAGATTATCGATCGAGGTAGGAAAGAGACGCTCAAATTAGTAGAGAGAGGGAAAAAAGCGGAGGAAGAGATGGTCAAATTTGAAAATATGGCGGACGATTTGAGGTTTAAGTTGGAACAGGTGGAATTAAGCGAAGCGATGTTGAAGAAGGAGAACGAAGAGAGGAAAAGCGAGCTGAGCGAGATAAAGAAGGCATCCGAGAAATTCAGAGAGGAAAAAGACCGGTTAGAAAACGAGTTAGAACGGATCACTTCGGCTAAGCTGGAGCTGGAAAACGAGTTGGCATCGATCGCGAATGCCAGCGAAAACAACGACAAGAACAACGCTCACGTCGTTTCGCCCGCCGGTAAAGTCAGCGCCAAAGCCGCCGTTCAAAAGATTTCGCAAAAGCTCGCGGACGCTCAAGCTGATTTCAAATGGCTTCAAAACGAACACGAAAAAGTGCACGCGCGTCTGCGCGCGTCGGAAGAGGCGCAGAAAGTCTCGAGAGCGACGGTTGTGGCCAAGACGAAAAATATGGTAATGCTGAAGCTTCGCGGATCGAGTTTAGAAGGCAAGTTAGAGAAGGCTTTGGCGGAAATTAAACGATTGGAAGATACCGTTGCCGCGAAAGCCGCGGAGATTACGGCGATAAAGTTGAAAGGCACCGCAAACAGTGGTGGGAGGAGTTTCTTCGGCGGAAGTAAAAAGAGTCCGACAAAGAGTCAACCCGAGAAGACGTACGAAGAGAAGAGCATGGCCAACTTCAATGCTTTTGAGGAAAAATTAGCCATCGCCAAGCTCGAACGAGACATCGAAAGACTCGAAGACAGTCACGCGGAACAAATGCGCGCACTCGAAGCCGAGCTTATAGAGTCAAAACAGGAATGCGTCGAGGCGAAACAGTACGCCGACGACGTTGTCGAGAAAGCGAACGAGGAGGTCCAACACGCGCACGACCGAGAGGTGAGCGCGAAGCGGTTAGCTGAAGAGGAGACGAAACGCGCGCGGTTCGAGAGAGATTCAATGGCACAAACGAAGCTCAGAGCAGAAGTTGCTCTGGAAAATGCGGCTGAAAAAATGCGAAAGCTTGAATTAGAATTGGGGAGGAAACCATCTGAGATGCCTTTGGTCTCGACCATACCGTTGACATCGAACGCGAGCACAAACAAAGCGGCAGCGGCGGCGGCTACGACGACGACGACGACGAATAGAAATAAAGGGATAAGAAATACCTCTCACATGTTTCTCGCAATCGTCGTAGTACCGATCTTGTTCGTCTACCTCGTCTTAGTGTTTGTGTCGTACCGACTCTCTTCGCCTCCGAACGCATCGGACGCCGCGTACGATATTTTACCCCACGCATCTTCAGAATCTGGTGGCATGTGCTCGCCGGGTCGACATTTTGTTTCCATGTTTGAAGAAGCGTTGACGAACGTCGCGGGTATCGAATACGTCAATAGATGCGCCATGTCGGGTGCGATTGTTTAATGATTTTACCTCATATATGTTGTACTATATTACATGATGCGAATGATGATACTTTTTCATCAACTCTTGATGCCCAGGAGTTTCTTTACTTCATCCACTTTGTCTTTATTCTCTGGTCTCTTTAAAAATTCGCTGCAATGTTCCCTCACGTTTACTTTCGACGCCTCTCGTTCTTTCGGCATCGGAAGCTCTTCTTTCCCGATGCTTCTGCGATGATTATTTTTAGCAGTGATAATCTCCTCTTCCGTGGCGTTTCCAAAAAATAAATCCTCCTCGGTCGCTTCGTAGGGTCGTTCTGGATCGCTATCGCTGTAATCGTCCGGGTTTGGATCGTTCTCGAAGTCATCTTCGTCTTCGTAATCGTCCTCGAAATCGTCGCCGCGACCTTTCGCTTTGGCATCGAGCATGGCATCTAAAGCGTTATCTAATTCATCGTCTTCGTCTTCGTCTCCTTCATCATCTTCGTCATCATTCTCACGCCCACTATTGCTACCGGCTAACATGCTCGTCGCTCGTATATACTCCGTCTCTATGATTTCACAGTACCTTTCGTCCAAGAAACTCTTGCCGGAATCGTGTATTTTCTTCAACAGTTTCAACGCCTTGAAGTTCTTCGGCGGAAACCTTTCGTGATACACGATCATTTGCGATGCGATCAACACCAATCTCTCTTTCAACGTCGGCAAACTTTTCACGTCGTCTTGATCCTCGGTCACTTTCACGTTGTTTCTGTTTTTCAAGTACGCCTTTTCGAACGAATCGTCGCTAAAGCCGAAAGACACGTTCACTCTCGGTTCGCCTTCGTAATTATCTCTCGGTTTGCTTCCCCAGTGTATGGTTCTGTGGCTGAAAACGACCGCTTCGCCCACCTCCACTGGACACGCGGTGATGTTCTGGTACGCCTTCTTATCTTTCAAACATTTCTCCAACGGCGTCTTTTCTAAATCTGCGTCGTCGTCGCCGTCCATGTACCCTTCGTCGCACTTCCGCGGAATGACGTACAAACACGAATTTTCGCACGTCGCGTTCGTCAGAGGAATCCAAATCGTGCAATACTTTGGCGTCTCGTCCTCTCGAAAACTCTTCCTCGTATCTTCACCTTTCGGTTGTCGATCTCTGTGCGGCGTAAACGCAGTCATCTTGTTCTTCTTCTCGTCGTTCATCGTTCTTCCTTCCTCCGTCTCGTTCTCCACGCGCCACACGAGCGCGTCAAAGTTCAAGCGATTCTCTTCGCCACCAGAAATCTCCTGCACGAGCTTCTCCACGCGTCTCGCCAGAGTCCAAAAATTGTCAAACACCAGCGACCACGTTGGATTCAATCCAATCTCCCGGTCTAAATATTCAATCGCGTCCTTCAAATTCTCGCATTCGCGTTGCCACCCGGTTTGACACTCGTACTCCTTCTTCGAATCAAAAATCTGATTCTCTCTCGCGGTTTCCGCGATCGGTAAAATCGTGTACCCGTCCTCGACGACTCTTTTCTTGTGCTTCGCGACTTCTTCTCGCACGTACGTTTCGTCCTCGACGCCGAACGCGAACGCGTTCGCTTTCTTTCTCGCCTCTTTCGTCCCCAGTTGTTGCGAGAAATGGTTCACCTCTAACGAGAACGCGTCAAAAACGCCGTTCCACAACTGCTCCGAAAAGAGCACCGATGCGTCTCTCAACGCGCCACTGGAGATGGATTTTAAAATATTCACGCGTTCGAGGCGCAGTTCTCGGTCTCGCTGGCGTTTTCCCGTGTGTTTTTTGTCGCGAACATCATCATCCGCCGACATTGTTTGTG
>Ga0181607_10003838_pt1 | contig 12953 bp, 8 predicted proteins | sample 041ome_9_FD_132420 | JGI IMG/M metagenome (GOLD analysis project Ga0181607, IMG submission 132420) | Coastal salt marsh microbial communities from the Groves Creek Marsh, Skidaway Island, Georgia - 041413US metaG (megahit assembly) | ecosystem: Environmental > Aquatic > Marine > Intertidal zone...
AATACGTTGATGCAGTCTTACAACTGCTGACATCGACTACGAACGGGCCAAATATTGGCCAAAAACGGAAGAATGCGCGAACGCGAACAGTATCGCCAAATCGAATTATACTAAGAATGAGGTTGTGCTAGATCGTAAGTTACTTTACGAGTGTACATATATTTACAGCTCCTATGATTATGATAACAAACAGATAGGAATGTGTACCTAGCAACTTGATTGAATATTAGCTAATGCTTCTTGGGAAGCCTGATAAGCTCGGTTAAACCGAGGCCAGAAATAAGACACATTTAGGCACATCAGTTGGTTTGCCGATACCTGACGCCCTGCGCTTCGCAGACTAAGGTATCGTTATGAAAAGAATGCTCATCAATGCAACACACAGCGAGGAGCTGAGAGTTGCCCTCGTCGACGGCCAGAGGCTTTACGATTTAGACATCGAAAGCTTGGCAAGAGATCAAAAGAAATCAAATATTTACAAAGGAAAGATTACGCGGGTTGAGCCTAGCCTCGAAGCCGCTTTTGTCGACTTTGGTGGTAATCGACATGGCTTTCTCCCGTTAAAAGAAATATCTCGGGAATACTTTGCAAAGTCCAATGGAGACCACAAAGGGCGCATTAATATCGCCGATGTAGTCAAAGAAGGACAAGAGATTATTGTTCAAGTAGACAAGGAAGAGCGTGGCACCAAAGGCGCCGCGTTAACAACCTTTTATAGCCTTGCAGGTCGCTATCTCGTGTTGATGCCGAACAATCCGAGAGCAGGCGGCATTAGTCGAAGGATTGAAGGCGACGAGCGGGACGACTTAAAAGATGCCTTGGCCACCCTAGAGATCCCAAAAGATATGGGCGCCATCGTAAGAACTGCTGGAGTAGGCAGATCTGCGGAAGAATTGCAGTGGGATCTTAAGTATCTCTTGCAACTAGCTGAAGCGATTAAGATTGCCGCTGAAAGTCGTGCGGCCCCTTTCCTCATCTATCAAGAAGGTGATGTCATCACCCGTGCTGTCAGAGATTATATGCGCGATGACATTGGTGAGATTTTAATTGATACCGATGATGCGTTCGACCAGGCAACCTCTTTTGTTTCTCAAGTTATGCCGCATCTGGCCAGTCGGGTAAAGCGTTATACCAGCGATGTGCCCTTATTTAATCGCTACCAAATTGAAGGCCAAATTGAGTCGGCCTTCCAGCGGGAGGTTCGTCTACCGTCCGGGGGCTCGGTGGTCATCGATCCGACAGAGGCACTGGTGTCTATTGATATTAACTCTGCACGTGCAACCAAGGGATCAGACATCGAAGAAACGGCCCTAAATACCAATCTTGAAGCAGCAGACGAGATCTGTCGTCAATTAAGGTTGCGCGACATCGGCGGTCTTGTCGTGATCGATTTTATTGATATGACTTCGACTAAAAACCAGCGTTTGGTTGAAAACCGCGTACGAGACGCCCTAGAAGTAGATCGTGCGAAAATTCAAGTGGGTCGAATATCGCGGTTTGGTCTCCTTGAAATGAGTCGGCAGCGTTTACGACCCTCCTTACGCGAAATCAGTCATATATTGTGCCCCCGATGCGAGGGCCTTGGAACAATCCGGGATATAGAGTCCAGTGCGCTTGCGATTCTTCGGTTGATACAAGAAGAAGCACTGAAAGACTCCAGCGCAGAAATCAGAGCTTTTCTACCGGTTCCGGTGGCAGCTTTTGTTCTCAACGAGAAGCGCCAAATGATCGCGGATATTGAGGCTCACAACAAAGTTAGGCTGTTGATTGTTCCAAGCGTTGACATGCAAACGCCACACTACCGGGTTGAGCGGCTCAGAAATAATGATGTGGTTAGTGATGAAGCCAGTTACAACATCTCTCCTGAGGTAGAAGAAGAAGTCGCAGAGACTGACATTGATTTGCGGCCAGCGGTAAGAGAGACCGCTGCTGTGTCAGTCGTAAGGGACGAGGCGCCAACAACAAACGCCGTTACTGCACCCACCCACCCCGCCGAAGCACGATCTGGAACAGGGCGTTCGAAAAAACCAGCTAATAAGAAACCTAAACCAGCGGCCAAGAAATCATCTACGCCTTCTTTGCTGAGTCGGATAATTGCTTCGATCTTTGGATCGAGTGACATCAAATCTACTAACAAGACGACTGATAAATCTAAGGTCACTAAAGCCAAACGGAAACCTGTTAGCAGCAAAAAACCAAGCAATAAAACGAGCGACGCTCAAATCTCAGACACCGCTCATTCATCGGGCGATGGCAAAAAACGCAGCCCAGCTGGCCGTCGTCGCGGTGGTCGTGGTCAGGGACAAAATACTGAGACAAACAATAAGCCGACAGATAAAGCTAGCAATGAATCTGTAGAGGCAAATACCCAAGCAGTCAGTGCTTCAAGCCCTCGAGAGGAGAATCCGCAGGATAAGCGCAACCAAGGCAATCGTGAGCGTAACCAACGACGCAGACGCAGCAAGCAGACCACTGATGTCTCGGTCCAAGATGAACATACCGCTTCAAGCACTGCAGCTGACATAACTGCAGCTGACATAGAAGCAGCACAGGCCGTTCCGCAGCCAGAAAAGACAGCCGAGCCAGCGATACTTAGCGAAACCGTACAATCGATTGAGCCCTTAGCAAGCCCTGAATCGACCATCACAAGTGTAGAGTCGGCGCAACAGGCGGAAGATCTGGCGCGTCACTCGGTTACTGAAACTCAAGAGACTGCTGGCGTCGTCGAACGCGAAGTGCTTGATACCGGTTCTACTGTAAGTGCAAGCGAATTGCAGCTATTGGCTCGACCCTGGACTTGGGGTAAAGCCGGTAACGACCCACGAGTCGCCGCTAAGCCTGCCGTGGTAGGCCCTGTGTTGGAAGATGTCATTCTGGCGCCACATGTTAATGACCTACCCTACATACCTGTAGACTACGACGACAGCCATCCAAGTCGATGGCAACGCGCTGCAAATGACCCTAGAAATTAGCCTCGACGCCTTAGCCATCGGCGATTTTCTAGCGACTCAAAGCCAAAGGCTGAAGCGTGGTCGGCTCTATTTCTAGTTCAACGCCAAACTTGGCGTTGACAGATGCTTGGATCGCTTTTGCCAAGGCGAGCACGTCTGCCAGCGTCGCTCGCCCTGCATTCTCGAGCACCAATCGATGTCGGGATGAAATGCGAGCATCCCCCACTCGATGGCGACTGTCTACGGCTAATTCGATGAGTCGTGCGGCAGACACCTTAAATCCATCTTGACTCCGGTTAAAACCGCTACTGATGCCTGACGCTTCCAGCAGGGATTTTTGGGCGGCTGAGATCATTGGATTTTTAAAAAAGCTCCCAACATTACCCAATTGTCGATAATCCGGCAGTTTTCGCTGCCTGATCGCTAGAATCTCAGCTCGAAGACTGTCAGCTGAGCCACCAATAGCTGTAGGCAATCCTGCCAGATCTGGGTAACTCAGATTCGGTCGATACTCACGGGACAGCCTGAGATTGACGGCGGTTATGATGTAAGGCGATGCTGTAAGGGTTCTAAACCGGCTAGATCGATAGCCAAAGTCGCAATCGGTTGCAGAAAGCTTGCGGAGCGTCTGGGTTGCTAAATCGAAGACCTCAACACTATCGACAAATTGGCTTAACTCAACACCGTAAGCACCAATATTCTGCACAGGTGCTGCTCCAACTGTCCCGGGAATGCCCGATAAATTCTCAAGACCATAGAGCCTTTGAGACAACATTTCGGCAACCAGATCATCCCAGATTACGCCAGCGCCAACACGCACCGTTTCATTTTCTACTACTATGGTTAAATCAGCGCTCTGCAGCACTAGGCCATCAATGTACGGCGCTAGCAATACATTGCTGCCGCCACCTAACAAGTACATATTCAAACCCTGCTCAACAGCGTGGTTCACAGCCGCCGCAAGGTCGTCGTTAGAATCAAAGCGATGGAAACTATGGCAAGTGGCGCTGAGCCGAAAGGTATTTAGATCCGATAGATCGAAAGTATTTTGGATCTCGATAGTCATTTGAGGCTTAGCTGTCTCCCGATCGAATTAGGTTCAGTGTATACTCGATAAGGACAATCATAGGGGAATCAAATGCAATTAAAAGACAAAGTTGCCTTCATAACTGGCGGCGCTTCAGGACTAGGTCGTGCGACAGCAGAAAACTTCATCAATGCTGGTGCCAAGGTCATTTTATTCGATCTCAACGAGGAAAATGCAGAAAAAACTGCACAAGAACTGGGCGAGCACGCAACTTACGCTGCAGGCGACGTTGCTGATGAGACGGCAGTATCGGCCGCTATCGAAAAAGGATTGAGCGCGTTCGGCGCGATCCATGTCAACATCAATAGTGCTGGCATAGGCGCTGCTGCTCGCACCCTTGGTAAAGATGGGCCGATGCCGCTCAAAACCTTTGAATTTATTGTCCGAGTCAATCTGGTTGGTACTTTTAACTGTCTGCGCCTCTGTGCAGACGCAATGACAAAGAACGAGGCGCTGACCGAAGATGGGGAGCGAGGCGTGATTGTTAATGTCGCCTCTGTTGCCGCGTTCGATGGTCAGATTGGTCAAGCCGCTTACAGCGCAAGCAAGGGCGGCGTCGCGGGCATGACGTTGCCGATTGCTAGAGATCTTGCGCGATCAGGCGTTCGGATTGCGACGATAGCACCTGGTATCTTTGAAACGCCAATGATGAAGTTTGCTCCTCCCCAGGTGCGCGAGCCCCTAATCGAGATGACTCAGTTTCCAAAACGATTAGGTCAACCCGAAGAATTCGCGCAGACAGCTGCCTACATCGTAGAGTGTGGCTACATCAATGGTGAAGTGATTCGTTTAGATAGCGGTATTCGAATGGCGCCGAAATAGATAAAAACCTTTCCCGCCCTAGTTTATCGATGCTAGCGGCGGGACCATTTTTCCACTCAAAAACAGGGCTATCCGCCAATATTGGGCATTTTTGCAGCTCAAATAGTATTGGCCGCATCTAGTCGTGTGACAAATTCAATCAAGTCTTTTTGGTTAAAAGGCTTGCTTAGAATATTGTCCGGCGGCAATGCCGTAAACTGTGAGCGAGCCAACTCAGTGGCGATGCCGGTAAGAATACCAATTTTTAAATGTGGGTGCTGGGTTTGGCAAAATTCAATCAGCCCCATACCATCTTCTGTTTTGGGCAGGGCCAAGTCCGTTAGCAATATCGACAGCTGCGTACCACGAGCGGAGAGCTCGAGGAGAGCCGCACTTAGGCTGTCTGCAGCCAATACCCTGTAGCCAACCGATTCTAAAAAGGATTGACTGATAAATCTGAGATCGGCATGGGTCTCAACAAGCAAGATCTGCTTTAATTGAGCAGGGTTTTTCAGGTGAGTTGCCGTTTGCATGCCCCCTTTTCTTTGGGAAGCAGCTACCTTCGAGGCAACGCCCGCAATGGTGGCATCTGATTCAGGCTCCGTGATGCTCGAGGACGTCGAGCGAGTCTCACCTCGAGGAAGTATTTCTTCCTTTTGAGGAGTTTCCGCACTTGAAAGCGGGAGGTATATATAGAAGGTCGATCCCTGGCCAGGCGTGCTCTCTACCCGAATAAAGCCGTCACTCTGGGCCACAAAACCAAAAACAGAAGCCAGCCCCATGCCTGTGCCCGCTCCATCGGATTTAGTCGTATAAAAAGGCTCGAAAACTCGATTCATGACATCTGGTGTCATACCCATGCCATTGTCCGCAACGGATAAACAGATTAATGACTGCCCTCTTAAATTAGGTGGCAAATACGCATTGCGCTCTTCAGAGGTTGGCGGCCGGATAACGAGCTTCAATTCACCTCCGTCAGGCATTGCGTGATTGGCATTCACCACCAAATTTAGCAGGGCATTTACCAACGCCCCGTTGTCCAGCATCACTCGATCAATTTCCTCGGAGGCTTCAAAAATGAGTCGTACCTTTCGACCTGCTGCCTGCCTCAATAGCTCGAGGTTATTTTCAATGATTTCGCTTACTGAGATCACTTCAGGATCTAATACTTGTTTCCGAGAAAAAGATAGCAGCTGACCCACCAGCCTACCGCCCTCATCGGTTGCTTTTTTCGCTACGCCTAAGCTCTTTTTGACGACCGTGTTCGCATCTTGGTAATCGGCTTCTATAACATCTAGCGCGCCTTGAATGAGCTGTAAGAGATTATTGAAATCATGTGAAACGCCGCTAGTAAGCTCACCCAGGGATGTCAATTTTTGAGCGTGAGCCAGATTATATTCCAACTGTTTTCGTGCCCGCATATCCCGAACAAACGACAGGATAACCGGACGGTCTTCTACCTCAATCATAGAGGATGTGCTTTCAACAGGTATCTCATTGCCATCGGCGGCCCGAATTACTGATTCTCTTCGATGCGCCTCTAACGAATGAATAAAACGGACTCGACTCATCCATTCCTGCTCATTTAAGCTTGAGGTAATGTCTAGTACTGAAAGGCGCAACAGCGCTTCTAGCCCGTAGCCAGTGAGTTCACAAGCCGTTTGATTTGCATACACAATGTCACCGGTTGCTTGATCGAAAAGAAAGCATGCATCGCCCGCACCATCTAGAATCGACTTAAAGCGTTGCTCATTGGCGGCTATTTGTCGTAATTGTTGCCTTTGTAGCTCAAAATTACGATTCACCTTTGCAACCAGCGCTCCGAGCTCATCTTTTTCGTGCCCTGATGGGATTGCGAGGTCGGACCCTGATTCAGACGATGCCTCAAGACCTGCCAGCAAGCGCTGAACAGGCGTAATAATTTGCAACCGAATGAGTAGGAGTAAAACCAATAACACCATCCCGATTCTGGCTGAGGCTAAACCGAGAAAGAACAGATTACGTTCAGCAAAATCAACCAACCCTCGGTCGACATTGAACCAAATCGTTAATTTGCCGGCTTGCTCAGCGCTTGTATCCTGGTGCAATGTAATGAATTCTGGCGTCCTTTGTTCTACCAAAAAATGAACCAAAGGCATTTCTGGTATTGGATCCGTTCTGGTAATTTTGGCCAAGCTATTACCTGATGCGCCTAATATTTCAGCTGCATCAATGATTTCTGACGTGAGCAGAATTTGAAGGGTCCGCTCGGCGAGCGCCTCATTCTCAGTTTGGGAGGCTTGATGCATAAGAGGCAAAAGCTCATTCAAATGCTCTTGATAAGCTTTTTGATCTTTTCCAACTTCGCGCTCGAACTCTACGTAGACTTGTGTGACACTGAAGCCGACACTTACGAGTAAAACAGTTATCACAGCGTAGGCTGCGATTCGGACCGCTAGCGAATTAAAACGGCTTACTGTTTCCACTGCTTTACACGACTCGTCAATGGATTCTCCTGTCGCATCGATTATCTTAATCTGGGCGAGACGGGCTTATGAATCTAGTCCGTTTGCTCGACCAAAGCGTTTAAAACATCAGGAAAAGCCGACTCCGCGATAATCCTCATCTCGTCATCCGTTCTATCCTGAATGGGATGTTCAACAAACAACCGATATGGATGAAACCCAAGCGACTCGCCCTGGGCCGCTGCTGCTTGTTCAAACTCTACGGTGGCTATGAATGCCCCCGGAATACCGCGTCGATCAAGGTCTAAAATGTCATGCAAACTGCACGACGTACATGACCCTCAGTCTGCGAGCGCTTCTAGCACGGCATCGCAGTCACCAGCAATTTCTTGCCTCAGTGTATCTGGCGCTACCCGGGTAAAGGTTGGCTTTTTATAGCGCCGCGTTTCAGCCCCATGCTGCTTTAGCAGATCTTCAATACGGTCCAAAAAAACATTGCCTCGAGGTTTGGAAATATCCAGCAACGCAACCCGCTTACCTTTCAAGTCGGTTAGCCTTGCTAATGGTTGGCGGCCCTCTGGGGTCAACTCGGACGTTGGGTCTAACATTTCCATACAATTTTCCTTTATGTATAAATTTCTTTGGTAACTGGGACGCTGCCAATGGCACCGCTGGCACCCCAGCCTGCTATGATCGCCGAAAACAAACCCGCTCTACCACCGGCCCGCACTATCCTCAGACCACCGTCTCTGAATTTGCAAATCGTTCGATCTTTAAGTGTCTCAGGTATTCCTTCAGCGATGCCTTGCGCGCCTTGTACAAGTTCAGCGCCGGGTATCATCAACAGCTCTATAAGCTCATCAATCAACCGATTTTTTTGCCAGTTAGCGTCTCGGAAAACGCGCTCGTGTTCGGGCGAGATAACCAAAAACGCATCGGATCCCTGTACCATTTTAGGATGTCCAATAGCGCGCAACCCTGCAGCAAAAGAACGAGCCAAAGACTCGGGCGTTCTTGATTTTTGATCCACGATTCCCTGCATCCCGTCGGCAGCAAATACCGTCACAGTCGATTGCTGAGGAGCGAAGCCTGAATCTTCTGCCAAAGATGGCCAACAGGAATTCAGTTCGTCTTCGGCAAAACAAAAGGTATATTTACCAGGATTTCCTAGGGCAGCCCGATCGACACCACCGGGCTTGCCGCCACCCACATTTCGTATAACCAGTTGAAGCGCTCGCCCAATCGTTGCGTTCGCACGATTGCCTTGGCCCAAGGCGTTGCCACCACTATTCATCCCGATCGACCTCGATATCGGCCCGTTGACTACTATCATAGGTCCAGAAAAATAAGTCGTCGCCAATAAACCATGCATGCAAAACTGGTCTTCCAGCACGGCCTCTACTGCGGTTATAACAACCGGTAAATATTCTGGTAGGCAGCCTGCCATAACGGCGTTGATCGCAATTTTCTCAACAGTACATGGTGCATAGTCCGGCGGGACAGACCCTATCAACTCCTGAGGCGACCGGGTTGTACCAGCCAGCATTCGAAAAACTCGTTCAGCTGTCGGAGGTATTACTGGCAGGCCATCAGACCAACCTTGGTCGAAGCCAACTTCAAACGGGTCAACGTCTTCGAAGGCAAGACGTCTTGATACCAGTTTATCTTGATCAAATCGTGCGGCGAGGCGCTCTTGCATCCCTGGGTCGTGAGTTTTAGAGCCACAACCAGGTCGAAAGGCTGGAATATCTGAAGTTAAGGTTAAACCGAGTATCGACTGCCATTGGTCGCGATCCCAACCGTGGGTCCGAGCAACTTCCTGTCCATCTTCATCAACAATTAACGTTGGTACAACTTCAATACCCAATTTGTGTGAAATTTCTAAGGTCTCATCATAATTGACGGCAATGTCTGCGGCGAAATCCAGCGTATCCTGGGAAATAATTTTGGTCGTTGGAAGTTCTGCGAGTAACCTAATGACAGGTTCAATAAGCAGGCAGGTCTCGCAGCTTTTCTTTACTACCAAAGTTAAGTTAGGCATCAGCAGCTTACTCCGGCAAAATGGCGACAAACACGGTCAAGATCTTCTTGGGTGTCTACTCCTGGCAGAATGGTCTCATTAGCAGGATCAACGTGTATATGAGCATCGTGGTCTAGGGCTCTTAGCTGCTCCAACTGCTCTAAGGCTTCGATTCTAGCCACCGGCCATCCTACGAAACGCTTTATAAAACCTGCGCGGTAAGCATAAAGCCCAATGTGACGCATGACATCAAGCGGCGCCCCAGGCAGGCTATCCCTATTGAAAGGAATCATGGACCGGCTGAAATATAAGGCTCGGCCCGAGCTAGAAAAGACCACTTTGACACTATCAGGCGCCTCTGGGTTCTCAGTGGGAGAGAAAGAACAAGCTAGCGTTGCCATATCCGCACCCGATGACACGAGATTATTGGCGACTTGATCTAAACAGGCTGGCGGCATTAAGGGCTCATCGCCTTGCAAATTTACCACAACGGTCTCGTCTTCAAGCTTCAGCGCTGAAACAGCTTCCGCAACTCGATCGGTGCCTGAAGTGGCCTCTGCGTGAGTCATGATGACCTCCACTTTACCTTCAAGCACTTTAGCAATCTCTGGGTGGTCCGTTGCAACAACGACCTGAGTAGCGCTGCTCTGAAGCCCCTGGGTTACCACCCTTTCTATCATGGTAAGACCCGCAATATCGCGCAGTGGTTTGCCGGGCAAGCGAGTGCTCGCATAACGCGCCGGTATGACAATCACATACTCAACGCTCACTTAGCAATGTTATCCAACTGATCAGGATTTTCACTAGAGAGCGGTAGAGCCTCACTAGGCAGCATGACCGGGATATCATCTTTAATAGGGTAAGCCAACCGGTCTAGAGTGCAAATCAACACCTGTTTTGCCGAATCATGGATTAATCCGCCCTTACAAATGGGGCAGACTAAAATCTCTAGTAATCTTGGACTGACCGTCATTTATCAAACCCCTATAACAGCTAATAATAATCAGATTAAATCACACAAACCCAAGGATTTCCTTAGACCGCCCATCATCCTATTCGGCACTGTCAAAACCTCTACTAGCGAGTCTCGCTATTAGGGAAGTTTCGAGATTTTTGGGCAATGTAACTTCAATGCACAAAACCAAAATATCAACTGAGATACTCTGCAAATCCAGCGAACTGCAGCGAAAATAATCTTTTTCCGTCATGACAACCGGTTCCCCACCAGGAAACTGCAAATCAGCTTCCGTTAGTACTGCGTGATCAGGCCAAGGGTGCTCGATCACAACACTACCCAGATCCCGAAGCGTGTTGAAAAACCGTTGGGGATGCCCTATTCCTGCAACCGCATGGAGCCTCAAATTGCTCAGTTTGCTGATCGGTATCGTCAATCCTGTTTTTGCGTCAAGTAACGATGAAGGGTTAGCAAATACACGATCCGACGTTTCGGGAGCAACCTGGAAACGATCGGTTCCATTGACTAAAACCGCATCAACCGAAGCCAACCGACTAGGCTTTTCACGTAATGGTCCCGCGGGCATTATTTGACCATTGCCGAACCCGCGCTCACCGTCTACGACAGCAATTTCAAAATCTCGTTTTAAGGCATAATGCTGCAAACCATCGTCGCTAATGATGACATTGCAATCGCCAGAATCGGCTAACAAGGCGGCTGCGGCTGTTCGATCGCGACAGCAAATCGTCGGTACCGAGGTTCTTGCATGAATCAGTAACGGTTCGTCACCGACATCCTCTGGACGCGACGATAAATTAACGCGCACCGGTTTTTTTGCAGTACCACCAAAGCCCCGGGAGATTACGCCAGGCCGAAATCCCCTTGACTGTAAAAATTTAACAAGCGCGATCACCACCGGGGTCTTGCCAGTACCTCCAGCGGTGATATTACCGACGACGATAATGGGTAGCTCACAGTGATAAGCGTTTTTTTCATGCTTAGACCGGCGTCTCCTAGCTTGAGAAATCCAATCAACGACCCAACCCAATGGCTTCAGCACTGTTAACCAAGCCGAGCCCTCATACCAAGCGTTGGGCAACCACATCCCAAGACGAAATCGATTGGCCTCTACCGGCAGAGGATAAGGTCTAACCGAAACCTCAGGCTCTATAGCGGCCACTTCTATTGGCGTATCCTGCGAAGTTTCGAAAAATTGCGCATAGCGAGCGCCTCGAGCTAGAAGCTCTTGGTGTGTTCCGGATTCTTTAATTTCTCCATCTTCCAGGACAAGGATTCGATCTGCCTTTTCAATCGTAGACAGCCTATGCGCGATTACAATCACCGTCCTGCCTCGCACGACTTCGTCGAGCGCGATCTGGATAGCTCGCTCTGATTCAGCATCGAGGGCGGAAGTTGCCTCATCTAAGATGAGAATCGGAGCATCTTTTAGCAGCGCGCGGGCTATTGCCAGACGCTGACGCTGCCCGCCCGACAGCAGGACTCCATTATCCCCTACTTGAGTTTCTAAACCCTGCTCAAATCCTTGAATAAAATCCCAAGCTTGCGCAGATTTCGCAGCCTCGATGATGCGCTCAGACGATTCGTTACGCAAAGCCCCATAAGCAATGTTGTTTGCGATCGTATCGTTAAATAATGTAACGGTCTGGCTGACAAAGGCCATATGTTGCCGAAGGTTTTGACGGCTGAACGATGTAACGGGGTGACCATCAAGCAAAATAGCCCCTGAGGATGGTTCATAAAACCTTGGAATTAATGTCGCTAGTGTCGACTTGCCAGCACCACTTGATCCAACCAGCGCGATGGTCTCACCGGGGGCAGCTACAAAGGAAATATTGTTGAGCACAGCACTTTCGCTACCCGCGTAGCTAAAAGACACGTCACGAAACTCGATACGTCCTTCGACCTGGTTCAGGGCGAGCGAGCCATGATCTATTTCCGTAGGTTCATCAAGCACTTCGAAAAGGTCGGCTGAAGCGGCAATTCCTTTTTGCACGATTGCAATAATATCGGTCAATTGGCGAATGGGCTTGGCCAACAAACCACCTGTTGTAATGAACGCAACTACATCGCCAGTTGACATATCACCTCGAATAGCAGGCTCGAGCAACAGCCAAACGAGTCCGGCCAAAACCACCGAAACGATGACTTGAATCACAGGAGTTGCGATCGCCGAAGTCAATACCATCTTCATGGATTGATTGCGATTGAGCGCGCTGACCTTTCCAAATCTCGATCGCTCATAGTCCTCAGCGCCAAATGATCTAACCTCTCGATAACCCTGAACAGCTTCGGACGCAACTTGAGTAACATCTCCCATTGAGTCTTGAATCCGCTCGCTGATTTTTCGAAATCGCCTCCCAGCAATTCTCGCGAGCACCCCGATCAATGGCGCTGCGATCAGAAACAAAAGTGTCAATCGCCAGTTCAGATACAGCAAAAAGCCCAAGTAGCCCAATACTGTGAGCCCTTCCCTAAAGAGAATTTTTACAGCATCCGTCGCAGCCCCTGTGACTTGGGTGACATGATAGGTAAGTTTTGCAACGAGATGTCCAAAGGCGTGGTTATCATAATAGCTACTCGGCAACTTCAGAAAACGATCAAAAAGCTCCGTTCTTAAATCGAATATCATTTTATTCGCCGCATAATGAATAAAATAATTTCCTACTAGCGTGCC